>Ga0213866_10002433_pt1 | contig 13128 bp, 12 predicted proteins | sample PICome_11_FD_160079 | JGI IMG/M metagenome (GOLD analysis project Ga0213866, IMG submission 160079) | Coastal seawater microbial communities near Pivers Island, North Carolina, United States - PICO284 | ecosystem: Environmental > Aquatic > Marine > Coastal | place: USA: North Carolina... | reverse complement strand
GGATTTGATAGCAGTTCTGAAAAGGTCACTGATAAACTGGACGGACTTTCATATAGCGGTGTCATGAAACAGCTAAAGTTCCAAAAAACTAAACAAAGAGCTGTGAATCCTGATAATAACAGCCTAGACGAAACGTTCGAAACACTAGCTAATTTAATGGCTGACTTCTACACCAATGGTTCCGAATCTTTTTTAAGCAAAAGTAACACTTCGTTTAGCCAATTAAATGAAGGCTTGCCTAAAGGTTTCGGAGAAGTAAAAAGGCAACATGCAAGTGAATTAAGCCGTGAGGAACTTCAAAAAGAATTTCTTAAAGCTGCATTCCCATCAAGCAAAGGAGAAGCTTCTGGTTCACAAATAAAAATGGGCGATGCACTTCAAAGCATTATTGAAGGCGCAACAACACAAAGAGACAAAGTAATGAAAAAACTTCAGCCCTCAGTAACCAACTGGGCCAAAAGTATCAATGCCGATGCAGAATCATGGAAGGATAGATACGAAAATGAAAAAGCCCCGGCAAGGGCCATAGGTTCTTAAACCTTATGAGCAATCGGATAAATAATTTGTTAATTTACAAACAATTTCATTTTGTAATAACACATTAATATTCGTAAATTACTTTATACAATATTAATAGGAGAATTATTATGGGAGAACCGCCACGTAAAGAAGCAAGGTTGCAAAAAGATATTGGAGGAGACGAGCAAGTTCCCGCTATAAGCGAGATAGAACGGGATGAACCGCTTAGAACAACTAATGTCTATATAAAAGCCGAAGAGATGGTTGAGAGAACCGTCAAAGAAGCCGAGCCGGAATCAACAAATATGAATGATGTAAAAGATCCCGTTCTTCAATCCGTGTATGAGTCCTCTGTGAAGAATATCTTCTCTACTATTTACGGAAGACACACCGATATAGATTCCATGATGGACGTAGAATCATCAAGTGATAAAAAGCGCCATAATTCTTGGAGTTCGTCCGCACCATCTGATACAACAAGCCCTGATAATATAAGGCACTCTCAACAAACCAGAGAAAATGGCCGTGGATAGAGTTAATAACATGTTATAATAAATATGGTTACCTTATGAAAAGTATAATTAGTAAATTCAGAAAGCGACAAGAACCAGCCCACATACAAAGCAATGTATATAATGCCGACTCAGGCTCGGTAACTATTGAACGTGTCAATGATACAGAAAATATTTATGTTACAACAGGTCAAGATGAATCACGACAACCTCTAAATTCAGAAAATGCAGGCTTTGCATTGGATGTTGCCGTATCTCACAAACTCCCTGACCTTGCACGTTCGGCAATAGGTAAAGGAATTGAACCGGAAACAATTAGTGGCAACCTGCTGAACGAAACCATAAAGAGGGGTGATGCGGCAACATTAAGTGTATTGTTAGATGCTGGAGCAAATCCAGATGCACGTGATTCGGACGACATAAACGCCCTAACGAATTCTATCTCTTATGACACCCCTGAAGCCTTCAAGTCGCTTTTAAAAGCAGGAGCAAATCCAAATGCTGTAAATGGAGATGGCACAAATGCGCTGGAAAAAGCTTATATGTACAATAAGCCTGGAGCTTTTAAAGCATTACTAAGGGCAGGTGCAGAGCTTAACGATGATATAATAAGCATGGTTCAATCCCAAGACCTTGGTGCAAGAAGCGAATTAATAGCAATGAATGCTCAAGAAGTAATGGGAAAGGACTTACTACCCGAAGAGATAGGAAGCTATTTAGCAGAAAATGACGGCTTTAATCAGGTCAGAAATGAAGTACATGCATACTACGCACCCGACACGCCTGCCCAAGAGCGACCACGCCCTAAGAATAGTTTTGTCGACTCGGTACTTGAAAGCCGTCGCGCAACAACACCAGACGTTGGGCGCACCTGATTTAGATACAAGATTTCATTAACATCTTAAATAATTCTTTACCGCCTGTTTATAATATAATATTAAATGCACTTGTAATAGATAAGACAACATAGGGGCACAAACTATGCAAAACGGTGAATCAGGGCTTTTGCTCGGAGAACAAAAAGAAACTGAAAGAAAAGTTAACAACATTACAAGCTCAGGTACCGATAAAGGTACACCTCACGCTGTTGTAGCTGGAGCAATGACCTTAAGTTATGGTGGTACAGGAGCTGCTGCTGGTTCTTTACTAGGCCCCATAGGAACAGCAGTTGGTGCTGGTTTTGGTTTAGTAGCTGGAGTAGGGACTTCAATATATTTAAAGCATGCACAAAGCAGCTCTATTGAAGATCGTGCTGAAGTTCTAGAAGAAATATCCGATCCAGATGTGCAAAGAAAAATTTCACGTTCAAAAAGCATAACAAAAGATCTTAAGGAATTCTATCGTGCATCAGGCGAGCTGGCAACAAAGCTGGAATCAGAAGATAGAGGTGACAAATGGAATAAAACAAAAGAAGAGCTTCAAAAAGAAATCAAAGTTTCTCCTCCATCTGAGGGGCTAAAAAGAGCAGCACTCAAGCTTGTTCCGGCATGCATAGAAAACGAAGTTGAATGCGATATCAACATTATGCTAGGGAAAAAAGCTAAGAACTCAACGGCTATACTAAATGAGCGACGAGAAACAAGAACTCAGGATCAGGGACGCATGGGCTACGGCACACTTGCATAAATATAGGTGACAATTCCAAATTAAGCCGCATCCTTCTCGACCTTAAAAAACTCCATCATATCATTAAGTTGGTTTGCCTGGTCTACCATTGATTCGGCTGCTGCGGTGTTTTCTTCTACTAATGCAGCATTTTGCTGAGTCATTTCATCCATTTGAGATATGGCCTGATTTATCTCATCTATTCCAGCAGATTGCTCCGCACTGGCCGTCGCAATTCCAGATATCATTGATGTAACTTCAGAAACTGACTTATCAATTTTTTCCAAATTCTCTCCGGCTTCATTTACTAGCTTAGAACCAGCTTTAACCTGATTGCCGCTTTCTGTTATCAAACTTTTTATATCAGTAGCGGCACTTGCTGAGCGACCTGCAAGGCTTCTCACCTCACTTGCAACAACGGCAAAGCCTTTTCCCGCGTCGCCTGCACGCGCTGCCTCAACTGCAGCATTTAGCGCAAGCAGGTTGGTTTGAAAAGCTATTTCTTCAATAACCTCTATTATGCTAGTTACCTTACCCGATGATTCTTCGATTTTTGCCATCGCATCTATAGCATCATTTACAACTTTATTGCCCACATCTGCGTTATCTTTAGCCCCATTTGAAAGTTCATTTGCCGTTGAAGCATTTTCATTATTTTGTCTTACAGCTCCCGTTATCTCTTCCATAGATGCCGCAGTTTCTTCTAATGTTGAAGCTTGCTGCTCCGTTCTCTCCGCAAGATCCTTACTTCCTGCTGAAACTTCTGAGGCAGCAGTATTAACTGAATTAGCAGTATTCTTAATTTGAACGACCATTTCATTAAGATGGTTGATGGTAGCATTAAGGGAATCTTGTATTTCAGCGAATGTGCCATCATAGTCACCTTGCATTTCTTCAGTCAGGTTCCCCTCTGATAAAGACCTTAACGTTTCTATTGAAGATTGCATAGGGCTTAAAATAGTGTCCATCAACCTGTTCATTCCCTGTGCAAGCTCTCTATAGAACCCCTTGAACTGATTTGCATCAATACGCTCTTCTAAGTTACCTTCCATTGCTGATGCAACAAGTTTATTTATATTCTCTTGAGCCAATTTCACATTTGCTTCATTTTGTTTTTCAGCAGTTATCAAGCTCCAGTCAATATAAGCACCGTCAAAATTGCCGTCACGGTCTGTAAGCATATTTGCATTTAAATCCACCCATTCATCTGCTATCTGGAATTGTGCGTGAAAAGGCATCTTAGCCGTATCGATCAATATACCTCTTTGATGTCTTGGCTCTTTATGGAATATATCAAGCGATGAACCTATAACTTCATCAGGAGTTACAGGAAGATGGTCTTTCAAAGAATTCAATAATTGCTCTGAAGCCTTATTCATATAAGTTATATTAAATTCCTTATCGCACATCATAACAGGGGTTTTAAAATTCGTTATCATCGACATACGGGTGTTCAACTCTTCTGTTGATTTATCTATTTCAGCCTTAGCTTCCTCAATTTCTTTATTTTTATTTTCAAGCAGCTCAATTGCCGTATTGATGCCATCAGCACTTCGGCTAAACGCACCCGACATTCCTGTCAGAATTATTTTGCGATAAAAATCGTTACGGCTTGCTGCCTGCATCGCAAGCATTGATTCACGTACGAACGCATCTGCCGAATCTATAAAACCATTCATTTCATCAGCTAGTTTTTCCAGCTCATCTTTTTCTGTCAGGTTAATTATTCTGGCTTCAAAATCACCTGCACGGGTCTTTTCACATACTTGGGTAATATTTTGGATAAAATCCTGAGTCTGCTTAACATATTTCCAGCATCCATATAATATTGCCACTTCTACAACACTTAAAATAGTTAACAGCAAAGGGGCATTAACAAAAAAGAACAATGTTATAGTTTGCAATATTATCATCGATGCCAGCAAAACATTAAAAATTCTTGCTTTCGATAATGAAGATTTATTAGATAGACATGATAAGCTCATCGTAACTCACTCCTTTTTCTTCCAATAGTTTCAATAGAAGCTTGAAGCCTGCATTCATTCCTTCTTTACGGTTTTGATATTTAGCTTCTTCCTCGTTCAATATTTCATAAAGACCCTCAACTATCTTAACCGCTTCGGCTCTTGGTCTTCTACGATTTGAATGATAGCCTACTAAATTTCCTTCATTATCATAGCTTGGTGTGACATGGGCAAACACCCAATAATGGTCACCATTTTTTGCACAATTAACCACATATGCAAATATCTCTTTGCCATTTTGTATATAGTCCCATAGAAGCTTAAACACGCACCTTGGCATCCCCGGATGGCGTATCATACTGTGAGGCTGTTCCATTACCTCTTTTAAGCTATAATCTGCAATGCGCAAGAACACATCATTTGCGTATGTTATATGTCCCTTAAGGTTAGTTTTACTAACGATTATTTCGTGGTCTTCTATACTTCTTTCAACTCCAGTAAGTTGCATATACCCCTCCAAACTTAATCCTAGATTGAACCTTTAGGCACATTAAACCAAAAAGTTTGTTAAATACAATATAAATAATCTATTTTTTTATGGTAAGGCATTAATATTAAATGATAGTTGATTTAGGTCAATTATTCCTAATCGTTACTCCATTCTTTAGTTACAAGGGTGCATTAATTTAACCTAAAAAATTCCATAACATTAGAAATAATGCAAAATTTTATTTTACAAGCAACGGTATTCTTAATACTAATATTAGCTGTAATGTAATTTTATAAAAATAAGTATACAATATAAAATGGGCGATTTCTTTTTGGCACAAGCGCAAAATAAAACTACACAAGCAATGTCTTGCAACAAAGTGGTTTCAGGCTCACTTATGGCGGCAGGCGCTATGATGCTTGGCAAAGCGGCTAATGACAGGCACAACGAACTGAACCGCAAACTTCCCTTTCATCAAGAAGTAAATGAAAAGCTTAAAGAGTTCGCAAAAGGCACTCAAATGAGGATGATGCGGGATTCCATGCTCAAGGAAATAAAAGAGAACGCAAATAAACACTCAAAATCATTAATGGGTTTTATGACGGGTTTTGGTTTAATAGCAGCAGGTACAACCCTCGCACTATTGAACAGAAATAATAAAAACAAAGTGCAAGAAGAAACTGAATCTTCAAACGTGATATTTGACAAAGAGCATATTAAAAACTCGGCAATAGGCGCTGTTGAAGTAGGTGCTTTAGGTTACGCCCTAGGTTTTACCCTTGGTGTTGCAGGCACAGGAGCATTCAGTCTGGCAACGGGCCATAATCTTGATACAACTACAATTTCTAATGCTATTAAGAACGGTAACATGTCAGGTATGGGCAGCGCTGCAATGGGAATATATATCGGTTCACAAAAAGGATTGCACAAAGGCAGTTCCTCTTTGCATGGTCACACGAAAGTAAAGCCCTTAATTGAGCAAGATACTTTGCCAGAGAATTTATCTTTTATTGAAAAAGTACGCAGAGGAAAAAGAGATCGCGAAAATAATCTCGAAAGGTAAAGACTAATAGGCAATTTTTTTCGATAAATAACAATCAAGTGTATTGTTTGTTATATTATAATCCAATCCCAAAGAACAGTTATTCACCCTATTCAAAGCATTCAGACCGCTGAATCCTTGGTTACCATATTTTCCATCATCTATTTTTACATCAATAGCGTAGGCATCCCTTGCTGTCATTATTGCATGGTACGGCTTTCCCTGGTTACCATCTGCAATCACCCTTATATCGCCGTAAAAACTTCTCATAAATCCATAATTAAGATCCCATGTAGCAAAAACACCCGTTTTACCATTTAGTTTAACATAGGGAGAATTAGTTATGTCATGCCCTATCCCGCCTAATACACCGACTCCGCTATAATCACCATTTAAAATACCAGCCAGCATCAAGTGTTGCCAAGCTCTTACGGACTCCCTATCATTGGGGAAACTTCCGCCCGTAAAGTCTATTCTTCTATTACCGTTACCATTGCAATGACTTGCCGATGCACCACTATTGCATCCTGGCCAATAATCATTAGCATTATACATATCCCCGGGGATTGCATTATATTCTAACTTAAAGGCATTATAAGCGACCTCGAAGTTACTATAATTTGTCATTACTTTTCTAAGATTCGCCTGTTTTACAAGAGCCTGCCCACCAATAACGCCAGCGACAATGAGTCCAATAACAACTATCACTATCGACAGCTCTACAAGAGTAAAACCTCTTTTGGCTTTCATTTCTTTAAAATACAAATCGCCCCCAGATATAATATAAGCTATTACAAATCATATAAGATACCAACAAAAACAGCAAATTTATTTAATAATTACCACTGTAGAAAACATCATCACAAATTCATAAAATCCCGCCATTCCAGCGAAGGCTGGAATCCAAGAAAATTAATAACAACCTTTAAAACTTACTTTTTAGGAATAAATTGAGGAACACATCTTTTTGGATTTTTCTCACCATACGTACAAGCAACATTAGGCGACATGCCATTTCCTCCTGTTAGCCTACCTGAAGTCTTAATGCCGTCATCCAATTTCTTATCGATATTTTGCATATCCAAACCTGAAAGACAACCCGCCTGCAAAATACCAGATGCATCAGCTCTTACAGCACCTAAAATTATATATACCTGTCTTCCAGTACCATTCCAAAACCAATATCCACAATGGTCATAAGATGCCTTCGGAACATTTAGACCAATTTCTGCACCATTTGGATCTGAGCTACCAATATATGAACCCGGTAATATATCCGCCAAGTTAAGGTGCTGCCAAGCTCTGGTTGACTCATTCCCAGCATTATTACCACCCCACTGAATTGAATTGTTACCATTACCATTGCACTCATTTGCCGTTGCCCCACTGTTGCAACCATTCCAATAGTCATGAGCATTTGCCATATCCCCTGGAAGAGCACTATATTCAAGCCTAAATGTGTTCAAAGCTACTTCGTAAGCATTATAATCAGATACTATCGTTCTTAATTTGATTGCCTTACCAAAGCCTGCCCACCAACCACACCAGCAACAATAAGCCCTATTATCACTATGACTATAGACAATTCAACTAGAGTAAAGCCTTTCTTGGCTTTCATTCCATCAAAATACAACTCGCCCCCCAGCTATAATACAAAGTACTATTAATTATACACTATACCAATAAAAACAGCAAATTTACTTAATAACTACTATTACACGGAACATCATCACAAATTCAAAAAATCCCGTCATTCCAGCGAAGGCTGGAATCCAAGCAAATTAATAAAGTAATGCAAAACTTGTTCGAACATCTGTTCATATAAACAATCGATACTAAACTAAATTCAGAATGACATAATTTTGTTATCACGTACATCAGCAAAAGCAGGTATCTTTTATCCCCAATATGAACGAACCCGTTTTTTCTCACGTTCAATTTTTGAACCTTCCAAATTGCTCCACAGCTTTATACCTGCATATTGCTCAACCCTCAAAGTCGGTACTCTAAAATCTTCTGGTGATTTATCCGTATCTTCATTCGGGATAATAAACGACCACATTTGCAGCTTGCCTCTATGGTTCTCAGTAAGGACAGATTTAAAATATGCATTAGGTATGGGCAAACTAACTTCATTATCATCGGCCGAACCTATGGTATCTACTGCTTGCCTATAGTCAAATACAGGGCCGCATATAACATAAGTTTCAAATATCTTCGGGTCAGAATCAAGTTCCCTGACCGCCTCTTCAAGCTGCCGCCATATTCCTCTGTTAAACTGAGGTTTTTGTGGGGACATATTCGAAAGCAGGAAAGTTTCACTATTTTGCACGCCTGTTTCTATCTGATTAGCACTAGCTACAAGATGTCCTCTGTCATAACCGGAATTTTCATAATCTACCAAATCCGCACGGAACATTTCAGGAATACGATAGTCAGGGCGGAATGAGTCAACTCTCCTAACGTCAGTTTTATCAGGGTCAACTATTTCCAATGCCCATTTTGCCTGACGAAAATAATATGAGTAGCCAACAACATAATGACGATTAAATATCACTTGGTCAGCGGCAGGCATTCCGTATCTTACTTCCCGCCTAATACTTGTTACATCAACCACTTTTTAATAATCCTCCTGATTTTCAAAAAAGTTATTTATATCAAAGCTTTTAAGGTCTTTTTCTCAAAAGCTGATTTTAATGTTTTATCGATTTCATCTTTATATAAAGAAATATTGGCTTCAGCTTTAATGGCCTTTCCTTTTGCCGCTTTCGAGCTAATACGCACTGAATTTATTATGTCATAATATGATATATGCTCCACTGGGCGCTTAGGAATCATTGCTCCGGTTTTCTTCTCAACTACCAGCAATTCATTCTTAGCCAAATCATTTACCACCTCTTGAATAGCTTGGGTCGAAAATTTGCAATCCTTTGCCAGTGCATTAACGCTAGATAGCGGTTTATCCTGATAAAACCCCTTCCCTATTTTCACCATAACTTCAATAGCAAGGGACTCCTTAATAGCAGGTGGCAATGATGCAACATTATTCCGGCCTGAACGATGCTGCGGATATTGTATATAATAGCTAATACTCGCCCCTATCAGCAACACCAACCATACAAGATATATCCAAACCATAAAAACGATAACAGTAGCAAAAGCCGAATATATCAATGTGTGGTTAGTAGATGTCGCCACAAAATTAGTAAACGCCCATCCCATGACCTTCCACAATAACGCCGTCATAAGTCCGCCTATAAAAGCAGCTTTGATATTAACTTTTGTATTTGGAATAAAGCTATACATAAAAGTAAAAGCAACTGACAGTATAAGATAAGGTATGATAATTCCGAATAATGGAATTACAAACTCCAGACCATTAATACTATTTATTTTTTCTATAAAATAATTACTTTTGACCGAAGATGCCATTGCAGTCGACAAAAATATCAATATCGGCCCGACAAACAATAAGCTCAGATAATCATTAAAGCGCTTTGTTAGATTTCTGGACTTTTCCACCCCCCAAACAAAATTAAATGCACTTTCTATTTTCTGCATCAAACCGATAACCGTATATAGCAATATAGCAATACCCAAAGCCCCCAGAACCCCAACTTGGATATTATCTACAAAACTAATTATCTTATCAGTTATCTCTATTTTCTTTTCACCCAAAGGGTCTAGAGTACTTAGCAAGAACGGCTTTATTTGGTTATGCGCGCCTAACCCCTTGAGGACTGAAAAACTGATAGCTATAAGAGGCACTATAGAAATAATGGTTGTATAAACCAGACTCATAGCCCTTAAACTGAGCTGACCTTTCTTAATATCATTGATAATAGCCGTCAGAACTTGTATAAACGCCCTGCAAATCTTAACGTAAAAAGGAACGTCCTTGACCTTCTTGCTCCAAAGCCAACTTTGATAATTATTATATGCTGTTCTTAAAATTTCCATACAATATTATGTACAGATAATATTTATAATAAGCAATTATAATAGACTATGATTTTTATAAAAACTAGAAAACACCTTGTGCAAGCATAGCTTCGCAAACCTTTTTAAAGCCTGCTATATTCGCACCTTTAACATAGTTTACATAGCCATCAGCTTCACGACCACTCTCTGCACATTGTGCATGAATGTTTATCATAATATCACGAAGACGTTTATCCAAGTCATCACGTGACCAACCGATACGCATGCTGTTTTGTGACATTTCCAATCCTGACACCGCAACTCCACCAGCATTTGCCGCCTTGCCCGGCGCAAATAATATCTTGTTTTCAACAAATAAATCTGTCGCTTCCTGAGTTGCAGGCATGTTAGCCCCTTCAGAAACTGCTATACAACCATTTGCTATCAATGTCTTCGCATCACTTGCATCAAGTTCATTTTGAGTAGCACAAGGGACTGCAACATCACACTTAACTTCCCAAGGTCTTTTCCCCGCAAAGAACTCAACACCGAATTCTTTTGCATATTCTGATATTCTACCACGACGAACTTGTTTTAGGTCACGTACATAGTCCAGTTTCTCACGTGTGATACCCTCAGGGTCATAAATGTAGCCAGATGAATCAGAAAGAGTAACTACCTTAGCTCCTAGCTCAATAAGCTTCTCAGTAGCATATTCAGCAACATTACCCGAACCTGAAACACATGCTATCTTGCCCTCAAGACTATCGCCTTTTTCTTTTAACATATCATCAAGCATATAAATAGCGCCATAGCCCGTGGCCTCAGTACGTATTAAACTACCACCATAAGTCAGCCCTTTACCTGTAAGGATGCCATTGAACTGGTTGCTTATCTTTTTATTCTGCCCGAATAAATAACCAACTTCCCTTGCGCCCACTCCAATATCTCCGGCAGGAACATCCGTATAAGGGCCGATATGCTTTGCAAGCTCAGTCATGAATGATTGACAAAAACGCATAACCTCAGCATCGGACTTACCCTTAGGGTCAAAGTCAGAACCACCTTTACCACCACCTAGAGGCAGACCAGTCAGACTATTTTTGAAAGTCTGTTCAAAAGCCAGGAATTTAAGAACACTTAAAGAAACACTAGGGTGGAAACGAAGCCCCCCCTTATATGGGCCTATAGCATTACAATGCTGGACACGGTAGCCTCTGTTCACTTGCACATGACCTTCATCATCAGTCCAACTAACACGGAAAATAACAATTCTGTCAGGCTCAACAAGACGCTCCAATATCCTTGCTTTTCTTACCTCAGGCTTATCAAAAATATAAGGAATAATCGTCGTTGCGACTTCACAAACTGCTTGATGGAACTCAGGTTCATTTGGATGGTTACCCTTCACCTCATCCATAAAGCTCTCTAAATACTGCTCACAAGTTTCATTATTCATATTAATTATGTTTGCTTTTGACATTCAATATTCCTTTTCAATAGGCATTATTATGACAATTGATATATTGCTTTTTTATAACTTCGTAAAGAAATAAATAAAAAATTACTAATATTCTTTACAGACTTCTTCAATTATAGACAAAGCCTTGTTAACGTGACGCTCATTAATGATAAGCGGAGGCAATAACCTAACTACATTATCAGCAGCAGCAGGTGCTAATAACCCTCTATCCTGAAGTTTAGAAACGAACTGCTTGTTATCAGGCGCTACCTTAAGGCCAAGCATTAGTCCTGTTCCTCTTACTTCTGTGATAACATCATAATTTTCTTTAGCTATTTTTTCCAAGCCATCTTTAAGCTGCTTTCCTATTTTTTCAACATTTTCCAGGAAACCACTGCTTAAAACTTCATTTAACACCGTATTACCAACCGCCATCGCAAGCGGGTTACCACCATATGTAGAACCATGCGTTCCAATGGTCATGCCTTTTGCAGCTTTTTCCGTTAACAAGCACGCACCCAAAGGGAAACCTCCACCGATGCCTTTTGCAATAGTTGCAATATCAGGCTCAATATTATAAAGCTCGTGAGCAAATAACTTGCCCGTTCTTCCTATGCCCGATTGTATCTCGTCAAAGCACAGTAATATCCCCTTATCATTACAAAGCTTGCGTAAGCCTTTTAAGAACTTCTTATCCGCAGGTCTTATACCACCGTCACCTTGGATAGGCTCGACCAGAATTGCAGCCGTTTCCTTCGTTACAGCTTCCTTCACAGCATCAAGGTTATTAAACTCAACATTATCGAACCCTTCTACAGGAGGGCCAAAACCTTCTTGCATCATAGGGTCACGCTTGCTTGCCCATATAGCGGCCAAAGTCCTACCGTGGAATGCGCCTGTAAAAGTAATTATCCTGAATTTATCAGGGTTTCCCGTAGCATCATGATATTTACGCACTGACTTTATGCAGCACTCAACAGCTTCCGCACCTGAATTACAGAAGAAAACAGTATCTGCGAAAGAATTATCTGTTAACGTTTCTGCAAAGCTTTCCATTCCCGGTATTTCGTACAGGTTTGACAGATGCCATACTTTTTTGGCTTGTGCATGTAATGCATTAACAAGCTTAGGGTGATTATAACCTAGGCTATTTACTGCTATTCCAGACATGAAGTCCAAGTAACGCTTAGAGTCATTGGTATATAAATAAACCCCCTCACCACGTTCTATCTTTAGCTTGCTCCTGTTATAAACAGGCAAAATCGACGACGACAACCTATCTCTCCCTTTTTTTGAAAAACTATCTGTATCCGTTTTATTGCTATAATTTAATAATGCCATATTAATAACTTAAATAATTTAATGATAAACTATGTACTTAACATATAAGCCAAAGTCAACTTTTTATACGGTATCCTTTGTGAATCATTAGCTGAACCACGCCCCAAACCACTATATTTGAACATATCATAACCGTCACTCCCGTACCAAGATCGCTATCATGATAGCCCGTAAGCCCATATCTAAAACCGTCTATCATATAAAAGAACGGGTTAAAGTGGCTGACAGTCTGCCAAAACTCCGGCAATTTATTAATAGAATAGAAAGTCCCT
>Ga0213866_10002432_pt1 | contig 13128 bp, 7 predicted proteins | sample PICome_11_FD_160079 | JGI IMG/M metagenome (GOLD analysis project Ga0213866, IMG submission 160079) | Coastal seawater microbial communities near Pivers Island, North Carolina, United States - PICO284 | ecosystem: Environmental > Aquatic > Marine > Coastal | place: USA: North Carolina... | reverse complement strand
AAGCTTTATTGTCGATAACTTTCTTGTCATTTGATTTATCAGCATTATTTATTCTTTTTCTTAATTCCTCATCAAAAAAATCTTTTTCTTGGTCAATTTTTTTTATTCCTTTAATATTGGGAAGAATTAAAGGTTCGTCATCAATAAATAATTCTTCAACAGATTTTGGTCGTTCATCTTCTCTCCATGTAAACCCTTTTAGTAATTTTTGATTCTCTGGAAAATCTGACTCAGGATATGTGTTTCCATCAATTTGATTTAACTTTCTAAGTTCATCAATTTCGTTTTCAGAAATCCATATTTTTATAGACGCAGATTTTGATTTATCAATTCCAACTAATTCATTTTCACTGTCTCTTAAATAGTAAATTGTTTCAGCATTTTTATTAATTTCAATTGTACTAAGCTTATTGTTTACAAATAAACCATTTAGTTTTTTTCCAGAAATTTGATTAAAACCATTCCCCAAACTGTCTTTATTTATTATGAATGCATTATCAAAAACTTTGAGTGAATCAAGAGTTTCTGATTTTGAATTTGATATTAAGTGAATTGAGTCTCCTGTTATTTGATTTTTATGATGCCAAAGTACTGGACGCGTTCTTTTGCTGAAGGCATCTTCAATTTCAATATTATAAAAGTTAATCAATTGGGTTAAACCAGTATTTTGATTCATATGAATTGAATCCGCCTTTCCACTAATATCAGATTTGAATATTTTAGCGTTATAAAAACCTCTCACGATACGGCTTTCAGAAGGCCCAGTTATCATTAAGGTGTCACTGTGCATATATAAAGAATCATTTTCTTGTATTGTTATGGCTAAGGCTCTTTTTGTAATAAACATAGAGTCTTTTGCTTTAAATAATTCAGCGTAATGTCCTTTTATTATTGTTTTATTTAGTGAATCAGTTACCTTAATATTGTTAGATGCAGAGGCGTAGTTTTTATTTCTATCAAAATATATGCTATCTCCTTCAATTTTTCGATCGTCATAATCAATTCTTGAGTTTTTAACAAAATATCCATTATCTGCAGTGGTATTATAAAATCCTCTTTCACAATAAATAACACTGGATTCACTTGTAATTGTAGTTGTCCCGTATAAGAATGCATAACCTGATACAGAATAAAAATCAAGTCTGTCAGTTTCTATCACATATTCAGGATTTACTAAAACAACATTATTATTGAATTGATATTTTTTTGTTTTTGTATAATACCTACCAATGTCACTATTAATTACTCCAGATGAGTCACTAATTACTTTTCCTTTTTGATTGTAATAAGCTTCTTGTTTAATTCTATCAAAATAAAGAATATCAGTGTAAAGTTTAGAGTTATTATCAATCAACAAAACATCTCCACTCGCATATGCTAGTTGTGTTTTACCACTATATTCAACATATTTAGACTTCATGTCTAGAGAATCCCCTTGTTTTAACTTGACATCTCCATACGCTTCTACAAAATCTTCTTTTGCATAATATATAGCTTGATTGCACCACATATCAATTCCTTCGTGTTTAATGTGTACTTGCCTCGTATTATCTCTAGTCAAAATAGTAGCATTAGGTTTAGACTCTTCAAATGTCATGAAAGGGGCAAACTCTATTTCAATTTGCTCACGATTTTGAGCAATTAAATTTAAGTTGAATAATAAAATTGTAACAATGATATTATTTATAACACGCACAGTATTTTTTTTAGTTTAAATAAATCAATTCTTATACCAATATTAAATTTTTGGGGAAATTTGGAATAATTATCTAAAAATAGTTTGTTTTCTGTCAGGTCCGACAGAAACAATTTTGATTGGAATTTCTAATTCTTTTTCAAGAAATTTAATATAATCCATTAATTGTTCAGGTAGTTCTGATTTTTCTTCCATTTGAGTTAAATCCTCTTTCCAACCGCAAAAATTTGTATAAATTGGCTTTACATTATGCGATTCAATATTATAAGGAAGGTGTTTAATTTGTTTACCTTTATAATTATAAGCAGTACAAATCTTAAGCTCATCAAACCCAGATAAAACATCAGCTTTCATCATCATAAGTTGTGTAACTCCGTTAATTTGGCATGAATATTTCAAGGCAACCAGATCTAACCAACCACAGCGTCTTGGTCGTCCAGTAGTAGCCCCAAACTCATTACCAACTTTTGCCATAATTTCTCCATTATTATCAAAAAGCTCTGTTGGAAATGGACCTGATCCAACTCTAGTGGTATATGCTTTAAAAATTCCGAAAACTTCTTTTATCGAATTTGGCGGTACACCAAGTCCTGTACAGGCACCAGCAGCAGTTGTATTTGAAGAAGTAACAAAAGGATAAGTTCCAAAATCTATATCTAAAAGTGATCCTTGAGCGCCTTCTGCAAGAATACTTTTATTATTAGCTTTTGCTTGTTGTAAGTACTCTTCAGAATCAATAAATTTTAGTGATTTCAAAGTTTTAATCGCTTCAAAGAATTCAATTTCAAGTTCACTCAAGTTATATTGTAAATCTACATCGTAGAAATCAATCATAGATTGATGTTTATTTGCTAAGTTTCGATATTTTTCTTCCCAATTATCCAACTCTAAATCACCAATTCTTATTCCGTTACGTCCAGTCTTGTCCATGTACGTAGGGCCTATTCCCTTAAGAGTTGAACCAATCTTAGCTTTTCCTTTAGAGGCTTCTGACGCAGCATCAAGAAGTCTATGAGTTGGTAGTATTAGGTGTGCTTTTCTTGAAATGAGTAAAGATTTTGAGTAGTTGACACCTTGTTCTGTTAATTTATCAAGTTCCTTTTTAAAAATTACAGGATCTATTACAACTCCATTACCTACCAAGTTAACCGCATTTTCATGAAATATTCCTGATGGAATAGTATGTAAAACATGTTTCCTTCCATTAAAGACTAATGTGTGTCCGGCATTAGGTCCACCCTGAAAACGGGCAATGATATTATAATTAGATGTTAAAACATCAACAATTTTTCCTTTTCCTTCGTCTCCCCATTGGAGTCCTAATAATAAATCGACAGCCATTATGTTTTTTATTTTGGTGCTTTTTTAGTTCCATAAAAATAAAGTGAATGATTTTGTATCTCAATATCAAAAACCTCTTCTATAGTTTGTTTAATTGATTGTATTCTTGGATCACAAAACTCAATAACTTCACCAGTATCAGTTAAAATTACATGGTCATGTTGTTTGTCAAAATATGACTTTTCATATTGAGCTTGATTTTGTCCAAATTGGTGTTTTCTAACAAGTCCACATTCGAGAAGTAACTCAATTGTATTGTAAAGAGTTGCTCTGGAAACTCTATACTTTTTATTTTTCATTTTGATATATAAAGATTCAATATCAAAATGATCGTCACTATTGTATATTTCTTGTAGTATTGCAAATCTTTCAGGAGTTTTTCTCTGGCTATTTTCTTCAAGGAATTTTGTAAAAACATTTTTTACTATTTCTTGGTTACTATATTTTGATTTGTTGCTCATTAAGAAAATTCAAATTTAAGTAATTTTTAGACTCTAGAAACTTTTTCTATGCCGTTTATTTTTTGTATTCTGTTCATCAATTTTGTTACAAAATTGTTATTATTTACTTCTACGGCAATTTCTCCATTGAAAGTTCCGCTATCAGTATCGAACTTTATACTCTTTATATTAACATTCATATTTCCTGATATAAGTTTTGTAATATCATTTACGAGTCCTTTTTCATCAATTCCAGTGAGTTTTATGACAGCTCTAAAAACTTGTTGTGTTGAATCTATCCATTTTGCATCAATGATCCTATATGCATAATTTGATTGAAGACTCAAAGCATTAGGACATGTTTTTTTATGAACTTTTATTCCGTCTTTTATACTTAAAAAACCAAAAACTTTATCACCTGGAATAGGGTTGCAACATATAGACAATTTATAATTCAATTTCTCTTGTTCTTTTCCAAAAACAAGCATATCATACTTAGAAGTAATTTCTTCGTTATTAATTAATTCAGGATTTATACTTTTCTTTCTAGAAATCTTATTTTTTATGAAACTAACCAGGACATTGCTTCTTGAAGCAGCATATTTTTTCAGCATTCCATTATCAATACTACCTACACCAACCCTGTAAAACAAGTCTAAACTTGTTTGTAAGTTGAAATAATTAACGAGCTCATTAACTGAACGTTCATCAAGAATGATTTTCATTTGTTTGAGCTTGCGCCGTAAAATTTCTTTACCATCCTCTGCAATTATTTTTTTGTCTTCTTTAAGAGAAGATTTAATTTTGCTTCTTGCACGACCAGTGGTTGCATAATCAAGCCAATTAGATGTTGGTTTTGCATTTTCTGAAGTCATAATACTAACTTGATCACCACTTTGTAATTTATAATTTAATGGAACTAACTTACCATTTACTTTTGCTCCTCTGGTTTTTAGCCCTATCTCGGTGTGAATACTAAATGCAAAATCTAAAGGAGTTGCTTCTTTAGGTAGAGATTTTAAATCTCCATTGGGGGTGAAAACAAATATTTCTTTAGCGTATAAATTTAATTTAAACTCTTCCACAAAGTCAACTGCGTTAGCTTCTGGATTATCCATAACTTCTTGTAATTTCCCAATCCAATCGTCTAATGTCTCATCATTATTTGAGTCATTTTGTTTGTACTTATAATGCGCAGCATAACCTTTTTCAGCAATCTCGTTCATACGTTCACTTCTAATTTGAACTTCAACCCACTTTCCTTCAGGTCCCATGACTGTGATATGTAAAGCTTCATATCCAGTTGATTTAGGAGATGATATCCAATCTCTTAAACGTGTTGGATTAGGTCTAAAAAAATCAGTAACAATTGAATAAATCTTCCAAGCCAGAAATTTTTCATTTTTAAGTCCTGATTTGTATATAATACGAACAGCAAATTTATCATAGACTTCATCAAATGAAACTCCTTGGCGTTGCATTTTTCTTCTAATAGAATAAATTGATTTTGGTCTGCCTTTAATGTTATATTTGATTTTTTCTTTTGTAAGAGCTTTATCTAAAATAGAACTTATTTTGTTTATATATTGATCTTGTTCTTCTTTACTCTCTTTTATCTTAAGTAAAATAGAATCGTATATTTCCGGTTCAGTATATTTTAATGCTAAATCCTCGAGATCAGATTTTATATTATACAGGCCAATTTTATGTGCTAGTGGTGCATATATGTAAAGTGTTTCAGAAGCTATTTTTATTTGTTTATCTTCTCTTAAAGAATGAATGGTTTGCATGTTGTGAAGTCTGTCAGCAATTTTAATGATTATAACACGAACATCATCATTAAGTGTGAGAAGCATTTTTCTAAAATTTTCAGCTTGTAGAGAGATGTCTTTATCTTTTTTTAGACTAGAAATCTTTGTTAATCCATTAACAATTCTTGCAACAGTTTCACCAAATAATTGTTCGATATCACTTATGGTGTAGTCAGGAGAATCTTCAACAACATCATGCAGCAGGGCAGAGGCTATTGATGTTGCATCTAGACCAATTTCGGATGCTACTATTTTGGCAACAGATATGGGATGAAAAACATAAGCTTCACCAGATTTCCTTCGCTGATTTTTGTGACCATCTACGGCTACGTCAAATGCTTTTCTTATTAGTTTTTTGTCATCTAGAGATAATCGCCTGTAACTAATTTTAAGAAGTTCTTTGTACTCTTTTGCTATGGTAGAGTTTTCTTTTTTGATATCATCAACCGTCATACCCCTAAAGCTATAACAAACATTTGTAACTAGCAATAGTGCTAAAGCATTTTTACTAAAATCTTTTTAAGAAGTTGTAGGGTTTATTTTTCTTTGTCTACAAACTTCAAATAATATGATTCCAGCAGCAACTGACACATTCATAGAATCTAAACTTCCAAGCATTGGAATTTTAATTGCTTTGCAAGCAGAATTTTTCCATTGATCAGACAAGCCATTATTTTCAGTGCCTACTGCAATACAGCATGACTGGGTATAATTTACTTCATCATATGAAATTGATTTTTTTAGAATAGCGCTGTAAATTGGAATATTTCTTTTATTCATGAAATCTATCACTTCAATAGATTTAGCAATTGCTATTTGAACTGTGAAAATTCCTCCAACACTAGAACGAATAACATTTGGGTTGTAAAGTTCAGTTCTAGGATCAGCAATTATTAATACATCCACATTAGCCGCATCAGCCGTTCTTATTAGGGCTCCAATATTACCAGGTTTTTCAATAGATTCAGCAACTAATATGAAGGGATTTTTATTTTTTATTTTAACATCATTTAAAAGATGTGATTTAGTTTCTGCAATTGCAACTAATCCCTCAGTACTTCCACGGTAAGCAATTTTTTTATATACTTTTTTTGAAACTGATATAATCTCAACTTTAGAATTAGCATAGGAATTAATTAATGATCCGCATAACTCAGTGTTAAAATATATGGTTTTAATTTTGTAACCGTTTTTGATTGCTAAATTCAATTCTTTTTTACCTTCAATAAAAAAAACACCATCTTTTTTACGTGTTCTTGATTTCTCTTTTATTTGTAAGACATACTTTATATTATAGTTTTGAAGGCTTTTTATTTCTTTAAACATATATTTAGTTTCAGAGTATAAATTTAAAATGGATTACAAACTTGAATATTAGACTATTTGACAGGTATTTGATATTTTTTTGAATACTTTTTCCATAATTTTGTTTGGTGGCTTTCTAAGCTAATTTCACGACCATCGATGAATGCATTTAGTAGCTTATTTGTCCTCATATCTAAAGCATCACCTTCACTTATAAAAAGAGTTGCACTTTTCCCAACCTCTAAACTTCCATAATCTTTATCAATTCCGAGAATTTTAGCAGTGTTCAATGTTATTAATTGTAAAGCTTGTTCTTTAGTCAAACCATAGGCTACAGTTGTTCCTGCGTAAAAGGGTAAATTTCTAGAGTTCATGCGTTCCATATCTCCGCTAGCTTCTAAGCCAACAATAACTCCAGAGTCTACAAGTTTTTTTGCTAATTTGTAGGGGAGGTCATAGTCTTCATCATTTTTTTCAGGTCTTAAGTGCACTCTTTGTAACAATACAGATACATTATTCTTAATTAAGAAACCGGTTATTTTATGAGATTCATATCCACCAACTATAGTTATTTTATTAATTCCATGTTTCTTAGCGAGAGTTACAGCATCAATTATACCCTTTTTATCATCAACATGGATATATAGCTTTGTTTTGTTGCTAAAAAGTCCTTTCATTGATTCAAAAGGTAAATTAATATTATTGTTAGATTCGCTGATATGTGCTATGGCATTACTAAAGTAGGTTTCAATTTCATCAACTTTATCATCATATTTATCATTTATCTTAAGCCCTGGGTCTTCTCCTTCCCACCAGCGACCATACGAATAGTTATTAGGCCAGTTCATGTGTATTCCATCGTTAGATTTAATTACAGCATCTTCCCAGTTCCATGCATCTAGATTTACTATAGAAGATCTTCCAGAAATTATTCCTCCACGTGGTGTGATTTGTGCAATCAAAACTCCATTTGGACGCATGGTTTCTACAACTCTTGATTCAGTATTGTAAGCTATCAAACTTCTTATATGTGGATTCCACTTACCAATTTCTGAAACATCATCTGATGCTCTAACTGCATCAATTTCAATTAATCCAAGTGTTGAATTTGGAATTATAAATCCTGGATAAACACTTTTATCAAAAGCTTCAATAACAACACAATTGCTTAAATCTTTTTCAATGTTATCTCCAACATACTTAAGTATTCCATTTTCAAAAATTATTAAGCTGTTTGTGATCGTTTTACCATTTCCAATATGCGCTTTAGCACCTTTTATCGCGATTAATTTTTTTTGAGTTGGTGCAGGAGTTTGTTGTGAGTTCAAAACACTAACACATAAAATGAAAATTATTGATATTATTTTATTCATTAAATTATTTTTTTAAAATTCGTTATAGTCCAATGTATCGCAATGCATGTCTTGTTTTTTCTTAACAATGATTGGTTGTGTTTTTATTCCTTTATTTTTTTCTTTTAACATCATTTGAATCAAAATATTTCTTTCATTTTTAATATTTGTTCTTTGTTGTTCATCTATTTTTATGTCAAAGTAAGTTGCTCCTTCAATAATAGTTTTTTCTGCCTTAGTGTAAATAGATAAAGGATTACCACTCCATAAAACCAAATCAGCATCTTTACCAATTTTGATACTCCCAACTTTGTCATCAATATGCAATAGCTTTGCAGGATTTAAGGTTACCATTTTCCAGGCATCTTCTTCTGATGTTCCTCCATATTTAACAGCTTTGGCTGCCTCCTGATTTAAACGTCTTGACATTTCGGCATCATCACTATTAATTGCAGTAATTACTCCAACATTATTTAAGATTGCTGCATTGTAGGGTATTGCATCATTTACTTCATATTTATAAGCCCACCAGTCACTAAAAGTTGAAGCTCCGACGCCATGTGATTTCATTTTATCAGCAACTTTGTATCCCTCCAGAATATGTGTAAAAGTATTGATATTAAAATTGAAATGTTCTGCTACTTTCATTAGCATGTTAATTTCGCTTTGAATGTAGGAGTGACAACTTATATAGCGCTGCTTATTTAAAATTTCAGACAAGACTTCCATTTCAATATCATATCGATATTCTTTACCACTCTTTTTAGTTTCGTCATATTCCCTAGCACGAGAAAAGTAATCCATATACAATTGTTCAACACCCATTCGGGTTTGTGGAAATCTAGTATAACTTTGCCAATTGGATTGTTTAACATTTTCACCCAATGCAAATTTTATAAACTTGGGGGAGTTATTAAATATTAAATTTTCAGAAATTTCACCCCATTTTAATTTGATAATTGCTGATCTACCTCCAATTGGATTTGCTGAACCATGTAAAATTTGTATGGTAGTAACCCCACCAGATAGATTTCTGTATATATCAATATCATCTGCTTCAATTACATCTTCTATACTAACCTCTGCTGAAGAATTTTGACCAGCTTCATTAATGCTTGCTGCTGCAATATGTGAATGCTCATCAACTATTCCTGATGTTAAATGCTTGCCTGTGGCATCTACAATTTTAGCTTTAGATGATTTTAATCCCTTTCCAATTGCAGAAATCTTACCATTTTTAACTAATACATCGGTATTGAGCAAAATACCTTCAATTTCGTTGGTCCAAACTGTTGCATTTTTAAAAAGAAGTGTTTCTTTCTGAGGTAATTTCTCATAGCCGTAAGCAGTATTTGGATAAGTTACAGGAATTGCTTCTTTGGTATCATTTTTTTGTCTGTTTTTAGATTTATCTATTTTATTACTATTTTTTTTGATTTTCATTTCTGTTTCAGAACCATCACTTAAATTCACATATCCGTCAAAACCATTTTTATTATTTATTTTTCCAGTGTATCTAATAAATTTTTGCTGAGTCGTATCCTCGGATGTAAATAGCAAGGTTAACCATTCTTCATTATAACTTACGTTGCAATCTATTTTAACATTATCAGATTTAATAGAAGCTGTTAATTTTGAACTTGAACCATCTATTGAAAGTAAGTAGTTTTTCTTTTTTAGATTGAACTCGTATTCTCCTCTAATGTCCTTATTGTTAATATTCTTAAAAGAATGTCTAACACCTTTAATCCAATGCTCAATGATTTCTGAATCGGGTTCAAAGTAGTCCTTGGATGAAATAATGAAATTTGCATAACTTCCATTTTTTAGATTTCCTATTTTATTATTTTTAAGAATCTGTGCTGGTATTGTTGTTAAAGCTTTTATTGCATCAGACTTTTTAAACCCGTGATTAATTGCCTTCAAAAGATTTGATTTAAATTCTTTTGTAGATTTTGACTTATAAGTAGTCAAAGCAAAAGATATATCGTTTCTTGAAAGAACTAGTGGATTAGTTGGCGCTTGATTCCATTCTCTCATGCTTTCAAGTTCCAATTTATCAGCTAAAAATCTATTTTCTACATCGTATGGTTTTGGAAAATTTATTGGGATAATAAAAGTTGCATTGGAATTTTTTATAGTTTCAATACGCTCAAATTCATCACCACCACCAAGAATAACGTATTGGATGCCAAATTGATCACCAATTTTGTCAGCACGTATAGCATTTTCTCTACTTCCAGCTGATATTATTTGAGTTAAATTGGAGTTAGAGTTAAAAGCTTCTATAGCAAGGTCTGTATTTTTAATATTTCCTTTTTTGTACCATAGAGCATCATGGTAAAGCTGTCTGAGTAATGCCATTGATCCCATTATTGATGTAGGGTAGGCTTGATTAGTTTGAATACTCCTTTCAAATGAAAGATACTGAGCTGATTTTTTTGAAATTATTCGCTCAGAATTAGTCCCTTTTAAACTCAAAGCAATCAAAGATCCTGATCCACGTACAATACCATCATTTAAATGTGTATTAACAACTCCAAATCCAAGACTTAATAGTTCCCTTGCCTTTTTTTTATCAAATTCAAAGTAATTTAATGCATTCTGCTCTGGTCTTATATGATCATTCCAATAATATCCTTCCCTTAAAGGCTCATACTGTGGTGAACGGTTACTTGATGATAATCTATTTGGTTTTTTTACTCCAAAACTTGAGAAAACATCAATAAAAGACGGGTATAAAAATTTACCCCTAGCGTTAATTACAACACAATTTTTAGGAATATTTATTTCTTTTCCAGATTTAATTACAACACCATCTTGGATTAATAATGTACCATTTTCAATAATTTCATCATCTGAAATATGAATTTTTGCATTTGTAATTGCAGTGAAGTTTGTGTTATTTGATTTAACACTAGTGTTATTTGGTTTATAGTCTTGTGAGTATGATAGTAAAATATAACAAAGACTTAATAGAGTCAGCTTTAATTTCATATTTAAATTTTTGAGCAATCATAAATATACACATAAACTTTTAGTTAGTAAATTGTCAATTTAACCTTTAACGAAAGTTTAATTATTTATCGATTGTAATAATTAACTATGTGCGCTACAACATAGCTGTAGCTTTTAATTCCTAATTTTTGATTATTAAAATTTAAAAACTTACTGTAAATTTTTTTAAATAAAGGTTCTAATGGATTTTTGAAATAATTCCATTTTTTTTGACGATTTTCAAAATCTTTCAAAACACCATAGTTAACGGATGACTTTAAATAATTAAATGAATCTAAATCTTTAATAAATAAATCATTTAAACAATGCTTCAATGCAAATGTTAAGGCTGAATACTTAATAAAAATATTGTTATTTTCATTAGTTGCTAAGAATGCTATAAAATTAGCCTCGTTTTCAGCAGCGAAACCAAGTTGGTGTGCTTGTTCATGAGCTTGTGTTATTGGTTGAGAGTTTTTTGGAGTATGCCAATTTAATTGAGTTTCATTTGTAAATGGATTAAAATATCCACTAAATCCCATGTATGAAAGGGGAGTGCTGAAAAGTGATTTTTTTTGATTTGATGGATAATATTTTAAAAAGGGATATTTTTTAGATATGTTCTTATATCCAATATTAATTTCTTTTTTTAAATCTTCAAAGTTAAGTTTTAATGAAACTACTTTTTCTGTATCATCTGTGATATCAAAATGGACTTTATTTGTTAATAAAATAATTTCTTTTGTTGTCTTGATCAAATCCTCAGTTGAATAGTTGATTTTTAAATTTAATTTTTGGGTTAATGGTGTTCTGTAATAATTCAATCCCCAAAATAAATGGAATATAAAGTATGAGAAAGATAAAATCCCTAGACCATCAATTATTACTTTTTTAATTTTCATTTTTCTATTTTTAAAAGCTTTAAAAACTATAATAGTTAAAGTAAAAATATAAAGTATGTCTCCTATTGAAAATGTAAAATTGTTAAAAATAGATCTTAAAAATTTTGAAATATAAGGGTAAAATTTAACGCCATAGTAAGATTCAACTATTTGCGGGTTTTTGGATAGAATTTTAACTGTAACAATTTGAGGTATGATACTAAATGCTAAAAATAAACGAAGTATTCTAGTCATAAATCAAAAATAATAAATATAATTTTCTTTAGTATATACCTTACCTTTGTATAGAAATCTTATTTTTTTATGAATAAAGAAATTTTAAGCTTAGAGCCTAAACTGATCTGGAAAAATTTTAACGCTATTAATGCTGTTCCAAGGCCATCTAAAAAGGAGGAAGAGATTATTAAGTTTGTCAAAGATTTTGGCAATTCTTTAAATTTAAAAACTGTTCAAGATTCGGTTGGTAATGTAGTTATTAAAAAGCCTGCAAGTTTTGGAATGAATGATCATAAAACAGTTGTTTTACAATCACATTTGGATATGGTTCATCAAAAAAATTCTGATACTGAATTTGATTTTTTAACTCAAGGTATAAATATGTTCGTTGATGGTGATTGGGTCAAAGCTAGAGGAACTACTCTTGGTGCAGATAACGGCTTAGGAGTTGCAGCTATTATGGCTTTATTAGAGAGTAATAACATACCACACCCTCCAATTGAAGCCTTATTTACAATTGATGAAGAGACTGGAATGACTGGTGCAATTGGCCTTGATAATACAATTCTTGATGGTGATATACTTTTAAACCTGGATACTGAGGAAGACAATGAAATTGGAGTTGGTTGTGCTGGCGGTATTGATATTACTGCAACATTAAATTATATTGATGAACCCTGTCCATCATCATGTCTTTGTTATGAGATATCAATTACTGGATTGCAAGGAGGTCATTCGGGAATGGATATTCATAAAGGTTTTGGAAATGCCAATAAGTTAATGAGTCGTTTATTATATGTTGGATTTAATAGTTATGGTTTAAGAATCTCCAAAATTGATGGTGGTAGTCTTCGTAATGCAATTCCAAGAGAGTGTAGGGCTATAGTAACAATCGACAAAAACAAAAAAACTGATTTTGAATTTGGGATTAAAAATCTGATAGACAGTATTAATAATGAATTTAACTCATTGGAGCCGGATTTTTTAATAACTCTTAAACCGTATGATTTACCTAAATATGTCATGGAATTAAGTAAGCAGGGAAGAGTAATTAAAGTTTTAAAATCT
>Ga0213866_10002430_pt1 | contig 13134 bp, 9 predicted proteins | sample PICome_11_FD_160079 | JGI IMG/M metagenome (GOLD analysis project Ga0213866, IMG submission 160079) | Coastal seawater microbial communities near Pivers Island, North Carolina, United States - PICO284 | ecosystem: Environmental > Aquatic > Marine > Coastal | place: USA: North Carolina... | reverse complement strand
CGATCCAGCTGTATAGACTTTAATTACGTTATTGTCTGGGAACTCAATCTTTGTATCGGCGTCGTTTTGACCACGCACCTGCCTTACGTAAGCATCTTCTGACAAGAAAAGGCTTTTGAACCGATAGCTACTTGAACCCAAATGAATGCCAGCATCCCTAGCTGAACCATCTGTAGTTGAAGGGCGGATTTCATCAGTAGCATCGTTAAAGCGTATTTGAGTGTCGCCAGTGCCGATGTAGATATCACCACTTTTAGCGCCAATCGACCCGACTGTTGTGCCGTCTTGGTAGAACGATACAATGTCGCCATCGCTTGTTGTTCTAGAGAAAATACCAGATACGCCTCCAGACGCTGTGGCGTAATATCTACCATCTGGAACAAATAAATGCCCTACAGTAGTAGTACGCGCAGTAGTCGCGTTAGTCTTCCCAACCAACAAGTTGCCGTTTGTATCGAGGCGCATACGCTCACTAGCAGATCCCGCTGTGCCGGTGCCAAATGTTAGGCCAACAATCCCACTCGAGCCTTCAGCGACCGCCTCCATGTATGCGCCAACGCCTGAGTTATCGGTGTCGTCGTGAGACATCTCAATACGACCGATGGTGTTGCCGCTGGTTACTATGGTGTCGTCTCTGTGTAATCGGAGAGTAGAGCCTTGGGTGCTAGATACCTCCATTTGAGCAGATGGGTTATCTGTCCCAAAGCCGACCCGACCCGACTGGTTTATACGCATTCTCTCAGTGCCATCATTTATAATCGCGAACTGATTCGTGCTTCCGTAAGGGCGACCAATAAAAAAGTCTTCGTTGTCAGACTCGTCAAAAATGATGAAGCCTGCTTTTCGGAAAAACTGCGCTTTAACACCAACGCCAGCTACTAGATTGCTCACACTGCTGTTTGTGCCTTCAACGAGAAGCTGTGTTTGACCATCTTGTAAATGTAGTTTTTGGCTAGGCGAGCTAGTCCCCAGACCTAACCGGCCTGACGAGTCGAGGCGCATGGCCTCTGAAGGTGTAGGGCCAGTGCTAAAAACAATATTTCCGTAACCTGTAGTCGTGCCTTTTACGCTGATGTACAGGTGTTCATAACCAGAAGAGTCATAATTTATATCTGCAAGTGCAGTAGCAGTAGGATTACCAAATCGAATAGTTTGATTTGTTTGTGTACTGTCAAATATATGAAGTCGTTTTTCTGGGCTGGTAGTGCCAATACCGACATTCCCGCTTGATGTATCAAGAACTACTTGTTGAGTTTGTACACCAGTATTTCCAAGGTTAAGTTTTGCTGATGAACCAATTACGGAAAGATTTACAGCTCCTGAACTTGTTGAAATTTGCAGACCAGTTGAGTTATTAACATCGTTTAGGTATGCAAGCCCAGTAATACTAGACCCGCTAGGCCGTTGAACAGAAAGAAGACTATTAGCTCCTGTAGGTTCGCCAACATCAACACGTCCGTCTCCTCTTGCTTTGAAACCGCCTGTTGCCTCTATAGCAATGTCAGAGTATCCAGTTCCGCTAACAATATCTAACTTGGCAGAAGGACTGCTAGTACCAATACCAACGTTGCCGCCAGACGTTATACGCATGGCTTCTGAGCCGGATGTAAAACCAGTAGTAGCTCCTGTGCGGAAAGTCAAAGTTCCGTATGCGCTTAACCCTAAACCATTGCTTCCATCACGACCCAAGGAATAAATGTGTGTGCCGCTTGTGTTATACCCAGAATATTGTGGGGTTGATGAGGAATCTGCATTTAAAGTTAGCAAAGTAGTAGGATTAGAAATACCAATACCCGTATTACCAGAGTCATCAACAACAACCCGTGGGTTGCCGTCACCGTCTGACAGAACGATGTGGTTATCAGAGGTACGGATATCAAGTCCGCCGTTGTTACCAGTGTAAGACCCAAGAACAACATTTTTCACGCCTGTGGTGACTGATACACCAGAGTTGAAGCCTACAAACGTATTCTTAGAGCCTGTAGTTGTGTTAGAGCCAGCCGCATAACCAACGTTAGTGTTCTGGCCGCCAGTGGTGACCGCATCGCCAGTTAAAGAACCTATAAATGTATTGTTTTCGCCGGTAGTAACGCTCCGACCAGCGTAAAAACCTAATCCAACGTTATAGGTGCTTGATGAGCTTGTGGGAGCTTGGTTTAATAATACCTCGTAACCAATAGCGGTTGCTCTGCCGCCAACGGTATTTTGGTCTAGTGCGGCGCGACCGATAGCAACATTGTCATCTCCTGTAGTAGTTAATCTGAGAGCGTTCTGCCCTACTGCTACGTTGTTACTGCCACCTAATGAGGTAGTAAGAGCTTGATAACCGATTGCGACGTTGCTATTTCCTGTTGTCTCACGGTCAAGAGCAAGGCCACCGACTGCAATGTTGTTAACACCAGTAGTTAACTTGCTTGCCGCCGCATGACCAATTGCTACGTTGTATGCGTATGTGTCGCTAGTCGGAGCAAATTGTTGAAGTGCATATCGACCTATGGCCACGTTGCGGAAACCAAGTTCGTTGTCTTCTAACGCGTTATGGCCGACTGCAACGTTTTCTGCGCCAATAGTAGTGTCTCGCAGGGCTTGATGACCCACCGCAAGATTGTAAGAAGATGTCGTTGCCGCACTTAAAGCTGATCTTCCAATCGCAACATTGCCATCACCAGTAGTGAGCGCATCAAGAGCAAGACCACCGACCACTGTGTTGTTTGTACCTGTCGTGATATTTCCACCAGCGTTATAGCCAACGGCAACTTGGTACATGTGATTAACACTGGTTGGCGCAACGTTACCAAAAGCGCCATAGCCAACAGCAACCATTCGCTCGCCAAGGCCATTATCTCTTAGCGCGTCTCTACCAATCGCTACGTTACCGGCGGCAGTAGTTCCGTTATGGCCCGCTTCATAACCGATATAAACGTTTCCACCGCCTGTGGTGGTAAAGCGCCCTGAGTTTTGACCTATAGAAACGACCTGAGACGCAGTTGTCGCGTTATTCATCGACTGGTAGCCGATAGAGACGTTGCTGTTTCCCGTGGTGTTATTTGGCAGTGATGTCTGACCAATCGCGACGTTATAACTGCCCGTTGTGTTGCCGGTTAACGCGGAAGCACCTACAGCCGTGTTTCGCTGGCCCGTTGTGTTCGTGTCGAGCGCCTGTGATCCAACTGCCGTGTTGCCTGAGCCAGTTGTTAGGCGCATGGTGTTATAACCAACAGCCGTGTTATCGATTGCAGTGGTCGCCGAATATAAAGCTGACGAGCCAATTGCGACGTTTTGATAACCTGTTGTATTTGCTTGGAGAGTAGCCGAACCAAACGCTGTGTTATTATTGCCAGTCGTCGTCGCTTGCATTGAGTAATAGCCGACCGCTGTAGAACTACTCCCAGAAGTCAGGCTATTAAGAGCGTAAGCACCAACCGCTGTTGCGGTGACATTCGCTTGCCCTGCCGCTTGCCAACCAACCGCTGTGATATTTGAGGCTGTTGTGACGGCATCCGCCGCACCGTAGCCCAATGCTGTGTTGCGAGTCCCTGTGGTGTTACCGCGAAGAGATCTACTTCCGACCGCTGTGTTTTGTGACGATGTGGTGCTTGAGTAAAGCGCCTCATGACCTACTGCTACGTTGTTATTGCCTGTAGTGTTTTCATAAAGCCCCCTACGTCCGACTGCAACATTGTCACCGCCTGTCGTCGTGTAACCTAAAGATTGATGACCAAGCCCGACACTGTTTGCCGCAGTAGTTATCTGCGCGCCTGTGCCTCTACCGACCATAACGTTAAAGGACGATGTGGTTGCAAGGCGACCAGCCACATCACCGATATATACGTTCTGCCCACCAGTAGTTAAGGAAAGACCGGCTTCAGCGCCTATCGCTACATTGCGATCTCCTGTTGCCACACTTAGCGCCGATTCACCAATCGCAACATTTCTTGTGCCAGTCGTGAGCGCACTGAGCGTTCCATACCCAACGCCGACGTTATAAGTGCCTGTTGTTACCAAATCCTGCGAGTAGCTTCCGATAGCAATATTATTGCTTCCTGAGCTAATTGAGGTTCCCGCGTTTCGGCCAAAGGAAATGTTATTGTTTCCAGTTGTGATGCCGTCACCAGCCCCTACGCCCATCGCAAGGTTGCCGACTCCTACAGGATAATCAGCATTTAGCTTGATGGTGCCGTCTACGTCTAGGCCGCCAGCGTTGGCAGTGCCTGACAGGTAGAGGTCTTTGAAGCGTGCAGCAGAAGCGCCTAAGTCAGCCACATTGTCCGAAGTGGGTGCTAAACGCCTTTGCCCTGTATAGGAACTAGGGAAGTAGTCTAACTCGTCGGCAATATTAATATATTGAGCTAATCCATTGTCTAAAGTTAAGGCATTTCCAGAGATCTTAATACTACCGACTGTGTTGCCATTTTTACTGAATAAGACAATATCGCCATCGGAGGTTTTGCGATTAAATGCGCCAGCATAAGAACCGTCAGCAGTGAAGAAAGACCGGCCATCTGGACCTAAAGCAGTTCCGGCTGTGTTGTATGTGCTTGAGGTTTTACCCACCAAAAGATTGCCCGACGAATCAAGGCGCATCTTTTCATTCGTGCCGTTTGTCTCAAACGCCATGAAGTTGCCGCCATGACTGTAATACAGTCGGCCACCAGTACCGTCAGGATCTTTAAAGTAAACTAAAGAGCGACCGACGTTAGTTGAGGTTTCGATATTAATTTGAGAGTCGCCACCAGATGGAGTAGCAAAAATGCCGATACCAGTTACTTCGATGCCTGTGGAGATGGTTTCTAGTTTTTGATTGCCGTTGTGGTACAGCTTGGCGCTGTTCGACGATGCATCAAAGGTAGCTAGAGTGTAGGTTCCGTCATCAATAATAACTCCAGTTCCACCATTACTACGAATGCGTAAGTTGCCGCTACCTGCGTCTTCAATGTAACTATTAGATCCATCATGAAAGATTTGTAGGTCAGAGCCAGCACCGAAGACCGCCTTAGCGTTGTCAGCAAATGACAGGTTGCCGGTAATGCTGTCGCCAGACTTCTCGACCTTATCCGTGTTGAGGTTAGTAAAGTTGCTATCGACTTCGTTGTTAGTTAACGGTGAGCCTTTGCCTGAGCGTGTTGTGATAGTAGCCATAATTACCTCAAGATGCCGAAAGCGATATCGTCCACTTAATCGCTAGTGAATCATTTGCTTGTTTGTCGATTGCGGTGAAGGTCACGCGACAAAGCATAGTGCCGCCTGTCGATGAGTTAAATATCGCCGCCTCTGTTAGTTGACCAGTAGCGTCACCGGCCTCGAATACCGCTCGATAAAGAATGCTGTTGTCTGTGACGGTAGAGGTCTCAATTAGCTCTCTGCCGCCAAGCTGTGTTTCTAGCGTCGTGTTACCGGCTAACGGTGCCGTGGTGCCTGTACCCACACCCATGTGCGTCATGACCGTCTCGTCGTCTTTCATGCGGTCAACGATGAAGTTCAAGCCTGTATCAACGACAAGGTTGCTTGTGGTGACTGACTGCTTTGCTTTGCCATCACTGTCTAGCAGTGTTAGCTCTGCAACGCCTTTAACTTTGAGTATATCCAGCATATCAGTCCTCAGAACGTGTCGATCGAGCCAACGTAGTCAGCATCGAAGTAACTCATGTCACAGTAATCGGTCTTAATTAAATCGCCACTGTCCGATAGCGATACGGTGTCAGTGCGTGTAAGTCTACGAAACAAATCGCCAAGCGTAATTGTAGCTATCAGTCGCCTAGACGATAACTCAGCAATTAAACGTTTAGCTTTTGCCTCGATCTTGATCATGCAAAGTCCTCACGCAGATAAAACTCTATCTTTTCGTAGACAGTCTCTCTAGTGCCACCAGCAGAAATCACTTCAATCTCAGCCTCATAGTACCCTGCGTCAATGTCTAGTTGACCTGCACCAAAGGTGAAAAGACAGATCCCGTCATCGAGATCATCATCGCCTGCAACATTGGTGAGAGTGAACAATACGGTCGTAGTGTCACGCTTGCGAAAGTGAAAGTTAATGCTCGCGCCAGTCAGATCTTCAGGAAGACCCGTATCCTCACGAGTAAGGGTAACCTTGATCTGTGGCCCAGTATCACCTTGTACTAGATTAATTTTCATGACGACCTCCTAGGCCGATTATATCACGAGGGCTTCGTCGGCCATACGATATCTGACTTATCCGTTGCTGATGCGTAAGTTGTAGGCAAGTCACGCAATGCTGTCCGATAAGCCGTCCACTCTGTACGCTTTGCGTCTGTTAAGCCATTGTCACTAAGTTGCGTCCAGTCGCTATGTGACAAAAGCACGTTGCGTTTTCGGCGTATTTTGTCCCAATCTATCATCTTATCCCCGCAACGATTACATCACACGCAGTAACGGTGATTCTGTCTTGTGATACCTGCCCGTCAAAGTTAGTAACCGCACCCTTTATATAAAAGGTTTTGGCCGCTGTAATTGCCGTGTTGAAAAAGCCAATCATCTCAGCAGTGTGTTTTGCGTAGCTGACCGAAGTATCACCGAGCGAATGGTGCGTGTAGTAAAAACTCGCTATCTGCCCAAGCTCACTAGAGCCTGACTGGTCGTTGACGATAAACCTTACCTCTGGCAAATCGCCACCATCATCGTCCCAGTTGCTAGAGCCGATGATATTCCATTCCATCTTAACGATAACTAAAGGCTTGTGTCCTAGTGTCGTATCATCAGGTGCGGCAAGTGTAACGCTGTCGATTATTACTACACCATCTCCAGGTGCAATGCTAACTGCGGTTGCAAGCGTATCAGTAGTGTTCTCAATGACACCGCCAAGCAACTTATCAAAAGTAATCGTACCCGCACTAATCTTCGCGGCAGTCACAGCGTTAGCGGCGAGCTCATCAGTGCTTATCGCACCCGCTGAGATTTGTCCTGCCGTTATCGAGTTCGCCACTATCGAGGCGGCTGGCAATGTTCCGCTAGACACATCCCCGCCATCTACTGCTACCGTCCAAGCACTGCCGTTATAGCGATAGAGCTTATTGTCTGTGGTAAGAAATGCCATGTCGCCTTGTGCGGCTGTCGACGGCAATGTGCTAACTACTTGTACAGGCTGTATGCCTGACGCAAAAGCTGTTAATTCAACAGCACCATCTGCGATCTGATCCGCTGTGACTGCATCATCAGCAATCTGATCTGATCCAACAGCATTATCATCTATCTGACCGTCACCGACTGTATCCTGACCCGCTAATGCACCCAGTGCACCTCGTGTTGCATTGATTGTACTTGTATCGCTATCTGGGTTTCTATCTGAGACCGCGTCGGTGCCCGTGCCCGTAGGGAAGCGCCGCGCCCTGACCCAGTAATATCGCTCATCTCCGTCCGCGATAGGATCAACGCCATTAGAAGCATCGTGTAGGAACTGCGTACCAATTGTCTCACCAACTTTAACTGCGCTAGACCAACTTGAATTAGGCGACGCAAACACCTCAATCGATATAATGTGCGTCATGTTGGTCGGGTTAGTCCAATCTAGTTCAATGCCCTCGACAAGTGCGGTAGCGCTAAGATTCTGCGGATCAGGAACACCGAAGAAACCCTCTGCTATACCGCCGCTAGGAGTAATCGTGGAATAGCTCCCAACAGCCATATCCGCATAGGATGCAGAGTCGTCTTCACGCAGAATGAGATTAACGCCACCAGTGCCGGATTCGGACAAATTCCATCCAAGGCACACGAATGTTTTGTTGGTGTAATTAAACTCTGAAAGTGTGACACTTACTCGATCACCTACAGCAATATTCACACCAGCTAGGTTAGTAGGGAATGTCAGTACCTTCTGCAAGTCACTTTGTTGGATCAACTTATGAGCGATACGCTGAGCCATGTAGAAGCTGTTAGTCATGCTTAGCTTCAGCTCGCTACGTAGCTCTTCATTGTTGTCACGAGTCAGTGCGCTTGTAATCTGTACCCTTGGAAACTCCATTTCCTTGTAGTTATTACTAGGATCGATAAAGTTTCCAGTAATGGTATTAAATCGCTCGTTACGCTCGAATGACGTTTTGAGCTTTGCAGGGCCAGTAAGGTTGTCATCATTCAACGTCATGCCTGACGCAACTGCCTCGAATGCACCGGCTCGAATAACAAACTTGCCGTTCGTATAAGTCAGCATCCCATTCATCGACGACAGCAACTTATTGATGTTTGCTTTATGAGTCGCCGTACCAAAAACGACACCGTTACAAGTGAACCTTTTTTCCGTGCCGCTAGGTATGCTGACAGTAGCGTCACAGATATCTGCCGCATCTACAGCCTTAGCGAGATCGATGCGACTCAAGTCTATGTTCATCCCGAAGTAGTCATCCGTGAGATAGTCAACCAGACACCAGACTGGATTCTCTGACCATTCCCACGTTGTAGAGTCGTTAGCTCTTTGTGTCGCTACACCGACAGATGCATCGTAATACGTGCTTGTGCTGTCCTGCCGTGGATCGTAAATCTTCTTGCCTTTGACTAGAGCCTTAATGTTTTGAGGTAGGTACTTATCCCATATCTCTTGGCTTTCATCCGTTAGCGTGAACTTTGTGACGATATAGGTAAGATTAGTTCCGATGTGCTCGTTCGTATTAATCGTGCCAAACGCCGCATCGAGAACGCTATCAGCAATTGTTTGAGTGCCTAACAGTTTTCTAATCGTACAGATCGTCACGCTGTTCTGAGGACCGAACGTGCCCCCAGTAACCTGACCATTAGCCGCAATCTGAGCATTGGTTATGACCTTGTCATCGAAGTGAATGTCAGTGATCGCAGTCGATCGATGACCAGCAAGAACAATGGCGTGATACAAGTCCCTGTTCTCGTCCCCTGCAACGCCCACAAACGAGATTGGACCTGATACCAGTGCCTGACCATAGATCAGCTTTTGCGGCTCTACAGTGCCCCGTACGGTCGCCTGACGCGAGCTATCACTATCTAAGTTGGGTACAGCGTAGATGTTGTCTATGAGCTTCTTAGCTACTACAGCTCCTGCAACAACCGTAGCCGCGCCCAAATAGAGTGCAGTTGTACCACTTATGCCAAGACCACCTACCATTAAACCGACGGTCTTTAAGAATGTTGCTACTGCCGCTACTGTTGATGGCATATCCAACTCCTGACGATGTGACGCTCAGGCACTCGTGTTAAGCCTTTTTTTGTCACACACACAATAGAATTGTTCAATTTTACCCCCATCGTTAAACCACTGCGAGGATAATTAAACATAACGGGATGACCGTGTAGAGCTACTTCGCTAGGCTCACCGAGCACGCTATCTATCAGATTCTCGAACCCGCCTGATGCTCTTATGATCTCGTCAGCTTGTTCTTTAGTTGCGTAGATCAGCTCATGGCTGTAATCGATGCCATGCAACTCTTTGATCATAAATACAGTGAACGCGACACAGTCTTTGTCGCCGTACTGAAACTCACCTTTCTCCCAGCGATTTAGTGCCGATAGAACTTTAGGGTAAGTCACCTGGATCGTGTCGTGGGTTTCTAGTTCGGCCACCGCCTCCACCTCCGCCTCCGCCGCCTCCGCCAGAACCGACTCCGAGGTTTCCGCTATTCGTGTCTTTCCACAAAATCTTCACGCCCTCGATTTCGTGAAGATACTCGAAGAACAAGTCGTTGGAGTTAACGCGCTGTTGCTGTACGTGCGTGTACTTCAAATCAGCCGATCGGTTGATCTTAGCCAACTCAGATTCACACGTAAGACTGATAGAATTGTTTCTGTCGGTGCCAGTAACGAGCGTCATGACATCCATGAATCCAGACCATATAAGATTAGGATCTTCGATCAACGCCTCATCTTCATCGAGCAAACCTAGATAAATATCAACATCACGCAGGTAGTAATCTTCTGTACCAGCCGAGCCTATGTTTGCAATCGTCGAATCCAAGCCTGACAAAGTCAGCGTGATGCTATACGGCGATATATCTGTTCCTTCCTCGATAGAAGAGACAGAGCCGAAATCACCGACACCAAGCCAATCATTTCCGCCCCATGTAAAGGTGCCGATGCTGTCATGTAGGTAGAGAGTCGAGCTAGAGAAAGCTAACTTGGCGAAGGTAACTGGCCGTACAACATCATCCTTGAGAGCGTTGACTATGGCTGTCGATAATCCTCTACTCACGCTAGAACGTCCTCTATGGCCTCAATCGTAATTGAGCTTATGTAACTCGACTCAGTGTTCCAGCGAGGATTGTTGATCATCATGAACACGCCAAATGGAGCGAAGATCTGCACAGCATCATTGTCATCAGTCGCCTTCCGAATAGGAGGCGCGATGCTTACAGTCAATGAACCAGTGCCATCCGAACTCGCATCGGCTGTAACCATGTGAAGCTCGTTGTTAAACGATATGTAGTCACCTGCCTTGAAGAAGTTAGTCACACTAGCAGTAGCGCCATCGAGATCTATGGAAGAGCCGGTCTGACCTGCACCATCTACTAAGACTGACTGCGGTGACGTAGCCGCACCATTACGTACGCGGCCATAATCTTCAAGACGCATTCTGTGAGTTTGACCATCCATCTTAGCGATGAACGCTTGCATCTCCGCTCTATCATTGCCAGACAAGTTCCGAAACGTCATGCGCGTTTTCCAGTACGAACCTTTACGCGAAAGCGTCTGTACCGCCCCGCTTACTGGACTCTGGAATTGACTCGTATTGGTAACAAGCTCGAACGTCTGGCTCGTAGGAGTGATCGATGGAAAGTTATACGTAGCCATTACAATCTTCCTCTACGCATCATGTTGTGCATATGCTCTATCGTCTGGCGAGAGGATTCGGAGACAGCCATAGCGATACGCTGATCCACATCACCGTCACCTGATGCATCGATGTTGTTGATAATCGTGATGTCCTGACCGCCGCCCCTAGTGTTATCGATAACAGTCTCGTTAGGGTGAAGCATTGCCAAGAATCCGCCTCTACCATCCATGCCACCAGATCTTGCGCCAGAGCCAGTGAAGCCACCACCTTCAAACGAGGGTAAAGACATTGCCTTTGCTAAAGCAACTGTGCTGTTTATACCTGCCTGAGCACCCACTGCATTTCCACCTGATGTCGCTAATGACGCAAGCGCCGCCGCAGGATATGAGGCTGTAGCGATTTTTGTCATAGCCGCCGCGTTAGCCGCTACTGAGGCTGACAGACTTCCTGCTTCTATATTCTTAGAAATGATCGCTTGCTTAGCCTTTTCGATACCCATCTGAACGATACTCTTAATAAGTTCGTCCATGATCGCGCGACCCAGCATACGCATTGCTTCTGTGCCGTTAGCCGCGCCAGTGATGAATGCATGGGATGCGTTAGTAATCGCGCTCTCTACGTTCTGTAAGCCACCCACAATTTTGAGCTGTTGATCAAGCATGTGCTCAGCTTTCATTTCCTCAAGCCGCATCGAGTTTTGTGCGTGCTCAGCCTCGCTGATCGCTTTGTTAGCCAAAGCCTCATCGAGTGCCATCTGACGCATCATAAGATTGTGAATATAGTTCTCTGTCTCTGTGCGGAATCCAGCGAGTGCCGTATCACGCAGATCAATAATCTTTTGCTTGTGATCTGCAAAAGACTTGTCGTTGATTGCATCGATTGCCGCCGCGCGATTGGCCGCGATAGCGATAAGCGCATCTTGGTACTGCTTAAATAGCGTCGTGTCAGCTTGATAAGCCTTGTGAGCGGCTCGTATCTGTGCGTCGTACCGCTTATTCACTTTGTCTATATCAGTGACATCATTAGCGGCTATAGCCTGTAACTGCTCTTGAGCACGCAGGGAAGCATCAACCTTAGCTTGAGCCGCTTTAGCGTCTCTTGCTTCTTTCGCCGCCGCTCTATCTTTTTCTCTTTGAGCTTGATCTTCTTCTTTCTTGTCGATCTCCGCGATTGCATCCAAGCGCGCTTTATTAACAGCCTCGATGAGCGCAATGAACTCAGCACTGCCTCCTTGACCCGAATCTCTAAAGGCTTCGACAACTTCTGTTGCCATATCCTGATATTGTTGGTTTATCTTATCTTTGCCGGTCAGCAGTGATTTCTGAATCTCTGCAATCTTCTCTTTGGCCTCAGTCACAGACTCTGGAGTGAATAGCGCATCTGTAAGCGGCTCTCCAGCTTCTAATGCCGCTTTACCTAGTTCAACAACTTCTGCTTTAAGTGCTTCAAGCTCCGGTGTACTCGCTTGTATACCCATGTCTTCAAGCGCTTTCTGGAACTGGATGATCTGAGCTAGTGACCGACCGGCCTCTCCAGCTTGATCTTGGAACCGCTTCTTCGACTTCTCTAACTGAGCGTTTAGTCCAATGTTACCGCCGCGAACTCTAATTGTTCCATCCGCAAGACCGTTCATTTTAGCTTCAGCTTCTCTTGCCGCTTCTAGCTGATTTCTCATCGCCTCCGTGGTGTCGTCGATATTCTCGCCAGCTTCCGCTAACTGAGCGACTTGCAGAGCTAGAATTGCACCACGTATTGCTTCTGCACTCGCATCAGCGGCTGGCTTTAAACCTTCTAGCGTAGTGCGTAATTCATCAAACTTATTCTCTGCAACTTTCACATCACGGAACGCAGTAAATGCCGCCGCACCAACAGCGAGGAATGCACCAACAATAGCACCACCAGGCCCAAAGAGAGAGGCAATCTGACCACCCTGCTGACCAAATACGATCATGGCGTCAGTGCCGCCTTGTAGCTGTACCGCGACGTCCTGTACCTGATGACCCATCTGACCGAAGCCACCACGGATCAATCGCAACTGACCGTTCAAGCCCCTCTTGGTTTGCATGGCTTGTTTTTCTAGTGCGATTTGATTCTGTAGTTGTTTTGCGGCTTCTATCTGGGCTTTTGTTGCGCCCTGTTGTCTGAGGCGATAGATCTGAATCTCATCTGCCGTCATGCCGATGGTGTTCTTATAGTCCTCCATCCGCTTGAGAGTATCTTTGACGGCCTTTTCGAGCTTCTTTTGTTCCCGCGCGGCAGAATCGAAGGCTTGCTTCGTTTCATCTTCTGCGCGGATTTCTATTACGAGCGGCTCTGTGTTTGCCATCTTTCTCTTGCCTCTTGGCCTTCATTGCGAGATAGGTCCACCAGTAATTAAACTCGGTGGGC
>Ga0213866_10002429_pt1 | contig 13137 bp, 17 predicted proteins | sample PICome_11_FD_160079 | JGI IMG/M metagenome (GOLD analysis project Ga0213866, IMG submission 160079) | Coastal seawater microbial communities near Pivers Island, North Carolina, United States - PICO284 | ecosystem: Environmental > Aquatic > Marine > Coastal | place: USA: North Carolina... | reverse complement strand
AAGAGGACGAGTAATCACAGGTACTGGTAAACGACCTTTAAAATCACTTGCGGAAATGCTTAAAGGGAAGCAAGGCAGATTTAGACAAAACTTACTTGGTAAAAGAGTTGACTATTCAGGAAGATCTGTGATCGTTGTTGGACCAGAACTCAAGCTACATCAGTGTGGACTACCAAAAAAAATGGCTTTGGAATTATTTAAACCTTTCTTATACGCTAGACTAGATAAACTTGGTTTGGCAACAACAATTAAGCAAGCGAAAAGATTAGTTGAGAAAGAAAAAAGTGAAGTATGGGATTCACTTGAACACATTATTAGAGAGCATCCAATTCTTCTAAATCGAGCTCCGACCCTCCATAGGTTAGGAGTTCAAGCATTTGAGGCAAAATTAATAGAAGGAAATGCCATAGAATTGCATCCATTAGTGTGCGCAGCATTTAATGCAGACTTTGATGGTGATCAAATGGCCGTGCATATACCATTGAGTTTAGAAGCTCAGTTGGAAGCTAGAGTTTTAATGATGTCTACAAATAATATTTTAAGCCCATCCAATGGTAAACCAATTATTGTACCGAGTCAGGATATAGTATTAGGTATTTATTATCTTTCACAGGCAGAAGAAAATGAAAAAAAACCTAAAGGAATATTTTCAAGTATAGAAGAAATTGAACAAGCACTAGAAAACAAATCTATCAGCTTACATTCTAAAATTGTATCAACATTTGAAACAATTGATAAAAACGGTCAAACTATTATAGAAAAGTATACAAGTACTGCTGGAAGATTTTTATTAGCAAATGTTCTACCAAAAAACTTTAATATTAAGTTCGCTTTAGTTAATAAATTGCTTACTAAGAAAAATGTTTCTGAAGTTATAGATACGATATTTAGATATTGTGGGCAAAAAGAAACTGTAATCTTTTGTGATAGGATCAAAACACTTGGTTTTAAACATGCGTTTAAAGCAGGAATATCTTTCGGTAAAGATGATTTGATTATTCCAAAAACAAAAGAAAATTTAATAAGTAGTACTAAAAAGCAGATAGAGGAATATGAAAAACAATATTCTGATGGCTTAATAACTAGAGGTGAAAAATATAATAAAGTGGTAGATGTATGGTCTAAATGTACTGATACCGTTGCTAATGAGATGATGAAAGAAATTTCATCAGCAGAAAAGATTTATGAAGATGATAGAATTGAAACCAATTCAGTTTACATGATGGCTGACTCAGGTGCTCGGGGTTCTCAAGCCCAAATGAAACAATTAGCAGGAATGAGAGGTTTGATAGCTAAACCCTCTGGCGAAATTATAGAAACACCAATTATTGCTAATTTCAAAGAAGGTTTATCAGTTTTAGAATACTTCAACTCTACCCATGGAGCTAGAAAAGGATTAGCAGATACAGCTTTAAAAACTGCAAACTCAGGTTATCTAACTAGAAGATTATGCGATGTAGCTCAAGACGTTCAAATAACAAAAGCTGAATGTGATCCAAAGAAAAGATCATCAGTCACCATTTCTGAAATAATCGAAGGTGGAAATATTTTAGTAAGTCTTTCAGAAAGAGTTTTAGGTAGAGTTATAGCTGAAAATATAAAAAATCCAGTTACAGGAGAAATTATTATTAAGAAAGATAAATTGATTGATGAACTAGATTGTGAAAAAATAGATGCAGCTGGAGTTAAAGCAGTTAATGTATATTCTGTAATAACTTGCGCATCTACAAAAGGAGTTTGTCAAGTTTGTTACGGTAGAGACTTAGCAAGAGGAAAACTAGTAAGTGTTGGAGAAGCCGTTGGAATGATAGCTGCTCAATCCATTGGTGAACCTGGTACTCAATTAACTATGAGAACTTTCCACGTCGGCGGTACAGCACAGATTAAAGAAGAGTCTCAAATTATTTCTCAAACAAAAGGTAAACTAAATATAATCAATAAAAATTTAATAGAGGACTCAAAAAGAAATATAATTGTGATGGGAAGAAATACGCAACTTAGCATAGAGGATGAAAATGGAAGGCAGCTTGCGATTTATAAAGTGAATTATGGTTCAAAATTATTTTTTAAAGATGGTGACAATATTGAAAAAGGAAAAAAAATTGCTGAGTGGGATCCATACACGTTGCCTGTAATTGCTGAAACCGGAGGTATTGTAAATTACATGGATTTAACGGAAGGAACCTCTTTGACTGAAACACTGGATGATGCTACTGGTTTATCTTCAAAATCCGTAACTGATTGGAAGTCTTCTTCAAAAAACTCTGAACTAAAACCTAGAATAACTTTAAGAAATGAAAAAGGTGAAATCATTAAAAAAGCGGATGGGAATGAAGCTAGGTATTATCTGGTTCCTGATACAATTTTATCTGTTAAAGACGGTCAAAAAATTTCAGCTGGAGATGTGTTAGCTAGACTTCCAAAAGAAACTTCTAAAACTAAAGATATTACAGGAGGTCTACCTAGAGTTGCTGAACTGTTTGAAGCAAGAAGACCAAAGGATAGTGCAATTATAGCAGAAAATGATGGAGTAATAGAATTTGGTAAAGAAGTGAGAGGAAAACAAAAAATTTCAATAGTATCTTCGAATGGTGAAACTTCGAACTACTTAATACCTAAAGGTAAACATGTTAATTTCAACCAAGGTGAAAAAATAAAAAAAGGTGAATATTTGTTGGATGGAAGTCCTGCACCTCACGACATTCTAAGAATTTTAGGTGTTGAAAAACTAACAGAATATTTTGTTTCAGAAGTACAAGAGGTTTATAGGCTTCAAGGTGTTGTGATCAATGATAAACATATAGAAACAATTGTAAGACAAATGCTTAAAAGAGTAGAAGTAAAAGACCCTGGCGACTCAGAATTACTAGTAGGAGAGGTCATTGATTTATTAGATATAAATATAATTAACGATAAATTAAAAGAAGAAAAAAAGAAGCCGGCAGTTTTCGAAAGAGTACTGCTTGGTATTACCAAAGCTTCATTGCAAACCAATTCATTCATTTCTGCTGCATCTTTTCAAGAAACTACTCGAGTTCTAACTGATGCTTCTATTAAAGGTAAGACAGATTCCTTAGAAGGATTAAAAGAGAATGTAATCGTAGGTAGATTAGTACCAGCAGGGACAGGTTTAACAAAAATTGAATGGGATAAGCAAGCAAGAGAACAAGATAAGGCAAGATTAGAAGAATTAAAAAAACAAGAGCTAGAATCGGCTAAAGAAGCGCCTGAACAGACCGCATAAACATTATTTAAATTTTGTTAAAATATTGACTTTTATCATTTCAATGTTAGTTTACGGCACATTTTGAATGTTAGAAGTAAGGTCGTAATAACCTTAAACACTAACAAAATTTCTAAAGGTTTATCCTTATTTCAACTTCAAAATTATATTATGCCAACAATTAATCAATTGATTAAAAAGGGTAGGGTAAAGCCAATCGCTAGAAATAAAGTTCCGGCGCTTGAAAGGCAGCCTCTGAAAAGAGGTGTTTGCGTAAAAGTATATACAACTACTCCAAAAAAACCCAACTCAGCATTAAGAAAAGTTGCAAGAGTAAGATTATCTAATGGGTTCGAAGTAACAGCTTATATTCCAGGCGAAGGACATAATTTACAAGAACACTCCGTAGTCCTTTTACGTGGTGGAAGAGTAAAGGATTTACCAGGTGTCCGATACCATATCCTAAGAGGTAATTTAGATACTCAAGGGGTAGCTAATCGTAAACAAAGAAGATCCTTATACGGAGCAAAAAAACCAAAATAATTTATGTCCAGAAAACGAAAAGCTCCAGTAAGAAAAGTTTACCCAGATCCAAAATTTCACTCGGAAGTAATTTCTAAATTTATAAACTCTATTATGTATGATGGCAAAAGATCTACTGCAGAAAAAATACTTTATGATGCTTTAGATAAAATAAAATCTAAAAATAATGAGGACCCATTAAAAATTTTTAATTCAGCTATTAGCAATGTGAAACCTAATCTTGAATGTAGATCAAGACGAGTAGGAGGAGCCACTTATCAAGTTCCAGTAGAAGTTAAAGCAAAAAGAGCTCAAGCATTGGCATTAAGATGGATAATGGACGCTACGAGAAAAAGAAAAAATAAAACAATGGCTGAAAAGTTATATGCAGAAATTTTAGACGCTTCACAAAATAAGGGATCAGCAATTAAAAAAAGAGAAGACACACATAAAATGGCAGAGTCAAATAAAGCTTTTGCTCATTTTAGATGGTAAAATATTATGGCTAAATATACTTTAGATAAATATAGAAATATTGGTATCATGGCTCACATTGATGCTGGAAAAACTACTACTACAGAAAGAGTTTTATATTATACAGGTAAAAGCCATAAAATTGGTGAAGTGCACGATGGTGCTGCAACAATGGACTGGATGGAACAAGAACAAGAAAGAGGTATTACTATCACCTCTGCTGCCACAACATGTTTTTGGAGAGATCACAGAATAAACATTATAGATACACCCGGTCACGTTGATTTTACAATTGAAGTAGAAAGATCATTAAAAGTATTAGATGGGGCCGTAGCTGTTTTTGATGGAGTAGCTGGAGTAGAACCACAATCCGAAACTGTCTGGAGACAAGCTGATAAATATAAAGTACCTAGAATATGTTTTGTAAACAAATTAGATAGAACAGGCGCTGATTTTTATCGATGTGTAGATATGATCAAGGAACGCTTAGGATGTAAGCCACTCCCATTACAATTACCGATTGGAGCAGAAGCTGATTTAAAAGGTGTAGTTGATTTAGTAAAAATGAAAGGTGTTGTTTGGCAAAATGAGGACTTAGGTGCCAAGTTTGATTATGTTGATATCCCAGATGATTTAAAAGAAAAAGCTAAAGAATATAGACAGAACTTAGTTGAAACAGCAGTAGAAGAAGATGAAAAATTAATGGAAGCATATCTAGAAGGCAAAGAACCTTCTGATGAAGATCTAATTAAATGTATAAGAAAAGGAACTTTGAGCTTCAATTTTGTACCAATTTTAACTGGCTCTGCTTTTAAAAATAAGGGTGTGCAACCACTATTAGATGCTGTAATTGATTATCTGCCCAGTCCAAAAGATATAGGCTCAATTGAAGCTACTAAGTTAAATTCTGAAGACAAGCTACAAATGAAATTTGAAGACAGCGAACCGTTTTCTGCGCTTGCTTTTAAAGTAGCTAACGATCCTTTCGTAGGTTCATTAACATTTATTCGTATATATTCTGGAAAATTACAAGCTGGTACAGCTGTTTACAATTCATCAACTGAAAAATCTGAGAGAGTTGGAAGAATGTTGTTAATGCATGCTAACTCTAGGGAAGATATTAAAGAGGCAACTACGGGAGATATTGTAGCGCTTGCAGGGTTAAAAAATACAATCACAGGCCACACGTTATGCGATCAAAATAAACCAGTTCTCTTAGAACCAATGGAATTCCCGGATCCAGTAATTGAAATTGCCGTCGAACCTAAAACAAAAGGCGACCAAGAAAAAATGGGTGAAGCTTTAAATAGACTTGCTAAAGAAGATCCTTCTTTCAGGGTTAGTTCTGATGAGGAGTCGGGTCAAACAATTATCAAAGGAATGGGTGAACTTCATTTAGATATTATTGTAGATAGAATGAAAAGAGAATTTAAAGTCGAAGCCAATGTGGGAGCTCCTCAAGTTGCTTATAGAGAGACAATTCTTGGTTCATCAGAAGTAACATATATTCATAAAAAGCAAAGTGGTGGTTCAGGACAATTTGCTAAAGTAACTTTGAGTGTTGAGCCTTTGGAGCCGGGTAAAGGAAGAGAAGTTGATAATAAAATTAAAGGAGGAGCTATTCCTAAAGAATTTATTCCAGGAGTAGAAAAAGGTGTCCTAAGTGTTGCTGAGAGTGGAATATTAGCTGGCTTTCCAGTTATTGATTACAAAGTAACAATTTTAGATGGCTTACACCATGATGTTGACTCAAGCGTACTTGCTTTTGAAATAGCATCAAGAATGTGTTTCAGAGAAGCTTGCAATAAAGCTACTCTAAAATTATTAGAACCCATGATGAAGGTAGAAGTTGTAACTCCAGAAGAGTTTATGGGTGATGTAATTGGTGATTTAAATAGTAGAAGAGGCCAAGTTGCTTCAACAGAAGCTAGAGGGAATGCTACAGCAATTAATGCAACGGTTCCATTAGCAAATATGTTTGGCTATATAAATAATTTACGTTCTTCAACTCAAGGAAGAGCACAATATACTATGCAATTCAGTCATTATGACAAAGTTCCTCAAAATGTTCAGGACGAAGTAACAAAGAAACTAGCTTAATTTATGGAAAATCAAAATATCAGAATACATTTAAAAGCTTACGATAACAAAATTCTTGATTTATCAACTGAAGAAATAGTTAATACAGCTAAAAGAACAGGTGCCCAGGTTAAAGGACCTATTCCTCTTCCAACTAGAATTGAAAGGTACACAGTTTTAAGATCACCGCATATTGACAAAAAAAGTAGAGAACAATTTGAGTCAAGAACACATAAGAGATTAATAGATATAATAGAACCAACTCCACAAACAGTTGAAGCTTTAATGAAATTAGATTTAGCATCAGGTGTTGATATAGAAATTAAGATTTAAGTTATGAGCGTAGGATTAATAGGGACAAAAATTGGTATGACTAGAGAATTTATGGACAGTGGTCAATCTGTTCCAGTAACAGTTATTAAAATTGAAAAAGGAAGAGTGCTGGATGTAATTACTAAGGAAAAAAGAGGATATAACGCTGTAAAGATTGGTTTTTTCAAAATTAAGAATTCTAAATTATCGAAACAAATGAAAGGATATTTTGCAAAAAAAAATACTGAGCCTAAAAAAATTCTTAAAGAATTTAGAGTTAAAGATGACAATCAATACAAAGAGGGGAATGAATTAGGGTTAGAAATATTTAAAGATAAAAAATTCTTAGACGTTAGATCAAAAACTATTGGTAAAGGTTTTGCGGGTGTAATGAAAAGGTGGAATTTTGGTGGGCTAAGAGCATCTCATGGTGTCTCCGTTTCACACAGATCTCATGGTTCAACTGGACAAAGACAAGATCCCGGTAAAGTATTTAAAGGAAAAAAAATGGCAGGACATATGGGTGACAAATTAAGAACAATGTTAAATCTAGAAATAGTAAAATCGGATGTAGAAAATAATTTACTCTACCTTAAAGGGTCTATACCGGGCTCTAAAAATACTACCGTTTTTTTAAGAGAGTCAGTTAAAAATATTACACGAAAAACTATAAAAGAAAAACATGAAGCAAGAGTTAAAGCTAATGCTGCCAAGAAAGGAAAAAAATAAATGAAATTTCCTCTTTTAAATATTGATGGCTCTAAAGCAGAAACAATTGAAATTTCTGATAAGTTAGTAAAATTAAAAGTTAACCATAAATTAATTAAATTTGTAATTGACTGGCAACTTAATCATGCAAAACCGAGAACTGCAAAAACTAAGCAAAGAAATGAGATTAAAGGATCTACAAAAAAAATAGTTCCTCAAAAAGGCGGCGGTGGTGCAAGACATGCAAGTAAAAAAGCACCTTTATTTGTTGGTGGAGGTGTTGCACATGGTCCAAAAGGCGCAGTTTACAAAAACAAAAAAATTAATAAAAAAGTTAGAAAACTTGCTTTAGCTCAAACTTTATCTAAGAAAAATTTTGATAAGAATTTACATATTTTAGCCGATGTAAAAAAAGAAATAAAAAAAACAAAAGAATTTAATAAATTTTTGGAAAAAAACAAACTTTCTAATGCTTTAATAATCTCAGATACAGACTCAATGAAGAATATTAATAAATCAGCTCGAAATATTAAAAATGTAAAATTAATCAAAGATGAAGGAGCAAATATTTATGATTTATTTAAATATAAAAATATAGTTATTACATCTACATCAGCGAAAAAAATTCAACAAAGGGTTTTAAATGAAAAAAATTAATTATATAGACTCAATAAGAAACCCTATAATTACTGAAAAAGCTACAATTTTATCTGAACAAAATAAAACTGTTTTTAAAGTTCATGAGAAAGCTAACAAAAAAACAATTAAAAAAAATATAGAAAAATTATTTAAAGTTAACGTAATCAAAGTAAATATTATAAACCAAAAATCTAAACTTAAAATGAAACAGGGCAGAAAATCATTAAAGAGCGGTTATAAGAAAGCGATAATCACACTTAAAAAAGGTCAAAGTATAGATCTGACTACAGGAATTTAATTTATGGCACTTAAAACATTTAAACCTTATACAAAATCAACCAGAGGAACCGTTGTTTTAGATAAAAGTAATTTATGGAAAGGTTCGCCTTACAAACCTTTAACAAAAGGTCAAAATTTTACCGGTGGAAGGAATAATAACGGACGAATAACATCAAGGCATATTGGTGGTGGATCAAAACATAAATACAGAGTTATAGATTTTTATAGAAAAAAGAAAAATGTTCCGGCAACTGTTGAAAGAATTGAATACGATCCAAATAGAACCGCGCATATTGCTTTGATAACATACAAAGATAAAGAAAAGGCATATATAATAAGTCCGCAAGGTTTAAAACAGGGAGATGTAATAGAGTCCGGTAAAAATGTAGAAATTAAAGTTGGCAACTCCTTAGAATTAAAAGATATTCCACCAGGTACCTCAATACATAATGTAGAACTAATTCCAGGAAATGGTGCAAAATTAGCAAGATCAGCTGGTTCATCAGTTACTTTATCAGGTTATGATGGAGACTATGCGATCCTAAAACTTTCCTCAGGAGAAACAAGAAAAGTTAGCAGCACTTGTATTGCTACTATCGGAACTGTTTCAAATCCTGACCAAAAAAATATAAAAATTGGAAAAGCTGGTAGAAATCGATGGAGAGGAAAAAGACCTCAAACTAGAGGTGTTGCGATGAATCCTGTTGACCATCCACATGGTGGTGGAGAAGGAAAAACTTCTGGGGGTAGAAGCCCGGTATCTCCTTGGGGACAATCAGCCAAAGGATTAAAAACAAGAAGGCCTAAAAGAAGTGATAAGCTAATTTTAACAAGAAGAAAGAAAAGGAAAAAATAATGACCAGATCTGTTTGGAAAGGCCCATTTGTTCATCCCAGTTTATTAAAAAAAATAGATAAACTTAAAGATGCCCCGAACAAAAAACCAATCAAAACCTGGTCTAGAAACTCAACTATTATTCCTGACTTTGTTGGTCACAGTTTTATGATACATAATGGAAAATCCTTTATTCCAATAACAGTTTCTGAAGAAATGGTAGGTCATAAATTAGGTGAATTCGCTCCTACGAGAACATTTAAAGGTCATACACCTGCAGATAAAAAAGCTGCAGCTACAGCACCCGCAAAACCAGACGGAGATAAAAAATAATGGAAAAAAATATATCTCTTGTAAAAGCCGTAAACAAAAATGTTAGAACTAGTCCTAGAAAATTAGCTTTAGTTTGTAATTTTATCAAAGGTAAAAAAGCAGATATAGCTTTACGTGATTTAGAATTTTCAAGAAAAAGAATCGCTAAAGATGTAAGCAAAACAGTGAAATCAGCGATTTCAAACGCTGAAAATAACTATCAATATGATATTGATAATTTATTTGTTAAAGAGGCATATGTTGGAAAATCTCTAGTTATGAAAAGATTTAGACCCAGAGCAAAAGGAAGAGCTAGTCCAATTAAAAAACCATTTAGTAGAATTACTATAATCTTAGAGGAAAAAAAGGAAAAAAAAGGAAGTAAATAATGGGACAGAAGATAAATCCGATAGGACTCAGGCTTGGAATAAACAGAGGGTGGGACTCTACTTGGTTTGCTAAAAAGAAAGATTTTGGAAGATATTTAATAGAAGATTTCAAAATTAGAAAATATATTAAAAAAAATATAACTAATTCTGGAGTATCAGAAATTATTATAGAGAGATCATCTAAAAAATGTACAGTTTCAATTCATACTTCTAGGCCTGGATTTGTAATTGGAAAAAAAGGAGCGGATATAGAGAAAATTAAAAAAAACATTATGAAAATAACGGATAGCGATGTTAACGTTAACATAAAAGAAATAAAAAAACCTGAGTTAAATTCGAATTTAGTTGCAGAAAATATCGCACAGCAATTAGTCAAAAGAGTTGCATATCGGAGAGCAATGAAAAGAGCAATGCAGTCTGCAATGAGATTGAATGCCAAAGGTATTAAAGTTATGCTAAGCGGTAGACTAGCTGGCAATGAAATAGCTCGAACAGAATGGTTAAGAGAGGGAAGCATACCTTCTCATACACTAAGAGCTGATATAGATTACGGATTTGCCGAAGCACTAACTACTTATGGAATTATTGGAGTTAAAGTTTGGATTTATAAAGGTGAATTAATGGCAAAAGATGTTGAGAAAGAAAAAAAAGAAAGGGTAAAAAATGCTACAGCCAGTCAGAACTAAATACAGGAAAGCATTCAAAGGCAGGATTCACGGAAACGCCACTAGAGCAGTTAAATTAAACTACGGGCAGTTCGGATTAAAAGCCGTACAACCCGAGAGGATTATAGGTAAACAAATCGAAGCTGCTAGAGTAGCTTTAACGAGATATATGAAAAGAACCGGTAAAGTATGGACTAGAATTTTTCCAAACATACCAGTATCAAAAAAACCTACAGAGGTAAGAATGGGAAAAGGAAAAGGATCTCCCGAATATTATGCATGTAGAGTTAAACCAGGTAGAATTATTTTTGAAATAGATGGCGTTAGTGAAGAAATCGCAAGAGAAGCTTTATATAAAGCTTCGGCTAAATTACCAATAAAAACTAAATTTGTAAAAAGATAATGGCTAAAAAAAAAGAAGATAAAAATTTGACAAAAGACCAAGCAGAAAAAAAGATTTTAACTCTTAAAAAAGATCTGTTTAATATAAGATTTAAAAAAGTTAACAATCAAATTACTAATCCTGCTCAATATAATGAGATAAAAAAAAGTATAGCTAGACTATATACAACTATTAAGAATACAAAATGACAAAAAAGATATTAAAAGGAACTATCACCAGCGCTAAAAACGATAAAACTGTAGTTGTTGAAGTTACACGTAAATTTAAACATCCTTTTTATGAAAAAGTTATAAAAAGATCTAAGAAATATCACGCACACGATGAAAAAAATAAATTTAAAGAAGGGGAAAAAGTTTCAATAATTGAGTGTAAACCTTTTTCTAAAAAGAAAACTTGGCAGGTAATAGAATAATGATTCAAATACAAACAGAACTAACAGTAGCAGATAACACGGGGGCAAAAAGAGTTGAGTGTATTAAAGTTCTTGGTGGTTCAAAAAGAAGATATGCCTCAGTTGGAGATATAATTGTAATAAGTGTTAAAGATGCAATTCCAAAAGGTAAAGTAAAAAAAGGTGCAGTGCATAAAGCCGTAGTGGTAAGAACTAGAAAAGAAATTTATAGAGATGATGGATCTAAAGTGCAATTTGATAAAAATGCTGTTGTATTAACAGATGATAAAGGCGAACCTATTGGCACAAGAATTTTTGGTCCAGTAACAAGAGAACTAAGAACCAGAGGTCACACTAAGATAATTTCTTTAGCTCCGGAGGTGCTTTAATATGATTTTAAAAAAAGGTTTACAAGTAAAAGTTATTTCTGGAAAAGATAAAGGCAAAACAGGAGAAATTTTAGAAATTAATCGAAAGCTAGAAAAAGTAAAAATAAAAGCAATTGCCATGATTAAAAGACACACTAAACCTACAAAAGAAAATAAAGGTGGAATAATTTCTAAAGAGAGCTTTATCCATCTTTCTAATGTAAAAAATATAGATAAAAAAAAAGTTGAAAAAAAAGTAGCGGGTAAAAAATAATGCCAAGATTAAAAACAATATACGATAAAGAAATTATAGCTAAGTTAATGAGTAAATTATCTTTAAAAAATAAACACGATGTCCCTAAAATTGAGAAAATAATCTTAAACATGGGGCTAGGTGAAGATGCTTCTGATGGTAAAAAACTTAAAGCTTGTGCAGATGATTTAGCTCTAATTGCTGGACAAAAGCCTATTATTACAAGATTTAAAAAGTCAATATCAAATTTTAAAACAAGAAAAGGAGCCAATGCTGGAGTTAAAGTTACGTTGAGATCAAGTAGAATGTACGAATTTATTGATAGGCTAGTAAATATAGCCCTACCTAGAATAAAAGATTTTAGAGGTTTATCATCTAAAGGAATAGATAATTCTTTTAATTACTCTTTCGGTATTAAAGAACACATTGTATTTCCCGAAGTAAATTTTGATAAAGTTGATAAAATAAGAGGGTTAGATATTACAATGGTAACATCTAGCAAAAGTAAAAAAGGAACATTAGAACTTTTAAAAGAATTTAATTTTCCACTTAACGAAAAGAAAAACTAAGGAAGAATATGGCTAAAACAAGTTCAATACAAAAAAATTTAAAAAGAATAAAGTTAGTTAAGAGATATGCAAAAAAAAGAGCTGCTTTAAAGAAGATTATAAATAATAGAAAATTAGAATTATCGGAAAGATTTGAAGCCCAATTAAAATTAAATAAGCTTCCAAAAAATTCTGCTAAGATAAGAATTAGAAATAGATGTGAGGTATCTGGAAGACCTCATGGAGTTTATAGAAAATTAAAAATATCTAGAATTGCACTTAGAGACATGGCGTCTGCAGGTAAAATTCCGGGAATAACTAAATCAAGCTGGTAGGAGGAAAATGACATTTACAGATCCAATAGGTGATATGTTTTCAAGAATAAGAAACGGTCAAATGAGATCGTTAAATTCCGTTTTAATACCATCTTCTAACTTTAGAAAAAACATTTTAGAAATTCTTAAAAACGAGGGCTACATTAAAGATTATTTTATTGAAAAAAATGAAAACAACAAAACTAGTTTAAAAATTACATTAAAATATTATGAAGGTGATCCTGTAATTAAAGAAATAAAAAGAATTTCAAAACCCGGACGAAGAGTTTATTCTAGAGCTACAAGCATACCGAAAGTAATGAATGGTTTGGGATTGGCTATTTTATCTACTCCAAAAGGTGTAATGAGTGACTCGGAGGCTAGAAAAAATAATGTTGGTGGTGAAATAATTTGTAGGGTATTT
>Ga0213866_10002428_pt1 | contig 13156 bp, 5 predicted proteins | sample PICome_11_FD_160079 | JGI IMG/M metagenome (GOLD analysis project Ga0213866, IMG submission 160079) | Coastal seawater microbial communities near Pivers Island, North Carolina, United States - PICO284 | ecosystem: Environmental > Aquatic > Marine > Coastal | place: USA: North Carolina... | reverse complement strand
GACGAATACGATGGCAAGGAGCAGCCCGGTTACCGGGGCACCCCGGACAACCCCGGAGGTGACACAGGTGGCGACATGTCCAAAGGATGGTATGCCGGATGTCAATATGACGGTGACATCGCGGCAGCCAAGAAGGTGCTTGAGAACCTCGACAAATATTACCCTGGCGCCAAGGAATATGAAGTTGCGGGCTTCTTCTGGTGGCAGGGTGACAAGGACATGCGGAATCCCGCCCACTACGAGCGGTACGAGCAAAATCTCATTCAACTCATCAAGGCACTCCGCAAGGACTTCAACGCTCCCCAGGCCAAATTTGTCACCGCATCTCTGGGCCAGACCAAAAAAGGAAAAGGTGGCGGCGACGGCAAGATCCTCGATGCCATGGAAGCTGTTTCCAAGAGTGACGACCCGGAACTCCAAGGTCAGGTCGGATTCGTTTACACCAACCCCCTCTCCAAAGGTGGAAGCTCCAGCGGCCACTACAGCGGAAATCCGGAAACTTACATGAACGTGGGTGAAGCCATGGGCAAGGCCATGGTTGAACTGCTTAAAAAATAACCATCTCCGTGCTGAGATTCGGGATTTCTTCCGGATCAAATGCTCCCCCCAGGAAAAAGGCGGTGCGTCATGCACCGCCTTTTTTGGGGTCCCAAAAAAAAATCACTTTGGCTTCCCGCCACCGCTTTTTCGCATCTTGTCTCCAAGTCTAACACGCCCGCTGAACCGCTTGTGGAAGCCAAGCTTCCCGTAAAGCTCCAACTTCTCATCCATCAACTTCTGGTCGAATGGCCTCTCCGTCAGACGAGCTTCCAAATTTTGCAAAGCCAACCCGAAGAGTTTCTGTTCCTTGAGAACATCATACTCCAACTGTCGAAAATCTTTTGAACGCTGATCCTCCCAACGCCGAACCTGACGAAGAGCACGACGAGCGCCTTTGATATTCCTGGCCTTGAGGAACATGCGCCCCTCAAAAAGGGCGAGAGCGGCCAACTGCTGACGCCGGGTTGTCATCTCCTTCTGCTTTGATGCCGCTTCTCTTCTCTCCTCCAGCGAGGCCTCCTCAGCTTCGGTTCTTGCCCCAAAGTAGGCCGCCACCTCCTGCCCCTTCAACTGGCTCCGGATTTTTTTAAGGTGAATCTGCAAAGCCTTCAACCAACCCTTCTTCACTCCATCTGTGGCCAACCGAATTTCAGCAACAGTGAGAAGAAGCTCCACGTTTTTTGGACGTTGCTTCAATAATTCCCCGAGGAGTTCGTCCCTCTTCTTAAGAATTTTCTTATCCTTGGTTTTTTTGTTTGCCTTTAGAAAAGCGAGACTGCGGTTAAAAAGATCATCCTCCAACTCTTCGAGCTGTGACTTCTTTTGATCGAGTGAAACCGGTTCGGCCTTTTGGTTTGCAACCGCTCCAAATTCCTCCCCCGGATTGCACTCGACCCGAATCTCAAGAAGATCAGCCTTATTGACACTACTCTGCGTCAACTTGAAGCGACCACTGAAGTACTCCGCTCCTGCATTGTGCTTGACCATGGAAGCCAGATCCGAACCACCAATCATGAGAGTGTTGTTTCGCCCGGCCATCAGGCGCAGAGATCCCGCCATGCGCCCTCTCACAACGGCACGATGGTTTTCGAAAAGAGAAAGCTTGCGCGGTTTCTCAAGCTTGACCGAATAGTTGAGCGGACGATTCTCTTCGGCCTTCAGCAATGACCGCTCCGGACTATGGAGCACCCGGTAAAAGGTGGTCCTCCCCTTGGGCAGCTCGACCCGCGCGTCGCGGGAATCCCCGCCCACATAAAGTCGTTTTCCGGATTCGTGATAGGCCGTGATCATGGAACCGGAAACCTCGGCGTCGTAGCGACGACCCGATGAGAGCTCGATTTTAGTTAGCTTGTCGACCGCAACCTCAAAGGTTTGGCGCAGTAGCATGGGCGCAACCGCCTTTCTTTCACGGGGACCGGCGGGAAAAGCGTTCCGCTGATCGGAGGAGAGAAATTCGGTCTTCGCGGGCATCTCTGAAAAATGAGCCCGGGTAATCTGACCTTCGCCCGAAACCTCCTCATCACTCGCAGCAATCACTTGAAACGGGACATGCCGGTCGTTGGGATGAAAAACGATGTGCTCCTGCCTTGAAGTCAGCCCGAAGAATTCGAAGTCCACCTCGACCCGCGTCTTACCCACAGAGAAGAATGGCTGATGAATTGCGAATTCCACCGTTTTCCCTGGCGCCACCGGAACGAGCACTTCTTTTTCTTCACCCGACTCCATACGCAGATAATCGAGGGAATTGTAGGAATAGTGACTGGAGTCAGCGACCAGTGTCACGGTGTGTAGCATCAGGAATCGTGCCAAAGGATCCCCGGAATCACGCCGCAAACGAATCTTCACATGACTGACATTTGCAGGAACCTGAAAGAAGCGGCGGTAGGTTATGCCGGATTCGATCTCCAGCCCGTATCCACCACGATGCTTCAAATGAGCTCCGGTTTTCTCACCTCGCACGATAGTTATGGGAATCCGGACCAGGGGGCCTGCCCCGGGCGACCCGGGGAGCTTGGCGTGAATTTCCGCATAAAGCGGCTCATCCGGGCGGGACACGGGAACATCAAGTATGGGACGTATCGTAATACTTCCATTGGCAAGACGGGCATACCCCGGGATTTTCACCCACGGTTGGGTTGCCGTAAAAATCAGATCATCTTCAAGGTTGAATTTCTGGGGCGCGGTCACCTTCGCCGGAAACTTCGGAGAAAGGTCAAAGCGGACCTCCCTTTTACCCACCGGAATGTCTCCGCGGAGATACAGCCCGGGGCCCGAACCAAAGGTATTCTCCTTGGTCTCGACGTCGTAGAAATGATCCCAGGCGGGCTGCTTTTGATTGGCCTGCAGGTGAGCCCACGCCGGGAGTGCCTGCACGAGCCCGGCACCCTGGGCAAACACTTCAACCCCCTTGACGAAGCGCGCGCTATTCATGAGTGCGGCACGAATGCGAGCCGGTGAATAGGGCACATCGCTTTGCTTTGCGGCGCTCACAAGAAGGGCACCCAGTCCGGCGACCGAAGGCGACGACATGGAGGTCCCGTGGTAACGTTGTGATTTACGAAGTTCATCGTATGCCAGGGAAGCATGCGCTCCACCCGGACCCATGACATCCACTCCCAAATCACCATTGCGAGCCGGACCGCGGGCAGAAAACTGGTAGGCGGTATTGGGCCCCTCGATTGTTTGGCTGTACAAAACCTTCGACATCTCATCGGAGACATAAGCACCCACCCCGATAATGGAACTGGCCTCGCCTCCGGGACTGCCAAGCGTGGACAAGGCGGGCCCGCTGTTTCCTGCTGAGACAAAAGCGGTCACCCCGTATTTTTCGGTAAGCAAGTTATACATGCGTGCGGTGTCGTTTTTCCCGTCCTGATATTGACTCGCGCCACCCCAACTGGCGTTCATCAGGTCCGCACCATATTGCGCACAGGCGGCGACTCCTCTCATTTCGCCGAGGCCGGAAGAGCTTCCTCGAAGCCTAGTATCTCCGATCTTAATGGAGAGAATTTTTGCTCCGGGCGCAACACCATCACGATGTGGCTCTTTCGGAAAGTGAGCCGAAGCAATCGACGCAACATGGCTGCCATGCGACCCACTCACAGTGACAATCGAAAGAAGATTCCCCTTCTCATAAACCTGCACCGCAAAGGTTGCCGCTTCCTCCTGACTGAGCCTGCCATACTCTCCTGCAATCCCGAAGGGGCGCAGATCCTTTTCATCACGAAGATCTCCATCTTCATCCGTATCAATCAGGACATGGAATTCCCTGCCATCCGACCAGACCACACAGTCGTAAACCGGCCCTGGATCGGACGAGGCAAACTTGTCTTCAAGTGACTGAAGAATCTTCTCGCGGGCAATTTGATCCCGATCTTTCAAGGTCAAATCGACCTTTGCTTTTTGAAATGCCTTTCTTCCGCCCTTCTCTTCGGAAGTCTCGTTCTTTTTCGCCCGTTGTTCTCTGATGCCCGCGAGTTCCCGCTCCCATTTTTCGGCCCGAAGACGGGCTATACGCCGGTTAACTCCGATGGTGAAGAGATCACTGGCCCGCTTCATTCCCAGATGAAACTTTTTTGAAGGGTTCTTGAGCTTGGCAGGAAGGGTGAGCTTGCGACCGGTAAGGCCTTCCAGCTTCCCGTCCTTGTCAACATCAGCAAGGTGCGAGGTGTCGACATCTCCGGAACCAGTGGCATCGATGACATCGACCAACTTGCGCTCACCCGTCGAGGTAAGTTGCAACCCCGAGGCTGCAGGATCAACACCGGTATCAAAAACCGCGATCACGACTCCGCGTCCATCAAACTCAGGGTGCTTCTTGAGAAACTCCAGCACCCCGGTTTCACGTTTGGGAATGAGACCTTCCTGAAGATTCTTAAGGGATGGGGAGTTTTGCCCATTCACAAGCGCGAGAGAAGAAAGCGAAACAGTAAAGGTGGCGGCAAGACGTCTATTCATGATTGCTTTGATGATAACACTCTACGGCCGACTAGAGCAGAGGAATTCCAGTTTACCAACGAATAAGACCTTACCCACTTGGGATCGCGACGTAAAAAGCGAGGATTTAGCGGAAATAAGAGAGGACTTGTGCGTGTATTCTGCTAGCCTGCGGGACTGATCAACATCAGCGGTTGCTCGGGTTTGATACCATGCGATACGCCATCGTCTCAGACATTCATGCCAACATCCGGGCGTGGGAAGCAGTGCTTGCGGATATCCGCTCGCAACAGATCGACGTGATCGTGTGTCTCGGCGATGTTGTGGGATACGGCCCTAAGCCAGCCGAGGTGTTGGAGGCAGTGAGATCGGTCACTGATCACTTTGTCCTCGGAAACCACGATGCAGCAGCGGTAGGAATGATTGACTATTCCATTTTCAACAACCACGCCCGACAGGCCATCGAGTGGACCATGACGGAGCTTTCACCGGACGCTCAACAGTTTCTGTTGTCAGTTCCGTTGGCAATCGAGGCCGGTGAGATCCATTTCGTGCACGCGGAAATCGCCGAGCCCGGCCGCTTCGACTACATCGACAATGTCGAGATCGCGAAAGAGAACTTTGCGGCCACCGAACACTTCGTGACCTTTATTGGGCACACCCACCTTCCAAAGATGTTCGAGCTTTCAGCGGACGGATCGGTTCGTGAACTTCTTGATACCAACAGCACACTCGATCCGGAAAAACGCTATATCATTAACGTAGGTTCGGTTGGAGAACCGAGGAACCCCGATGACCTCAGATCACGCTACGCCGTCTATGATGCCGAAAAACGTGAAATCGATTTTCGGCATGTGGAGTTTGATATTGTGGCCTACCGGCAGGACCTGGAATCAACCACTCTTGCACTCCGCCCATACTTCCTCCGGGTTTATGAACAGGTTGTTGAGGGACGAGAGGTTATCGTTTCGAATGGCGGCAGCCTGGTCGACATGCAGGTCTCGCACGACTCGGCTGCGCTTGTGGATCTTCGCCAAGTATCCACGATGGTTCAATTGGGACCTTCAAGCTCCATGCTCGCGAGCGCCCGCCCGTCCCGCGCCCCAATCTTTGCGCTGGGGGCAGCAGCGATCCTAACTGTAGCGGCCTTGATCTTCTGGTTAACGAGAGAGAATTATCCCTCGCCATCGGAAAACGGAAAAACTGTGATCACGGCTAAAGATGAGCCACCTGCTGGGAAAAAACTAACGCCCGAGCCCAAAAAACGGAGTGAGAGCAAGGTTGACGACCCACGCATGGCCGCTTCAAATACGCACAAAAAGCCAAAACCTCAAAAAGAAACTCCCCAACCAAAGGATCCCGATCCTATTCCGGAAAAGCCAAAGGAAGAGCCTGAGAAACCCGGGCCGAAAATCGCCGAAAAAGACAGCGAGGTTAAAATGGAATCTGCGTGGTGGCGGATGGACAAGGAGAGCGCCGGAAGCGCACTCGTCGATGCCTCGGGGCAAATCAAATTGCTCCCGCTACGCTCCGGCAAGGGAACACGCCCCGTTGCACCAGACCCGGTCCCCCTCAATCAAGCCGAGAACGACTCCGCCTTAATTTTAGGAATTTGGCAGGAGGAGAAAGTTGATAACATCTTTGCATTGAATGCCGGGAACTCTTTCACTTTCGAGGGTTGGTTCATTGCCGACAGGCTACGCCGCCCGGTCTTTCTCCTCGGCACTAGAACCGGGAAAGGAGAAGATAACCGGGGATGGCACCTCGACTTACGCCCACCCGCCCGCGGAAGCAGGGACGACCAGATGGCCTTCTTTTACGACTCAGGCACCAAACGGGTCCAGGCTCTCGCTGAAGCGGTCAAAATTGCCGATAAAGAACCGCACCACTTTGCGGTTGTCTGGAATCATGAAGCCAACAAAGACGAGGGAGAAATGAAGCTCTTTCTCGACGGAGCAGAAGTTGCGGCCGCCAAGGTTGCCCACTCGGACATTCCCGGCGAGCAAATCAACCCCCTCCGCCTCGGAGGTCCGGGCAATAATACTCCCCTCGCCCTTGATGAACTCCGCTTCACCCGCAAAGCCCTGCAATCCCACGAATTCCTTCTCAAGACTCCCATCCTTGGAGTCACGATGATCAAGAGCAAAGCCACGGATCGGGACAGCTGGGCCATCCCTGAAAACTGGGAGGGAGGCCAACTTCCGGGACCTGACGACAACGTCATCATCGGTGAAGGCCTGAGCGTGCAAGTTCAGGATTCACCGCCCGAACCTTATTCAGGCTCCCTCATCCTGAAGCGAGAATCCACCCTCACCTTGTGGGCCATCAGAAGCCTAACCGCACTTCCCAAGGCTCCTTCTCTCTTGGAAATGCATCAGGGTGCCAAGCTCATCCTGCGAAGCGGCGAAGCAAGCTTCGGCCCCATCAACATGGTGGAGGACGCCGCAATTTTTGGTGGCGACTCTACCAGCGGCCAAGGAAGCATTCGATACTTCAACGGCGAAATCAGAGGCGCCGGCAGGCTCACACTGAATGGGATAAATCGAAACCAATTTCATCTCAAAGCCGCCAACACTTTCACCGGAGGACTCGTGGCCTACTCAACCCAAAACCAGCCCTTTTTTCTCCTCGCCGCTGCCAACTCGGCATTCGGAACCGGAGATGTTGCCATCAAGGCAAACGCCTCGTTGATCATTGAACCCAATTTGGACGACACCATCGCCAATACAGCCACCTTATCCCTCGAGGGATCCGGCAGCATCAGGGTCAATAGTGAAGGCGCGGACCCGAACACACTCTATAAGCTCGTTCTGAATTCTGACGAGACGGTGAGCAGCTTCATGGTTGATGGACAGGATCAGGGAGAAGGCGAATTCTCAGTGGCTACCCACCCCTTTATCTTCGGCTCCGGCAAGCTTATCGTAAAACGCTCTGATGATCAGTAATCCTCTCAAGAAACACCTCTTGCGAGTCCTGCCATTTTTGTTAGTCGGGATTTCCAATTGCCAGACTAAATTACCAAAGATAGTCGACACCCACGTTCACCTCTGGCACCTCGACCGACCCGAGGGCATCTACTGGATACCAAAAGACAATAAACATCTCTACCGATCGTTCATGCCGAAGGATCACGAGATCGTCGCCAAACAGAATGGAGTGGATGGCGTCGTCCTCGTACAGGCCGGGCAACACCTGCCCGACAATCAATGGAATCTCGATATCACTGCGCACAACAAAGCACTCTATCGCGGAGTTGTCGGGAACCTTTCCCAAGTGATTGGAACCAAAAAATTCCAACCGCTTTTTGAAAAACTCTGCCAAGATGACCGTTACGTGGGCTATCGCATTTCTGGGCGAACCAAAGCAACTCTCACCGAAGAATTCTACCGGGATCTCAAGGAAACCGCCCTCCATGGAAAAACCGTCGATATCCTCATTGGCAGCTACACCCTCGAAGAAGCTGCCAGTATCGCGGCCCGCGTTCCCAATCTCAAAGTCATCATTGATCATTTCGGAGGAGTAACCCTCGATGACAAACCACTCGACCCTGTCTGGGTGGAGAAATTCCGTGCGGTGGCGAAACACCCAAATGTCTTTTGCAAAGTGTCTGCTCTTTTCGGGCGAGTAAAATCCCAACCGGCACCTCTCGATCTGGCATTCTATCAACCCATTCTTGATCTCACCTTGGAGTGCTTCGGCGAAGATCGGATTGTCTTTGGCAGCGATTGGCCGGTGACCAGGACAACCGCAGATTACGCTGCTGTTCTGAAACTTACCCGTACCTACTTTGACACAAAGGATCCGGCGACTTCCCGCAAACTTTTCTCAGAAAACGCCGCGAAATTTTATGGTCTGGAAAAAATGGAAATTGAACGAGGCAACAAGCAACTCCCCCTCCCCGGAGAGGCCTTCCGCATCAATGGGCGGGACGCCTTTGTCATTCTCCCCAAGAGTCAGGAGGGCAAGATCCCATGGGTTTGGTATGCGCCCACCTTGCCCGGACTTCCTGCGAAGTCGGAAGTCTGGATGTTTGAACGATTCCTCGCCGAGGGTATTGCCATCGCCGGAATTGACGTTGGAGAATCCTACGGAAGTCCCGACGGCCGAAAAGCCTTCAGCGAACTCTACGCACATCTCACAACCCAACGAAATTTCACGAGCAAACCCTGCCTGCTGGCACGAAGCCGCGGAGGCCTGATGCTATACAACTGGGCCGCAGAAAACTCAGACAAGTTGGGCGGCGTCGCCGGAATCTATCCCGTCTGTAACATCGAAAGCTATCCCGGCATCGCCCGCGCCGCCGGGGCTTACCAAATGACTCCGGAGAATTTAAAAGAGGCGCTTCCACGGAACAACCCCATCGAACGCCTCAAGCATCTCGCTGAAGCTCGTGTCCCGATTTTTCATATTCAGGGAGACAGCGACAAAGTGGTCCCTCACGAAAAAAACACCGCCCTCCTGATCCAACGCTATCGGGCCCTCGGTGGTCCTGCCGAATTTGAACTGATCAAAGGCCAAGGCCACAACATGTGGCGCGGATGGTTTCAATCTGAAAGCCTGACGCAATTTACGATCGATCGCGCACTGGGAAAACCACTCCCAGCCAAAAAGTGACTCGTAAACCGCATCTTCTTTTGGGGGCTTGGATGATAGATGACTCGTGCCACCCTCACATTCCAAAAAAACTTACCCCGACTGCCGTGAACTTCGTCACGTTCTACTGATGCAGCGATAGGAGGCGCTTGGATTCCTTGATCAGGAAGTCGATATCCATGAATGGATCGGCCGAAATGTCAGACCAGAGCATGCGCCCCTTGCCATCAAGAACGAAGGTTCCGTGAAGTGGCTGGTCCTCAAAATCGTCATGCGCTGTGTATTGCTTGAAGATGTTCTTGGCAGCATCAGAAACAATGGGAAACGGAATGTCACCCTTGGTGTAGTTGTCCTGAGAGTCCTTAAGATTCGCAACGTTGTCTGTTGATATTGCGAGAATCGGGAGCCCCGCTTTTTCAAAGTCAGAGTATCGATCCGCCATTGCGGTCAGTTGCTCGGTGCAATGAAGACATCCGGCGCCCAGGTAAAAGACGAGAATCACCGGCTTGCCGCGATACTCGGCAAGCGAAACATTTTTCTGATGCTGATCAGGCAGACTAAATCCGGGCGCCACCGGCGGCGTCCAATGGAGCGGTCCAAGTTCGTCGAGCTGCGGACGCGGCAAAAGATCGTCGGCAGGCTGGTGTGCAATCCGCCAATCAAGGGGATAACCAAGCTCCTTTGCAATTGGGGCAAGCCGGGCAAAAACCGGCGATTCGATCTCCAATTCAGATCCATAATTGCGCAGATCCTCGAAACCGGTCTTCCAGGCGGGATCGTCCCTTTTCGCGTGATAAAGCGCATGGATCGCCTTGGCTAGCGGAAGGGTTCGCTTGTCCTTTTTCTCAATCTGCTTCCTGGCGATCTCAGCCGCCTTCTCGTGATCTCCATACGCCAAATACCGCAGGACCGGGGTTTGCTGCGAGGGTCGCTTTGAGAGAGCCTCGGTAGCGGTCTTGAAGTCCCCGTTCATCGCGGCGAGGTAGCCCTTCAACTCGCCAACAACATTCTCAAATTTCCTGACATTCTTCTGAAATTGATCGTGGGCCTTCTTTTCAGCTGACTTGATCTCCTTCTCATTTTTCTTCTCCTTCTCGGCTTTCTCCCGGGCCCTCGTTTTGGCCTGTTCCTGGTCGGCTTTGACCTTCGCCAGATGTGATTCGACCTCCTCGATGGTCTTTCTTAATTTAACTTGATGCCCAAGATTCGCTTGCGCGACTCCAATGAGCCGTAATCGGGAAAGGTCGTCCTCAGGCTTCGGGAGCACCTCCAACCACGGCGAGCGGGCAGTCTCGAGCGCCTGCTGCCAGAGTTCGGCCTTTTCAAGATAGTCGATCAAAGCAAGACGACCGTATCGCGCGGAGCCCCGTCCGGGATTATTGAGTTTGGGATGGCGGGGATTCCCTAGAAGGGATTTCGCCATGTCGATGCTGGCCCGCACCATTCCGAGGTGGGAAAAATTCCGCGATAGCCACTCGTTGTTGTGGGCATAGTTGTGAATCTGATCCGGCAACAGAAACCATTTCATCATGTGCTTGTGGTCAACCCGTGCCGACGCCTGCTGCTGCCATACCGCATCCTGATAACGCTTGGCCTTGGAATAAATGTGCCCCGGCATGTGCCACATGTGCGCGATGCCCGGAGCAGTTTGCCCCAGTCGTGCCGCTGAATCGAGTGCCTGCTCATGTTTGCGGTTATCCCAAAGGTGGATCGCGTAGTGGTGCGCAGGATGGTTGGGGTTCTTTGCGAAAATCTGCTCCAGAATGGCATCCAGCCCCACATGACTCGTAATGGGAATGCCCTTACGGCTAAACTGCCAACGCCGACAAACCAGCAGGGCCTTGGCCTCGAGATCATCGGGATACTTTAAAATCAGATCCTCATAAGCCCGGATAAAATTCTTCCGGCGCTTGGTGACATCTTTCTCTTTTTGGTCGTCATGGTAGGCGATTTCCGCATCAAGATAGGCCCGCTCATGCTCGCTGATTTTGAAGTCCTCTTTTTTCAAAAGCTCACCCGCCTTCGCGATGAATTCCTTGGCTCGCTTTTCATTTTCGTAATTGGTCTGAGACAAGCCCCAATAAGCCATCGCGCAACTCGAATCGTGAGCGAGAATAGCCCGGAACGATCTTTCGGCTTCATAATACCAAAACCCATGAAGCTGCCCCAGTCCCTGATCAAAATAAGCCTGCCCCTGATCCCAACTGGTAGTAATGGGCAGATGAACATTACTAGTTGTGCCCATCAACGGACCTTCCTGACGCGGGCCTTCATTAAAAGCATGGCCATTGTGGGAATGCCCCTCTTTAATATCTTGATTCGGCTCTTGCGCCACCAAATAGGTCGCGAAGAAAGGAAGGGTGAAAAGTCTCTTCATGATCGATGCTTGTAGATTGAGATTACGTCGGAGATGTGGTGAGCTTTCCAGATGATTCGATTGATTTCACTCTGGATGTGCCTTTTCTGTCTTTCTCAAGCGACGGAAAGGCCCAATATTGTCGTGATTTTCTGCGACGATATGGGCTACGGCGACCTCACTTGCTTTGGGGCGAAGGGCTGGGAAACGCCCCACATCGACTCAATCGCCCGGAACGGCGTTAAATTCACCGATTTTTATGTCGCCCAGCCCGTCTGCTCCGCCTCCCGCACCGCCCTCCTCACCGGCTGCTACCCCAACCGCGTGGGCATCTCCGGCGCCCTCTCTCAACGCAGCACCATCGGGATCAATTCCGGCGAAACCACCCTCGCGGAAATTTGCAAGTCAGCCGGCTACCGCACCGCGATGTATGGGAAATGGCATCTCGGCTACCAGGAAAAATTCCTTCCCGTGAATCACGGCTTCGACGACTACTTCGGCTACCCTTACTCGAACGACATGTGGCCCAGCGGTCCGGTGCGCTTCATGCCCAATTACCCGCTTCTCCCCCTCATTGAGGACAACGAAATCATCGCCCGCGTTCGTGACCAAACCTGGATGACGACCTGGATCACCGAGCGCTCCGTCCGCTTCATTACCGGGAAAAAGGACGAACCCTTCTTTCTCTACCTCGCCCACCCGCAACCACACGTCCCCCTTTTCACCTCGCCCAAACACACCGGCTCCTCCGAGCAAGGAAAGTATGGCGACGTCATTCAGGAAATCGATTGGTCCACCGGCCAAGTCCTCGCCGCCCTGGATCAAGCCGGCGTCACCGACAACACCCTCGTCATTTTCACCAGCGATAATGGTCCATGGATGGTTTATGGCAACCACGCCGGAGGAGTCGGCCCGCTTCGCGGCTGCAAAGGCAACTGCTGGGAAGGGGGCGTCCGCGTCCCCTGCATCATGCAATGGCCCGCCAAGCTCAAACCCGGGTCGGTCGTTCAAACTCCCCTCATGACCATTGATCTCCTCCCCACCATCGCCAAACTTCTCGAGGTATCCCTTCCGGAAAAGCCCATCGATGGCAGGGACGCCTGGCCCGTCATCTCTGGCCAGCAAACCGAACCAGTTCAGGAAGCCTACTACTTTTGGTATAAAAGGAACGACCTCGAAGCCATGCGCATGGGCAAATGGAAACTGCAATTTCCGCACACCTTCCGAAATTCTAAAATCTCACCCGCCAACGACGGCCATTCCGGGAATTACGTCATGCAAAAGTGCGATCTTGAGCTCTACGACCTTGAAGTTGACATCGCAGAGTCCAACAACCTCGCCGACCAGCACCCCGAAATCGTCGCCAAAATGCAAGCGCTCGCCGATAAGAAGAGAGCCGAACTCGGCGACAACCTTAACAAAGTCAAAGGCGCAAAAACCCGACAACCCGGCACCGCTCCGATCGCCAACTGGGCTAAAAAGAAGTAGCTCAAGCCTGCTACCTGTGTCCCGTCGCCAACTCACAGGCAAAATGCCTGTGCTACAAGAAACCCGTAGAGACAAAACTCCAGCTACACTCTTGATTGAGAACGTAAAAGCGATCGCAAGGATCATTTCCGTCCGGGTGATCTTTGCCGATTCGGCGGGCCTCAAGCTCCGTTTCACGCAGCAGATTACCGCCTCCGGATTGAAAAAAATCGAAGTTCTTTCCCCGGAAGATAAGGCCATGCA
>Ga0213866_10002426_pt1 | contig 13164 bp, 10 predicted proteins | sample PICome_11_FD_160079 | JGI IMG/M metagenome (GOLD analysis project Ga0213866, IMG submission 160079) | Coastal seawater microbial communities near Pivers Island, North Carolina, United States - PICO284 | ecosystem: Environmental > Aquatic > Marine > Coastal | place: USA: North Carolina... | reverse complement strand
ATTATTTAGCCTTACCGATGTAAAATCTATTTTCAATTCTGCTATCGGTATTTTAGGAAATAGTATTATCGCTTTATTTTCTATTATATTCATCACCTTCTTCTTCTTAAAAGAAAAAAAGCTGTATAGTGATTTTTTGTTAGCCCTAACTCCTGAAAGTAAAACAAATCAGATTCTGAACGTGTTGAAAAACACAAAGCGACTATTAAGCAGGTACTTTATTGGAATAATTTTACAAATAAGCATTATTACTATTATAGTTAGTACTGGACTTTCTATTCTAGGAATAAAGAATGCTATTCTAATTGGATTTTTAGCAGGGATTATAAATGTTATCCCATATATAGGACCTATGATTGGAGCTGTAATTGGTGTAATTATTGGTATTTCAACTAATTTAGATTTGGACTTTTATACACAAGTTATTCCATTAAGTTTAAAAATATGTGTTGTATTTGCCATTATGCAATTAATTGACAATTTCGTTCTACAACCACTCATATTTTCTAATTCAGTAAAGGCACATCCCTTAGAGATTTTCATAATTGTTATTTCCGCAGGTACATTATGGGGTGTTTTAGGAATGATCATAGCTATACCTTTTTACACACTGTTTAGAGTGATTGCCAAAGAGTTTTTATCTGAATTCAAACTGGTTCAAGAATTGACTAAAAACATTTAATGTCTACTGACTTTAAGAATAAATACAACTTTCTGAACGACGAGTTTTGGCAAGATTTTATAGTAAAAAATTATAAGAACCCTCTTGACAAACTTATGTTTTCATTAAATCAAAAACTTGAAGTAGATAGTGGAATATTAGCCAATCAACTCAAGGCTAGACAAATAATTGAAACAAAAATACCCTCTTGGCAAAATCATAAAAATCTCATCTTTCCTAAACAACTTAGTATGGAACAATGCTCATCTGAGCATACTGCTTTATATAAATCTAAAATTTGTACTGGAGAATACTGTATTGACTTAACTGGGGGCTTAGGAATAGACAGTTTTTTTATCAGTAAATCTTTTAAAAATACTATTCATTGCGAAAAGGATTTGGAACTACAATTTATTGCACAACATAATTTTGAGTATTTACAAGCAAAAGTGGAATCTCATTTTACTGATGGCATTGAATATTTAAAGCATAATAATCAGATTTTTGACTTGATTTACATTGATCCCTCAAGAAGAAATGAAAACAATACCAAAGTCGTAAGACTTGAGGAATACAACCCAAATATCATAAAGCACTTAAACCTACTTTTAAATAAAGGAAAGCAAATCTTGGTTAAAACCTCGCCTTTGCTTGATATTAAACAAGCTATGGAGCAATTGCCTCAGCTCAAAGAAATACACGTCATAGCAGTCAATAATGAATGCAAAGAATTATTGTTTCTCATTGATGCTAATTCAAGTAAAAAGCGAACATCTATAATTTGTAAAGATTTAGTAAAAGACTTCACTTTTAAATTTGATAATGAGCAAGAATTCAATTGTAAAATAAACTTATCATTACCACAAAAGTACATTTACGAACCCAATGCAAGTATATTAAAAGCTGGTGCTTTTAAGTCTATTGCCCAATCTTTTAAGCTATGTAAACTACACGCTAACAGTCATCTTTATACTTCAGAAAATTATATAAAAAATTTTCCTGGAAGATGTTTTGAACTGAATACGATATGCCGATTGAATAAAAAAGAAATTCAAACGGCCATAAAGTCTAAAAAAGCAAATATTTCTAAGAGAAACTTCCCTAATTCAGTAAATGAAATTCGTAAAAAATTAGGTCTAAATGATGGTGGTTATGATTATATTTTTGCCACTACTTTAATGAATGAAGAAAAAAGACTTTTAATCAGTAGAAAGTGTTAGTATATTAAACTTTCCTCTAAAGATAAATTCTGAATAAATTGCTGCGACCTCATCATTTCATCATGAAGCACAACATCCTTAGACAAAACAGCTACTTCTTGTCTAAAACTATTCACAAAACTTTCTATAAATTCAGAAGACTTTTTAGTCCTGAAAGATAAGGCTTGAGAGGAAGTCATCAACTCAACACTTAATATTCTTTCGATATTTTCAGCGACTTTATAAAGTTTTGTAGCAGCATTTGCACCCATACTAACGTGGTCTTCTTGACCATTAGATGATACAATACTATCTACAGATGCTGGAGTACACAATTGTTTATTTTGACTAGCAATGCTTGCAGCCGTATACTGTGGTATCATAAAACCAGAATTCAAACCAACATTAGGTGTCAAGTAAGTAGGCAAACCTCTTTGCCCTGATACCAAAAGATATATTCTTCGTTCAGAAATACTACCTAGCTCAGACAATGCTATTGCCATATGATCCATAACTAATGCTAAAGGCTGACCATGAAAATTACCTGCTGATATTACTTTACCCTCTTTAGAAAAGACATTGGGGTTATCAGTAACTGAATTTATTTCAGTAATAATAGTGTTTTTAGCATATTCTAAAGCGTCTTTAGTTGCTCCATGTACTTGCGGTATACAACGAAAAGAGTAAGGGTCTTGAACATTAACTTTTTCCTGTTTGATTAAATCGCTACCCTCTAAAAATTCTGAAATATTTTTAGCGGTCTTTAGTTGCCCTTTGTGAGGGCGTATAAGATGAACTAATTCATTAAATGGCTCTATTCTACCATCAAAGGCTTCTAAGGAAACAGAGCCTATTAAATCGGCTAAATAAGATAGTTTGAAAGCTTTTAAAAGAGAATGAAGTGCGTATGCACTCATAAATTGTGTGCCATTCAACAAGGCCAAACCTTCTTTAGACTTTAAACAAATAGGCTTCCAAGCCATTTCTTTTAAAACTTGTTCTGATTTGACTTTCTTTCCTTTATAATATACTTCACCCAAACCAAGTAATGGTAGAGAGAGATGAGCCAAAGGTGCTAAATCACCAGAAGCACCTAGAGAACCTTGCTGATAAACAACAGGTAAAATGTCTTCATTGTAGAAATCAATTAGTCTATTGACGGTTTGTAGCTGAACTCCCGAATAACCATAGGATAAAGACTGAACTTTTAAAAGAATCATAAGTTTTACAATAGAACTAGGAACTTCTTCACCAAAACCACAAGCATGAGAAATAACTAAATTAACTTGAAGTTCTTCTAAATTTTCTTGAGAAATGGATTCATTGCATAAAGAGCCGAAACCAGTATTAACACCATAAATTGGTGTACTATTATCAGATTGTTCATCTAAGAAAGAACGACAATCTAAAATTCGTTTAGTAGCATCTTGAGTTAATTCTATTGCCTGTTTTTCATGAACAATTTCATGCAATTTTTCTAAGGTCAAATATGTATTATCAATCTGATGCATAGCAAACAGTCTTTCTTACTCTTCCAAGCAGTATTCTTGGAGTTTTTTGGCAGATAGGTTATATCCAGTAACTACTTTATGTGCTTTATGGTAAAAGCCTTCTCTTTCTCTGAGTGTTTTATAAACGTAATCTAGTAATACTTCGCCCTCCATACCAGCAATTAAAGGTCTAAACGATTCTGATAATTGTAATCTAGGAATAAGAGCCTTAGGGTGCATATTGATATAAACCGTTAGACCATACTCATTCATTTGTTCCATATTATCAAAGAAGCAAGGCGTACCTCCACCTACTGAAATAACTACATTTTCAGTATCAATTACTCTGTGAAGATAAACTCTTTCTAGCTTTCGAAAATAGTCTTCACCATCATCAGCAAAAATTTCTTTGATGGTTCTACCTTCTTGTTCTTCAATGTAAGTGTCGAGGTCAATAAAATCGTGTTTAAGGTTGTAGGCAAGTTTTTTTCCAATGGTGCTTTTTCCGCAACCCATATAGCCAACTAAAAAAATGGTCATTGTAAATTTAATTTAGGATTTAATGGATTAAAAAGGTGAATTAGGTTCTTTCTTTAAATGATTGTATACTAAGCGGTCTACTAAACTTGGTAAAAGTTTGTTCAAAAGTACGGTAAGTTTTCCATTAATCGTCAAAACTATTGAATTTTGTCTATTAACAACAGCTTTATAAATGTATTCTGCGACTTTTTCGGCGGTCATCATTTTACTTTCATCTCTAGGGCTTTCTTTCTGTACTTCTCCATCTTTGGATAAAGCTGTGTTTCGAATATTAGAAGCCGTAAAACCAGGACAAGCTATAAGTACATGTAAGTCTTTCTTGAGGTTTTCTATTCGTAAAGACTCTAAAAACCCTTGCATAGCAAACTTAGAAGCTGAATAGGCCGTTCTTGCAGGCAAACCTTTGTACCCTGCTATAGAAGAAACACCAACAACAGAACCTTTTGATTTTAAAATATGAGGTAAGGCATATTTAGTGCAAAATACAGTCCCATAAAAGTTGATATCCATAACTTTTTTCATAACTGATAAATTCATGTCCTCAAGAGTTGCTCGCATAGATATACCAGCATTATTTATGAGAACATCAATTCCTTTAAACTTACTAATGGTCTCTGAAATTAGATGTTGGCAATCTTCTTCGAAACTAACATCTGCTTGAACAGTAAGAACTTCATAACCAGCTGACATCATTTCCTCGCCAATAACTTTTAGTTTATCATTACTTCTAGCAGCTAAAACGACCTTACTACCATTCTTGGCAAAATGCCAGGCACAAGCCTTCCCAATTCCTGAAGATGCACCACTAATGACAACAACTTTGTTTTTCATTTAAATTTCAGCTTAATTTGCTTTTACAAATAAACGGAATTTAAATGACAATCATAGAAGTAAAAACATCTGCTCATATAAAAACTTTTCATCAAATTCCATTTGAGATTTATAAAAACGATTCCAACTGGATACCTCACATCAAACAAGATGTAGAAAAGGTTTTCACTAAAAAAGAAAATAAATTTTTTAGACATGGTGAAGCCGCCCGCTGGATTTTAAAAAATGAAAACAACGAATACATTGGACGCATCTCAGCTTTCATTAACAGAAAAAAAGCGTTTTCTGAAAAACAACCCACAGGAGGGATAGGCTTTTTCGAATGTACTGATGACCTTAATGCTTCTACTCTATTATTTGACACCGCTAAGCAATGGCTTGAAGATAGAGAAATGGAAGCCATGGATGGGCCTATTAATTTTGGCGAAAGAGATAGATATTGGGGTCTATTAGTTGAAGGCTTTGAAAATAGACCCATCTATGCCAATCCTTATCAGCCAACTTATTATCAAAAGTTATTTGAAGATTATGGCTTTTTAACTTACTTCGAACAATTCATGTATTGTCGAAACATCAGTGATGATATTTCAACTAAATACAAAGAACGATCTGCTAGAATTTTACAAGATAAAGGATATACCTTCAGACATCTAGAAACTAAGAAGATGTTCGATTATGCCGAAGATTTTAGAACCGTTTATAATAAAGCTTGGAAAACACACAGCAACTTTAAAGGAATGCCTGCTTCTCAAGCTCGTTCTATAATGCGTAAGATGAAACCCATTATGGATGAAAAACTCATTTGGTTTGCCTATTATAACAATGAACCAATAGCTTTTTTCATTGCTTTACCTGAGATAAATCAAATTTTTCAGCACATCAATGGTAACTTAAATTGGCTAGGAAAACTGAAATTTTTATATCATAAGTGGAAAGGAAGCTGTAACAATGTATTTGGCATTGCATTTGGTGTAGCACCTGACTTTCAAAAGAAAGGTTTAGAAGGTGCATTAATTATGGCTGTTAAAAATCAGTTCGATAATGAAAGTAAGCAGTACAAACAGCTCATCATCACATGGATTGGTGATTTTAACCCTAAAATGATGAAGATTGTTCATAATTTAGGTACAGAAAAATATATGACACTAAGAACCTATCGAAAACTATTCGACGAAAACGCTGATTTTGAGCGTTGTAAGACAATTTAAAAAGTAGTAAAAATTTAATTTTATTTACTTGCTGATTGAAATAATGCAATTATATTTGCAAACTCAAAATTAAAACCGACCTGGTAGCTCAGTTGGTAGAGCATCTCCCTTTTAAGGAGAGGGTCCTGGGTTCGAGCCCCAGCCAGGTCACAAAACCCGTTTATTCGGGTTTTTTTATATCTAGCCCAGGTGGTGGAATTGGTAGACACGCAGTCTTGAGGGGGCTGTGCTCTAATGAGCGTATGGGTTCAACTCCCATTCTGGGCACAATAACACAAAAAAAAAGCCGAGCATCTGCACGGCTATTTTTCGTATTAACCAAAAATATGAAAAAACTTATACTTTATATAATAATCATATTATATTGATTTTAAATAATTTATAATTATATTTTGACATTTTGTCAGTAATGATTTTATTGAATTATAAAACCATTTCAAGCTCTTAGCTAATAAAGATTTTTGTAACTTTGGTTTATGAGAATTGATATACTAACGATACATCCCGAACTATTAAAAAGCCCCTTCGAGCACTCAATTTTGCAACGAGCTATTGATAAAAAAATAGTCGAAATAAGGCTTCACGACATACGCTACTACTCGACTGACAAACATAAAAAAGTGGATGATTATCAATTTGGAGGAGGCGCAGGTATGGTTATGTGCATACAACCCATAGCTGACTGTATTGACCAACTAAAATCAGAACGCAAATACGATGCGGTTGTATATATGACACCTGACGGTGAGCGATTAGACCAATCTATAGCCAACCACTACTCTACTTTTGAAAACATGATTATACTCTGCGGACATTACAAGGGTGTTGACCAACGAATTAGAGACCATTACATAACACACGAATTATCCATAGGTGATTTTGTACTAACTGGTGGCGAATTAGCCGCTGCTTTGTTTTGCGATAGCATTATCAGACTAATTCCTGGTGTAATTTCTGACGAAACATCTGCACTAACAGACTCTTTTCAAGATAATTTAATAGCCCCTCCTGTCTATACACGACCTGCAAAATACAACAATTGGAAAGTTCCAGAAATATTATTGTCAGGCAACTTTCCTAAGATAGAAGAATGGAGACACGAACAAGCCATAGAAAGAACTAAAAAAAGAAGACCTGACTTATTAGATTCTTAAGTATTTTTTCTTTTGATTCTTGAGCTTTATTTAAAATTATATCGTAATATTGCAAACCTTTTTCAAGGCAAAAACATAACATTACTACAATGGAACAAATTAACTACGTAGAAAACGAATTATTAAAAGGCAATGACCTTCCATCATTCAGCGCTGGTGATACAGTAACTGTACACTACAAAATTAAAGAAGGTGATAAAGAAAGAACACAGCTTTTTAAAGGTGTAGTAATACAGAGAAAAGGAAAAAGCACAACAGAAACATTTACGGTTCGTAAAATTTCAAGTGGTGTTGGTGTAGAAAGAATATTCCCAGTATTGTCACCTGCAGTTGAGAAAATTGAAGTTAATAAAGAAGGTTCTGTAAGAAGAGCTCGTATTTATTACCTTAGAGGATTAACAGGTAAAAAAGCTAGAATTAAGGAAAAGAGAAAATAATTTCTCGACATTCAAAATATTAAACCTGCACAATTGTGCAGGTTTTTTTTGTATCTATTTTTCAGTAATAAAGAACTCTGTTCTCCGATTAGTTGCCTTACCTTCTTGCGTATCATTTGCAACTAAAGGTTTTGACTCTCCAAAACCTTTGTGAGATAGGCGATTAGCGTCAACACCTATTGATATCAGATAATCATGAACTTCTTGGGCTCTTTTTGCAGAAAGCTCTAGGTTAGAAGTGTTATCTCCGACATCATCAGTATGGCCATGAATTGCGACACTAACGCTTGGATTCAAGTCCATGAACTCCGTAAAACTACTAAGTACATTTTTGGCTTGTTGATTCAATTCGAAAGCATCTGTATTAAAATAGATGTTATTTATACGAAAGGATTTACCTTCTTCAATAGCCTGCATTTCAAAATCTAAGTCAGCTGGCTTATGAAAATAACTGTCGTCAGAAGAAATATACTGAGAATTAAAAGCATAATCTTTACTCTTAACTGTCACCATTACATCTTCATCTTCTTGGATATTGACAACACCTACATACTGACCACTCTCTTGATTAACGTCAAAACGGGTAACTTTCTTTGAATTCATTGACTTTACCTCAACAACAGCATCAAACAATATTTCGCCTTGTTCAGCTTTAACATCTCCTTTTATAAAAAGTACTTTTTCAGGTCTTGCGGCTCTGTGTAATGGAAATTCATATAAATCCCAACCGCCAATCCCAGACAGCTTATTTGACGAGAAATAAGCTGTTTTACCATTGGTACTTACAAAAAATGCTAAATCGTCATTTTCACTATTTATGGGATAGCCAATATTTACTGGATTTACCCAATTACCTGTAGAATCTTTTTTACAATAGAATATATCTAGTCCTCCCAATCCTAAATGCTTATCAGAAGAAAAATACAAAGTTTCACTATCTGGGTGTAAAAAAGGTGATTTTTCATTACCTTCTGTATTAACATTAAGGGATTTTAAGTTGCCCCAATTACCATTTTCGTCTCTGTTGACACTATACAAATCCGAACCACCTAGCCCTCCTTCTCTAATACTGCTAAAAATAAGCGTATTTCCATCGGAAGAAATAGTAGGTTGGGACTCCCAACTATCGCCTTTATTAATCGGGTATTTTAATCGCTTTAACTCTGACCAATCCTCGTATTTTTTCTTTGTATAATAAATGTCACAATTTTTGTAGCCATTTTCATTGGCACAAATAGCAAAAAATAACTCTCTATTATCAACTGTCAAACTAGGCGCTCCATATGAATCCATTGGTCGCATATTGAAGGGATATGACATTTTTTTACCCTTATCGAATTTTCCATCCTTTTTTGCAGAGACTGTAAGCTCTTGTACTGTTTCAGGTCGTAGCATGCCTATTTTTTGTTTGGTACTTCTTCGTGTGTAATAAGCAAACTCATTGTCTGGCGATAATGCTGAGAGATATTCGTCATTTGCTGTACTAACACCTTTGACAGGTTTTGGAGCAAAAGGCACAGGGTTTGAGTACATTTCGTCGTAAAACTCGGCTGTTTTAATTTTCTGTCTGGCCATAGCCTTATTTTCTTCAGGTAAAGAAAGGAACTCTAAATAGCTATTTAAATATTTTTTGGCTTGTTTGAAGGACTTATCTTCCATCTCTGCATTTGCCAAAAACCAATATATTAAGGGTGAATGCATAGGACATACCTCAATAGTTTTTTCATAGTAAAACTTCGCATTATCCATATCCTTTTTAAGCTCATATATCCTACCTATTAAAAAATAGGCATTAGGGTAGTTGGATTGAATTTCTAAAGCTTTCTTAATATTATGAATAGATTCTGAATAGCGGAGACCATCAGCTAATCGTTTGGCCTTGTTATAATGCTTTTTTGCAGTCGCATCAACATCAAGATTACAATTATCTTGAGCTAATAGAGTAAAATTGAAACACAAAAATATATAAAGTAGTACTCTCATTAGCTCATTAATTCTTTATCCGTTACATCTTTTAATTGCCCTTCAGTAGCCGCAACTACAGTAGCTACAGTAGCATCACCAGTAACATTTACCACCGTTCGTAACATATCTAATAACCTGTCTACAGCAAAAATAAGTGCTATACCCTCAGGATCAATACCAATAGAACTTAGCACTATTACTAACATAACCATTCCAGCGCCAGGAACTGCCGCTGCACCAATAGAGGCTAAAGTAGAGGTTAAAACTATAGTGAGTTGTTGGCTTAAATCTAAATCATACCCAAAGGCTTGTGCAATAAATACAGCCGCTACAGCTTGATATAAAGAAGTTCCGTCCATATTTATAGTAGCTCCTAATGGCAAAACAAAAGAAGATACCTCTTCGGAAACACCGAGATGGTCTTCACATCTTTCCATAGTAACAGGTAAAGTTGCTGCACTTGAGCTAGTAGAAAATGCTAACATCTGTGCAGGAGCAATACCCTTGAAAAAATCAAAATATTTAAGCTTAGTAAAGGATTTTAAAATAAGAGGATAAACTACCATTATCATAATAAGAAGTCCAACAACAACACTTAAGGAATATATACCTAAAGCTTGGAAAAGCTCGGCAGAACCTCCGAAATCAACAACTAAGCCTCCTAGCAATGCAAATACACCATAGGGAGCAGTTAACATTATTAAATCCACTATTTGTAAAATAATATCATTAACACCTTCAAAGAAACCTTTGACAACAGAAGTCTTTTCTTTAGGAAGCATTACCATAGCAATGCCAAATAAAATAGCAAAGAAAATGACTTGAAGCATATTCTTATTATTGCCTGTTGCTTGAATAAAATTGCTAGGTACCATATCAACAATAAATTGAAGAGGACCATCTTCTTTAACATCTTTAGCAGATGCTATTTTGCTAGCAGCACTTGAAGCATATTGCTCTTTCAACTCCATTCTTTTTTCTTCAGAAAAGGATGTGCCAGGCTGAATAATATTGACTAATAATAAACCAAAAGTCACCGACACTACAGTTGTAAAAAGGTATATGCCAATGGTTTTACCTCCTATTCTAGAAAGTTTTGAAATATCACTCAAGCTGCTAACCCCTTTTATAAGCGAAGCAAATACTAATGGAACGGCTATTAGTTTTAATAAATTGATGAAGATTTTACCCCATGGCTTTATCCAGTCGTTGGTGAAATCTACCCAACCTATTTTACTTGCTAAAAGACCGTAAAGTACTCCCAGAATCATTCCTATAATTATCTTCCAATGTAAAGCGAGCTTTCTCATCTTTAAAGTTTTGAATTTTTATTGAGTAAATACATGTCGGCGAGAACCAATGCTGTCATAGCTTCAACAACAGGTACTGCTCTAGGTAATACACAGGAGTCATGACGACCTTTTCCCTCTAAGATAAACTCTTGTCCACTTGAATCAATACTTTTTTGCTCTTTCATCAAAGTAGAAACTGGTTTAAAAGCTACTCTAAAATAGATATCCATACCATTACTTATACCTCCTTGTATTCCGCCAGAAAGATTGCTTTGAGTTGAACCATCAGAATTAAAAATATCATTGTGCTGACTGCCCCTCATTTCAGTAGAACAAAAACCACTACCAAACTCTATTCCTTTGACAGCATTAATGGATAAAAGTGCTTTTCCTAAACTAGCGTGTAGCTTATCAAAAATCGGTTCGCCCAATCCCTGAGGAACATTTTGAACTACTCCAGTAATAATACCACCAATGGTATCGCCATCATTTTTAACTTCCTCTATCAAGGCCATCATTTTATCTGCCATAACTGAATCAGGGCAACGCACACTATTGCTTTCAATTTGTGAGAAATCCAATTCTTGATAAGGTTTATCAATAGAAATTGCTCCTACTGACGAAACAAAAGCATTAATATTAACATCTGATAGTAATTGCTTAGCAATTGCACCAGCAACCACCCAATTGGCAGTTTCTCTAGCCGAAGAACGACCGCCACCTCTATAATCTCTAAAACCGTATTTCTTGGTATAACTAAAGTCGGAATGAGACGGCCTAAAAGTTTCCTTCAAATGACTGTAGTCTTGAGAATTAGAATCTTTATTTGGAATAGAAAATCCTATAGGTGCTCCTGTTGTTTTACCTTCAAAAATTCCAGAATGAAACTGAACAATATCACTTTCTTTTCTCTGAGTAGTAATGGAAGATTGGCCAGGCTTTCTTCTATCCAATTCGGATTGGATACGTTCTAAATCTAATGATAATCCGGCAGGACAACCGTCAATTATTCCGCCTATAGCAGCACCATGAGATTCTCCAAATGTAGTTAAACGAAACAGATTTCCTATTGAATTCATACCCACAAATATAAGCAAATATCAAGGAGCATTTTATGGGCTATTTTTTCTATTTTCGCTAAGATTTAATCATTCTAATGAAAACAGTTATAAAAAACATTTATAAGCTCGTTCAAGTTGAACACCAAATCAGAAAGTGGGTCAGCGGCTCTGAAATGAGTAAAATTGACACCATAAAAGACGGATTCATAGAGATTCAAGACGGAATTATTACTGCTTTTGGCAGTATGGATCACTGGACAGGTATTGACGACTGGAACAATACCGAAATTATTGATGCTAACGGAGGAATGGTATTCCCTTCCTATTGTGATAGCCATACGCATTTAGTTTTTGCAGGAAATAGAGAGAACGAATGGGAGCAGCGAATAAAAGGCGCTAGTTATGAAGATATTGCAAAAAATGGTGGCGGTATTTTGAACTCCGCCAAAAAGCTACAGGAAACTTCTGAAGACGAACTACTAGAAAAAGCGTTACAACGTGCCAAGAAAGTTATGAAAATGGGTACTGGTGCTATCGAAATTAAAAGTGGTTATGGACTAACAACAGAAGCTGAACTTAAGATGCTTAGAGTGATAAAGAGATTAAAAAAGCTATCTCCATTAACTATTAAAGCCACATTCCTAGGGGCACACGCTATCCCTCAAGAATACAAGACCAATAGGTCGGCTTATTTAGACCTCATCATTAATGAAATGCTACCTCAAATTGCACAAGAGCAACTAGCAGAATACATCGATATATTTTGTGAAGAAGGTTATTTTTCTGTAGAAGATACAGAAAGACTTCTTGAGGCTGCCCAATCCTATGGTTTAATACCCAAAACTCACGTCAATCAGTTCTCAATACTAGGAGGTGTAAAGGCAAGCGTCAAATACAAAGCCTTGTCTGTTGACCACCTAGAATTAATGAATAACGAGGATATAAATGCATTAAAAGGCAGTGAGTGTATGCCAACTTTATTACCAACATGTTCGTTCTTTTTAGGCATACCCTACGGACCTGCCAAGAAATTAATGGAAAATGATTTGCCCGTAGCTCTAGCTACTGACTACAACCCCGGCTCTAGCCCAAGTGGAAATATGAATTTCGTGGCTTCACTAGGCTGTATTAGAATGGGAATGACACCAGAAGAAGTCATTAATGCCACAACAATTAATACTGCTTACGCTATGGGACTGAGTCAAGAACTAGGAAGTATTGCTGTTGGTAAGAAAGCCAATTTATTCATCACAAAACCTATAACATCTTATGCTTTTATCCCCTATTCTTTTGGGCATCAGTATATCGATAAAATAATCATTAACG
>Ga0213866_10002425_pt1 | contig 13165 bp, 9 predicted proteins | sample PICome_11_FD_160079 | JGI IMG/M metagenome (GOLD analysis project Ga0213866, IMG submission 160079) | Coastal seawater microbial communities near Pivers Island, North Carolina, United States - PICO284 | ecosystem: Environmental > Aquatic > Marine > Coastal | place: USA: North Carolina... | reverse complement strand
AATAAGTATTCTATTTCATATGTAGAAAAGTTAAGGAATATGATTGATAGGCATACAACTATGCCTTATAAGTTACATTGTCTTACAGATGATCCCACTCCAATAGATGGTGTCAATCTTATAGTACAAAAGAATGCAGGTTATACAAAAGGATGGTGGCATAAGGTTCATATGTTTGATCCTACCTTACCATTAGCAGGAAGAATACTATACATGGATTTAGATGTTGTAATTTGTAATAACATTGATAAACTACTTAAAATAGATGGCAATGCATTTATGGGTATAAGAGATTTTAACAGGTGTTTTCACAGAGAATGGAAATACCTTAACAGCAGTGTGATGAGTTGGGTACACGGTAGTCAAGATTATATCTACAAAAAATTTAAAACTAATCCCCAACTAGCAATGAGATTACACGGTGATCAAGATTGGACATGGAAGTGTGCTAAAGAAAAAATAAAGTTTTGGCCTGAATTATGGATACAAAGTTATAAATGGGAGATTAGGAATAGAAACGAATTACAAGTTATAAGTGGTGTGAGACAGTTTGTGCATGTTAAAGATGACATTGTGATTCCAGATGATTGTTGTATCGCTGTATTCCACGGTGATCCTAATCCTGCTATGGTTAAAGATAAGTTTGTAGTGGAGAATTGGTTATGAGTGTAGCAAATAGGTTTATATTTGATGTAGACGGTACTCTAACACCTAGTAGAAAAGAAATGGATAAAAAATTCCAAAATTTCTTTTTAGGATTTCAAGAACAAAATTTTGTTTATCTTGTTACAGGAAGTGATAGAGCTAAGACTTTAGAACAGGTAGGTAATAGAGTTTACAATTTTTCTACAAAAGTTTACAACTGTTCCGGCAGTGATACATATGAACAAGATAAAAATATCTATACAAGCGATTGGAAACTTCCAGAATTAGCAGAACAATTTCTTGCACAGTGCATGAAAGAAAGTGAATTTGTCCTAAGGACTGGATTGCATTTTGAACATCGTCCTGGTATGTGCAACTTTAGTATTGTAGGCAGAAATGCAACACTAGGAGAACGTAAATTATATGTTGAGCATGACGTTAGGATTGACGAGCGTAATAGAATTGCAAAAGCATTTTGTACTTTATTTCCGGACATAGATGCAAAAGTAGGTGGAGAAACAGGTATAGATATATTTCCAAAAGGCAGTGATAAAAGCCAAATTCTTAGAGATTTTGATCCAAATGATATTATACATTTTTTTGGTGATGCTATGCACCCAGAAGGAAATGATTATCCATTGAAGAAACAAATCATTGACAAAGACTTAGGTTTTTGTTACAATGTAAAAGATTATAAAGAAACTTGGAAAATATTACGTGACGAATTCTCAATATAAACGCATAGGCTTTGCATGCAAATACATGCATCCTGATCAAACACAGAAGAAGAAACTGTTAGAGGATATTCAACGTCCTTTTAATACACGCTCTACAACTGTTGCATGGTTGAATAGGCAAACTAAAGAAGTAGCAGAGCAACGCCTGTGGGATATTATGGTTCATAACATTCAATCTTACATGAACTTAATTACATATGTAGGTGGATTACCAAATGAACTTAGAATGGTTAGACTTGGTTCTGATGTATTACCTGTATACACTGAGCCTACTTGGTCTTATTACTGGCGGTTACCTGATGTACGCCATTACTGTGAACGAGCTTTCGCACCAGTTGGCAGGTTGGCACGCAGCCTAGATGTTAGAGTGTCTATGCATCCAGGTCAGTTTACTGTGCTTGCGTCAGATAATCCAGATATTGTAGAAAGGAGCATAGAAGAATTTGAATATCACACCGATGTCTTCCGCTGGATGGGATACGGCAAGTCCTTCCAAGATGCGAAGTGCAATGTACACATATCCGGTAGGCAAGGTCCAGCCGGTATACAAGCAGTCCTCCCAAGATTATCTCAAGAGGCGCGAAACATTATTACAATTGAGAACGACGAAATGTCGTGGGGCATTGACGCAAGTCTCGAACTTGCAAACGACCTCGCCCTCGTTCTTGACATACACCATCACTGGGTCGCTAGTGGAGAATACATTCAACCAACCGACGATAGATTTGCTCGCATAGTAGACAGTTGGCGTGGTGTACGTCCTGTGATACATTACTCCGTATCACGTGAAGACTTACTTGTTGGCCATGATTTAAATACACAGCCTAATATGGACGAATTACTTGAACAAGGTTTCAAGAAACAGAAACTACGTGCTCATAGTGACTTTATGTGGAATAATGCTGTAAATGACTGGGCATTATCATTTAGAGACTATGCAGATATTATGGTAGAGTCTAAAGCAAAGAATTTGGCCAGTCAGGCATTATACGAGTATAGTCTAGCATAAATATGTTAGATGCTTAAAGAACTTAAAGATATCATAGTTGAGGCCGAAAAACAACGTCCTAAACTGGTTTTAAATCCATTACCCTACAAGCGTGATGCATTAGAACCTGTCATGAGCAAAGAAACCATAGATTTACACTATGCAAAATTGTCAAAAGGATATGTTGACCGATACAATAACAAAGAAGGTGATGACACATTTAACTTCGGTGGTGCTCATTTACATAATTTGTTTTGGCCTATGCTTCAACCACCTAGTTCTGGGAATAGACCTTCCGGAGCATCAGAAGAACTTATAAACAATAAGTTCGGATCATATGAAAAATTCAAACAGAAATTCATAGAAAAAGCCAAATCACTACAAGGAAGTGGATGGTGCTACATGGATACAAAAGGCAAAATAGATTTAATTGCTAATCAAAATTTTAAGAAAGGCACTGACATTGTTTTTCTTGTTGATATGTGGGAACATTCATACTTGCTAGATACAACTAAAGACAAGTACTTAGAAAATATTTGGCGACTAATCAACTGGTCAATAGTTAACGATAGATTAATAGGAGAATAAAATGTTCACATGGCTGAGGAACCTTTTCGGGTCAACCAAAACAGAACCACTAGTATTAACAGATGAGGTTAAAACAAAAAAAACTTCAACTGCTAAAAAGAAGTCTGCACCTAAAAAGGCAGCAAAAAAGGCGCCTGCCAAAAAAGGCAGACCTAAAAAATCTAAATAAGGAGAAAAACTATGTTAGATAAATTCAAAGGTTGGGTAGCAAGTCGTTTCACAGAAAGAACTTCTTGGGATGGAGCAGCACTCATTCTACTTGGAATTCTAGTTTTAATCTCAGAACCCATTGCCGGCTTAGTTGCTTATGCTGCTATTGCATACGGTGCTTGGACTATTTACAAAAGCGAATAATATGCCAGATGCAGTCAATCTAACAGATTCTGCAATTAAGCATATGACAGGCTTAATTGAAAAGACCGGCAAACCCATCGTTCGATTACAAATGAAGGGCGGCGGGTGTGCCGGATTTTCATATGACTGGCAAATGTCTGAAACTAAAGAATCAGATGATGAAGTTATTAAATTGCCTAACGGAGAATTCTGTATAGATAGTGCCAGTTTGCTTTATCTATTAGGCACTGAAATCGATTACATCGAAGAAGTATTTGGTTCTTATCTATCTATTAAAAATCCTAATTCAACATCAAGTTGTGGGTGCGGTGAAAGCGTAGGCTTTTAAAACTTAGAAATTTCTAAGTCAGCATCAGCAGGTAAATCCCATATTTGTTTATTTTCTACGCCTTTGCGTTGTGCAAATCTTTTAGCATCGCAATGAGAACATACATGGAAGTATTCGTTACTAAGCCGGGCCTTACTAATCTTTTTTAGATCCCTGGTAAATACACTGTCACAGTTATCACATCGGAGTTCAACTACTGTTTTGACACGTTTATAAACATGCGAATTACCTAGTTTGCTTTTCCGAGTGTGTTCTGTATTAACTTTTTTGGTGCCTAAAAACATATGTATATTTACTATTTTACATTAGGCTTATAGAATAAAACGATAAATATTGTAGCAAACAAGGAATTGTAGGGGATAAGATGGCAAGAAAAGTAATTGATACCGGTGTAGTAGGTAATGACGGAACTGGCGATAGTATCCGCGATTCGTTTAGTAAAGTAAACGATAACTTCAGAGAATTATACAGTTCATTAGGTTTAGGCGAAAGATTAACATTTTTAGGATTAGATGATACTCCAAGTAATTTTGTTGGACAAGAATCAGCGGTTGTAGCCGTTAATAATACTACAGATGCACTACAGTTTAAACAAATTACAGGCGGAACTGGTGTTGTAATTGACACTTCAAGTAACACCAATCAAATAATTGTAAGCACAGAATTCAGCGAAATTTCAGGAGATCCTAGTCCACAACTAGGCGGTGACTTATCAGTACAAAGTGGTGGTCAAACATACAAGATTAAAGATCTTAATACACCTACTGAAGACTCAGAAGCAGCAAACAAACAATATGTAGATACAAAAATTTCCCTAGCAGGTGTAAATGCAATTGATCCTGCTACAGGTTCTACACAATCTGGATTTGGAACTATGAGCGGACCGCTTATACTTTCACGTTCTCCAGAACCTGAAGATGATGATAGATATGACGGACTAATTGCTGCAACAAAACAATATGTAGACAGTTCATCGTTTGGATCTAGTGTAAACTTATATGTTGCAACATCAGGAGCAGATGATAGACCAGGTGTTTCAGAAGCATTACAAGGTAGAGCTCTTGCATACGCATATAGAACAATTGAAGCAGCATGTAGAAAAGCAGAAGAAATATTACTAGAATCAAATGATGATATAGGACCATATGAAAAGAAATTAACTTATGCTGGTGGTACTAAGTCAGTAGAGTTAGCCGCTATTGATACTTCACCTACATCAGGTACAGGGTTTGTTGGTACACCGAGAATGAGTGTAGATACAATTACACTTAATAGTCAAGGAACAAACTATCAAGCAGGAGATATTATTACCATACAAGGCGGCACAGGAGATGCTGCAAGATATGAAGTTTTGTCAACTGCTTCATCACCAGGTGCAGTTGTAACCTTTAGACAAATTAGTTCAGGAAATTATACTGTTTTACCAGGTGCTACTAATGTATCAACAGATACTGATAGTGCTTTCGGTAATGGGGCTACATTTGATATCACATATAAAGTTAACAACGTTACTATTGTAGACGGTGGTACTGGACACAGTTTGGTATCAGTACGTATTACCGGTGGCGGTGGTACTGGTGCTTTTGGTGAGGCTGTAGTTGCAGGCGGTGTTATTACTGCGATTGAAATTACAGACAATGGCGGAGGATTTACTAGTCTGCCTACTGTATCTGCTGACTTGCCTAGGTTCCTTTTAAAAACTGAAGGACAAAGAACTGACTTTACAGGTGACGTATTAACTGATACTGAAGTTGCTTTTAGAACAAGAGATATTAGAGAAGGCTTGTTTATTAAAGGATTAACATCAGGCGCACAAGCACAGATACTTGCACACGAAGGTGATTTAGATTCAAACGGAAATGAAATTTTTGATGTTGATATTAAGTTTGGAAATTTCCAAATAGGTGAAGAATTATCATATGGTGATATTACTAACCAAACACAGATTTCTATTTTAGTAGAAAGTGGTGTTTACGAAGAAAACTATCCAATTAAAGTTCCTCAGAACGTTGCTATCATTGGTAACGAGTTTAGAAGAGTAATTGTAAAACCAAGATCAGGAACATCAAGCTCACCTTGGGCTTTCCAAAGATTCAGAAGAGATACAACTATTGACGGACTAACAGTAGCAAATGATCTTTACGGATATCATTACTTAGAAGATACAACATCACCTGTTTATCCTAAGATAGATAATGGAGGCGGATACAAAGCGTCTGCTACGTTAATAAAATTAAATAGACAATTTTTACAAAACGAAGTTACTGCTTGGATAAACTATCAAATTGCAAATAATATTGCACCGTTTACATCATCATTTAATTATAACGAATCACGTTGTAAAAGAGATGTAGGATTGATTCTTGATGCAATGATATTTGATTTAAAATACGGTGAATATAATAGAACAATATCAGCAGGACTAAAATACTATCAAACTGCAAGCGGAAGAATTGCAATCACAACACAATTGTCAGAAACCACAGCAGCATTAGAATATTTAGAAAGTATCTTAGACAATATTATATCTAATGATCCTATAGGAACAATTTACAACGAGCTTTTCCCTCAAATTACAGACGGTGCTTTTGTAAAAGAAACAGGTACAGAAAGTGTACTTGCAGATTTATTTGATGCGCTTATTGATGTAATTGATGGATCAGGCAGTGTAAATTATCCAAAAGATAATGATAAACTTGATGTTTTCTTGTGTAACGATGCTGTAATACTTAGAGCAATGACAATGCAAGGACATGGCGGATTTGCTATGGTGCTTGATCCGGCTGGACAAATTCTTGCTAAATCTCCATACGCACAAGAATGTGCATCATTTAGTAAATCTATAAATGCACAAACATTTGCAGGTGGTATGTTTGTTGATGGATTTGCTGGAAACTTACAGTTCTTACATCAAGCAAGTGCTACATCAACACGTATAACTGTAGCAGGGTTAGATAGATTCCCAGAACTACCGGCATCTTTTATTGTTGGCGATGATATTTTCAAAGTCAACTATGTTAGAGATTATGCATATGGAGCCAGTGGAAGTACAGCAACACTTGTTCTAGATGAAACAACACCTTTTAATTTAACACCTGGTGCACAAACTTTAACAAGTATTACACAAGCAGACCCTGCTGTGTTTACAAGAGCAGACCATGGTTTACAAGCAGGTGCTTCACTGGTGTTTACCACAACAGGTACATTACCAGCAGGCGTTGTAGCAGGTAAAGAATATTATGTTTCTGAAACTGGGTTAACTGGAAATACATTTAGAATCACAGAAGACTTTTTTGGTGATGTAGAAGTAGCAACAACTAGTGCGGGCAGCGGAACACATAGTTATCAAAGAAAATATGAAATCCTAATGCCAGGTAACAGATCAATGCTATCAAATGACTTTACACAGATAGCAGATATGGGTTATGGCTTATTAGCAACCAACGGCGGACTAACAGAAGCAGTGTCTATGTTTACGTATTACTGTTATGCTTCTTACATGTCATTAAACGGTGCTCAAATTAGAAGTATTGGTGGCTCGTCAGCACATGGTATTTACGCCCTTGTTGCAGATGGTTCGGATCCTTTAGAAGTTCCAACTCCTACAACACTTTACTACGATGTTGCACAAAGAGTTGATTGTTATTTTCCTAGTGCTTCGTTCCAAAACGTACAAGGTGGGCTGGATATCCATGTCACAAATTATGATTATACTCCTCTTAACAACTCAGAACTTGAAGTCGACCATGGTAATTTAATTTACAGATATCCTGTTACATCAGTTTCAACTACAGATTTACCAGCAGGCGTTGCGAAATTAAATCTAACATCTGACGATACAGGAAACTTTGATGGACTTTTTGCAGTCATACCAGATGGCACTAAGATGTCACTTAGAAGTAATTCACAAATTATTCTTACTGGAGAACTTGCTGACGTTGCTACAAGGCCATCAACGGGTTTACGTTTTGCTGAATCCCCTACTGATGTTTATCGTGTTTTACAATTTGAAGACTATGATGATGCAGTAGATGGTAGAGGTGCATTAGATGTTGAATTCACTGTAGCAAATCCTACAGTGCTTACATTTACTATTACAGTAACTGATATTGCAAGCAATAATACACTAACCACTGATAGAAATCATGGATTAAGGCGCGGAGATACATTTACTCCAAAGACTACTGCTAATGGACTGACATCAGGACAAACATATTATGTATTTGATGTTCCTACTTACAATACTTTACAGTTATCGACAACATCTGGAGGAAGTCTACTAGGAGGTTTAACCAACGGTAGTGGACTTACATTAGTTAATGTTGTTCCTCACAAACAGTTGGCAGACTATAGATTAAACTTTACGTCAACTGGCGACTTACCTACAGGCATTACTGCTGGATTAACTTACTATGTACTAGAACAAAACCTAACAAGTACAACTTTTGAAATTGCAACATCACAAAACGGTGCTGCAATAGAAGTGACAGGTGCTGGTACTGGAGATATAACAGCAATTGCAGATGGAATTACCAAGACTACTCTTAGAGAAAACTATGATTACATTGATTTAACTGTATATCAACCAAGTGAAAGCGTTGGTACAACTGGTGCAAGTCCAGTTGTTCCTGGCTCGTTTACTACAATTTCAAGCATTAGTATTGCAGCGCCTGGAGTAATTACTGTAGCATCACCTCACAATTTATCAGTTGGTGATGTAATTAGATTAGAAACAACAGGTGATTTACCAACAGGTCTAAACGAAAGTTTACATTATTTTGTATCGGATAATGATGTAGATGGGTTAGGTGCTAGTTCTGTACAATTTACTATCACAACAACTCCTCCTGCACTTTCAAGTTCTGTAGAAGTTGATACTACAGGTACACAAAGCGGAACGCACAGTTTTGCAAAAGTTTTAGGTAGAGCTGGAGACAGCACTATTACTGTTGTACCGGTTGCACCTGAAGAACGTTCACGTGTACCTAATTCAAGATTTGTATACAAAGGTGAAGAATATGTTATTGAACAGTATCAATCAGAAGACGACCTTAGTTCCAATTATGCAAGAGTAACACTTAATAGACCATTAGAAGATAGTATTATTGAATTTGAAGGTTCTTATACTATAAGAAGTGCTGTTCCTATAAGAAGTTTAAACAGTTATGGAAATCTAACAATTAGAATTTCATTAACACGTGTAACTGGACACGACTTACTGGAAATTGGAACAGGGTCATATGCAGATACTAACTATCCAAATGAAATTTACGGTCCGGCGGTTAATGCACTTAATGCAGATAATGAAACGCAGGAAAGAACGGTAGGACGTGTTTTCTATGTAACCACTGACCAATTTGGTAACTTCAATGTTGGACCATTCTTTAAAGTTGACCAAGGTACAGGTCGAGTTACATTCTCAGCAGCCATTGCGTTGAGTAACTTGGATGGTATTGGATTTAAACGTGGTGTTCCTGTTTCTGAATTTTCAACAGATAGTTCTTTTGCAGATAACGCTGTTGATACAGTACCAACAGAAAATGCTACAAGATTATACATTGAAAGAAGATTAGGTATTTCGCACAGTGGTGCTAAAATTATTGATGCTAATTTAATACCTGCTGTGACTGGTGGATTTATGGATCTAAGTGGCCAAGGGGCTATGAAGGCAAACATGGATCTAAACCAGAATAAGATTGTTAATCTTTCAGATCCTACACAACCTCAAGATGCAATGAACTTGAGAAGTTTCACTTTTGATAACTTACAAAACTTTACGTTTACAGATTTAGAAGCAAACCAATTACTTGTGTTTACAGGTAATGACAGAGATGCTGTAAACGCTACAGTGGTTGGTGATATTACTTTAGATATTGATTCGACTGCTAATAGTATTGATGCACAAATTCAACCAGATGTTATTTTAGATGCTGACATCAATACTGCTGCTGATATACAACAAAGCAAACTGTTAATGCAGTTAGCAGGCACTGACTTAAATGCTCCTACAGGAACAGCAGCAGACAAACAGGCAAGAAGTGGACTAGCAAGTTTTAGTGATGTAGAGTTTGAAGTTACAGATGGTTGGGTACAACTCAAAGACAATGGAACACCTAAGTCTGCACTAGCACAAATTGCTGCCCAAAGTGTATTAGGTAATTCATTACTTACAGCAGGAGATGCTACTGATATTGCGTTTACAACAATTGTAGATCAAGGCGGTGCAGTTAAGAAATCACAATTTGGAAGCACAGGTTTACTTGCAAGAATAAATTCAAGTTCTGGTACATCAGATAGTGATTATGGAATAGTTGACTATGCGGCAGGATCTAGTAGTACAGTTGAAGCAAGTAAACTTATTATAAGAGATACAAATGGTGATTTTGGTGGTAGAATAATTGATGTCCAACAATACAACATAGATGGATTCGAAGCAATCGATTCTGGAACATCAGGCTCAGGAGGATTTGTAAGAATACATACGTTTGGTGGAACAGGCGGTAGTGGTGGAGGAGGTATCTTCCTGCAAGACGGTTCCTTGGCTGCAGACAAATCAACTTTTTATGATAATGATTCACACACATTTAGAACACAGAACGGTTTGTCAAATGCACCTATTATTGCTTCAAGTGTTCAAGTTAGTGCATTAACTACAGGTGGTAACACAACTGCTGGTACAATTACTGGTAGATGGTCACTAACAGGTAGTTCGCCTAATGAATCAAGACTAGAAGCAACATACTCAGCAGACGTTGCAGAATACTACGAAGGTGACAAGGAATATGAAGTTGGAACAGTGTTAGTATTTGGTGGTGACAAGGAAGTCACAACTACAAACACAAACAGTGATAAGAGAATAGCAGGTGTTGTTTCTAATACAGCAGCATATGTAATGTATACTGCGTGTCCTGGACACAAAAACCTAGTTGCACTTGTTGGTAGAGTTCCATGTAAAGTTGTAGGCAAAATTAAGAAAGGTGATATTCTTGTTACATCAGGAATACATGGTGTAGCAACTGTAAGTGACGATCCTAAAGTAGGAACAATTGTGGGTAAAGCAATTGAAGATTATGATAGTGATCATATAGGAACAATTGAAATAGCGGTGGGTAGATCATAATGGCATACGATAATAATATTAATCCAGGTAATCCACCAGTAGTGTGGAGCAGAATAAAAGAAGCATTTGATAAAGTAAATCAAAACTTTACTATCATAGGCGCAACACTTGCAAGAGGGGGCGATCAAGATATAGCTCATGTTGAATCAGGAACTTCTGAAAGTAATCCTGTTAGAGTTGTAGGTACAGTCGAACACAATCTAGCAGAAGGTCAACAAATATTCATTGCAAACACTGGTATCACACAATTAGATAATCAGAACTTTTATGTTAAATTAATAGATCTATTTGCATTCCATTTATATACTGACGCAGGTTTAACAACAGCAGTAAACGGCACAGCGTTTGATGCATATGCATCAGGTGGCGGAACTTTTCAAGCATTTTCAGAATACAATTCTGTAGATTTTGAAAATTTAGCAACAAATGTTTCACCTAATGCAGTTGCAACATTTAACTTAGGTAGTGTTACTAAACCATGGAAGTCATTATACACGGCAGAACATGCTGACACAGATGCAGATGCATTCAACGGTGTATGGCTAGGTTCTGCACAAATTAAAGGTAAGTCAGGAGGCATTATTGATTTACCATTAGGTTCTACTGTAAACGGAGAACTAATTATTAATCCATCTCAAACGTTCTTTAAGAGCGTGCAAGTGGACAGCGGCAATCAAGTAGTAGCAGATGATTTTGTTGATACACTTAATTTGATTAGCGGTACTGCTATTTCTATGGCAGTAGATAGTGCTGCTGAAAGTATTACAATTACTAACTCAGGAGTTACACAAGCAACAGCAGGGCTAGGTATAAGTGTAAGTTCAGGAACAGGAAACGTTACTGTAACAAATACAGGTGTAAGAAGTTTACAAAGTGTTACAGCATTACCAAGTGGTAGAACAGAAGGTGCTGGTATTAATGTTGATAATAGTACTGGAGACAACGTAAAAATTACAAACACAGGTGTATTAGAAATACAACCAGGTAGTGCTGCATTAACAGTGTTTACTGATGATGCGACAGGTATTGTAACTATCACTAATGCTGCTCCGGCAGGTAATGCATATAGAACTATAGATGTTAACGGTACTGGAACCACACTAGTAACTGCAACTACGGTTGCTGGAACATTGAAAGTACTAGAAGGAAATGGAATTACACTATCAGGTAATGATGGTTTACAAACATTAGAAATAGCATTTAGTGGAAAAGCAGATATTACAGGAAGTGTGTTTGCTGACGATTCAACATTATTAGTTGATGCAGTTGATGGTAATATTCCATGGAGCGTGATTGCCAACGCACCTTCATTCTTAACAAGTGTTGCATTTGGTGATCTTACAAGCACTCCTACAACACTTGCAGGATATGGCATTACAGATGCAGCAACCAGTGCGCAGGGTGCTCTTGCTGATACAGCAGTTCAACCAGGTGATGCATTAACAGGCACACTTGACGGTGACATAACTGGTAGTGTATTTGCTGACGACTCAACATTACTAATTGATAGTGTTGACGGAAAAATTGTAGGTCCGATTGAATCAGACAATATTAGAGGAACACTTATAGGAACAGTATATGCTGATGACTCAACAGAAATTATTGATGCAGAAGGTACTGTATTAGGAACAATTGCTCCTGGTGCAGCAGCACCTAGTTCAGAAACAGAAGCAGCACCAGTAGGTGAAATTAGAGTTGATGACAATTATGTTTATGTCCGCAAGAGTACGGGCTGGGGCAAAATTGCAATCGGCGGTTGGGTATAGGAGCGGATAGATGGCAAAACTAACAGTAAACATTGGCTCTAGCGCAAACGACAGAACGGGTGATAATCTACGTACTGCCTTTAATAAATTAAATTCAAACTTTGATGAAGTATATGTAAATGTTGACAGTTTAACAAATAGAATTACCGCAGTAGAAACAGGTAGCACTGCAAATTCAGCACAAGGCAATACAATTGTAGGAGACATACAAGGTTCAGTTGTAGGCGAAGATTCAACAGTATTAGTAGATGGTGTTAACAGCAATGTAAATGCTGCAAACTTAACAGGTGCTTTACCGGCAATAGATGGTAGTAATCTAACAAACTTAACAATACCAGCACAGACCTTTGCTTCACTTACAGGTAAACCAACAACACTAGCAGGTTATGGAATTACAGATGCAACATCAAACAACAATCCGGCATTTACAGGTGCAGTTGACTTTACAGGTGCTACTTCAATTGATTTCAATACAGCAACAATTAACAATTTAGAATTTGCAGATATTTCTACAACACCAACTACATTGGCAGGTTATGGGATTACAGATGCAGCAACCTTAGCAGCGCCAGCATTCACTGGTGCAGTAGACTTTACTGGTGCAACAAGTGTTGACTTTACAAGTGTAACTGTTACTGG
>Ga0213866_10002424_pt1 | contig 13166 bp, 10 predicted proteins | sample PICome_11_FD_160079 | JGI IMG/M metagenome (GOLD analysis project Ga0213866, IMG submission 160079) | Coastal seawater microbial communities near Pivers Island, North Carolina, United States - PICO284 | ecosystem: Environmental > Aquatic > Marine > Coastal | place: USA: North Carolina... | reverse complement strand
CTGCACATACGACTGGTAACTTTTCACAAAACGTGGGTATCGGCGGTTCCGCACTTAGAGCGAACAGCGCAACGACTGGAAGCGTTTATTATAACGTAGCCGTTGGCAATGGTGCCGCATCGTGGGATGGAGTGACAACTGGAACCGCTACTGCAAACACTGCCGTTGGCTATCTGGCGATGCAAGGCTCTAGCTTTACTGGCTCAAGCGACAACACTGCCGTGGGTTATATTGCACTGCAAAATATTACGTCTGGACAAAAAAATACGGCCTTGGGTAGTGGTGCGCTAAACGACAACACAAGCGCATCTTATAACACTGCCGTTGGTTATGTTGCAGGAGGTAAATTAAATTCAGGTCAATTAAACACCGCTCTGGGTTATGAAACACTGCGTGATGCTACAACAGCAACAACCAACGTGGCATTGGGCGCAAATGCTATGGAGCGCACCACAACGGCGATCCAAAACGTTGCGGTTGGCTATCAAGCCATGTATTATCACACAGTCGCTGCCGACAATGTGGCGGTGGGTGTTAAAGCTCTGTTTAACAACACTGCGGGTCAAAATAACGTTGCCGTTGGCCCAAGAGCCTTGGAAGATTTGAACCATACGACAGGCAATATTTACAACACGGCGGTTGGTTCAAATGCGGGGAAAGATGTAACGTCAGGAATGTATAACACCATGATCGGTGGACAAACTGCTTTAACTTTAAGGTCAGGCGGCTACAACACCTTAATTGGGTATGGTTGTAATACGGACAGCAGTGCTCGTAGCGGTGCGGTTTGTTTAGGTCACGATATGGGAACCTTTGCCGCCAATAACTCGTTTAGGGTTATGGGTTCGGGTGGTGTTTATAACACTGGCAACACATCATCTTGGAACACTACGTCTGATCGTAGAATTAAAAAGAATATTGCAGATAGTACAATCGGCCTTGCAGAGATAAACCAAATCCAAGTTCGTACTTTTGAATATCGCACTGCCGCTGAAATTACAGACCCAGATTTGCAGGCTTATGATCTTGAAGATTTAGCAATCAAGAAAACAGGCACACAGGTCGGGTGTATTGCACAAGAGCTTAACGAAATTATCCCAAGTGCAATCGTAATGGATGACCGTGGCGTATATAACGTCCAAGACGATGAACTGAAGTGGCACATGATAAAAGCAATACAGGAACTTTCAGCTAAAAACGATGAGTTGGAAGCTCGTTTAGCCGCACTAGAAAGTGCATAATTGTAAAAGTCAGAAAAGGAGAAAGACATGACTGATACACCAACTGCGGAAGAAATCGCACAACACTACACGGCAATGGGTCACTCTGTTGATCTAATCAACGACATCGTTGCTGGAAACCAAGATGATGACATGGAAGCGGCAGACCGTCAGGACACTGTTGACCGTAACGTCGAGCATCTTGAATTAATGGTTGCGAAAGACTTCTGGACAAACGAAAGTATGACAGCGGTTAATGCTGCAATCACTGCGGGTAACGGTTACACCGCATCTTAAACTTTAACATAGGAGACTAGCATGGGAAAAAATGAAAAGACACCCATCACAGTCAACGACACAGAATACTTTGTCGAAGACATGAACGACACTCAAAAGGCATACCTGAACCACGTTCAGGATTTGGAACGTAAGCTGGGCAACGCTCAGTTTAACTTGGACCAACTTGCTATTGGGCGTCAGAAGTTCGTTGAACTATTGGCGGATGCTCTCGAAAACCCTCAAGAAGAGGTTGAAGAGGCGGAAGTCGTTAACTAGGTGGAGCAAATGAATGCCGCTAACCAAACTCCAGTTCCGCCCAGGAATTAACAGAGAAACCACGTCCTACTCTAATGAGGGCGGTTGGTTTGATATGGATAAGGTTAGATTTCGGTTTGGCTTTCCAGAAAAAATAGGTGGGTGGGAGAAAACATCTGCCACCTACTTTTTAGGTACATGCCGTGCATTGCACCCATGGGTTGCTTTGAGCGGAGAACGCTACCTTGGTGTGGGCACACACCTCAAGTATTATATCAATGAGGGCGGTGGTTATAACGACATCACCCCTATTCGTGTCACAACGTCCGCAGGAGACGTGACATTTTCCGCTTCGGCAAACACACTAGGAGCAAACGTCGCAGTAGGTGACACAAATATTACGCTTACCTCTGCATCTGGATTTCCTGAATCTGGGCGTATCAAAATAAACAGCGAAATAATTACCTACGCTGCTGTATCAGGTAACGTATTGCAGGGTTGTTTGCGGGGGCAATCGAGCACAACAGAGGCGGCTCACACATCAGGTGACGCGGTACTTTGTGCCACGCTTATTGTTACTGACGCCGACCACGGTGTTTTAGAAAACGACTTTGTTACTTATTCAGGTGCGGTAACTCTAGGTGGTAATGTTACTGCGGCTATCCTAAATCAAGAATATCAGGTTGTTAGCAAGGTCAACGCCAACAGCTATCTTATAGAAGCTCGAGAAGAAGCCTCTCTTAACAGTATTACCACCACCACAGGTTACACTCCCACTTACGTCTTTGCTTCTACAAGCGACAGCGGCAACGGAGGTTCGAGTGTCGTTGGTGCATATCAAATCAACACGGGTCTCGACACGACAATCGTGGGTACAGGCTGGGGCGCAGGAACGTGGAGTCGTGGTTCTTGGGGCAGCGCAGCTTCTTTGGCGGCGTCAGGACAAACGCTCCGTATTTGGTCGCATGACAACTTCGGTGAGGATCTTTTGATCAACGTGCGGGATGCGGGTATATACTACTGGGATAAAACCAACGGCACATCTACTCGAGCCGTGGCTATCAGCGACCTGACAGGGGCTAACACTGCCCCTACGATTGCCAAAAAGGTTTTGGTTTCTGACAGGGACAGACACGTCATAGCCTTTGGTTGTGATCCACAGGACAACATAGGTACGCAGGATCCGCTGCTCATACGGTTCTCGGACCAAGAGTCTATCACCGACTGGGCGGCTACAGCAACCAATACAGCAGGGGACTTGCGCCTCGGTTCTGGGTCCGAGATCATTACAGCCGTCGAAACACGGCAACAGGTGCTTGTGTTTACTGATGTATCGCTTCACGCAATGCAGTTCCTCGGACCTCCGTTTACCTTTGGTATAAACACGGTGTCGGAAAACATTACGATTGCTAGTCCGTTGTCCGCGATTGCCATCGAGGATCAGGTGTACTGGATGGGTGCGGAAGAATTTTACGTTTACTCTGGTAATGTGCAGCGTCTGCCCTGTTCTGTTCGAGACTATGTATTTAGTGACATCAACACTGACCAGTTGGAAAAAGTTACGGCGTCAACCAACACAGCGTTTTCTGAGGTGTGGTGGTTCTATCCATCGGCTTCGAGCACAGAGTGCGATAAGTACGTTGTGTACAACTACCAGCAGCAGATTTGGTACTACGGATCTCTAAACCGCACAGTTTGGTTGGATCGTGGTGTTGAGAGTTTCCCGATTGCAGCAAGCACCGACCACGCCTTGTATTTCCACGAGCGCGGGTTTGATGACGGATCAACGTCTCCTGCAAGTGCAATTACATCGTTTATTGAAAGCAGTCAGATGTCGCTTGGTGATGGGGACAACTTCGTGTTCCTACGCAAGCTCATTCCTGATTTGACGTTCCGCGATAGCACAGCGGCTGCGCCGTCAGCTACGATGACGCTTCAGACACGCAATTATCCAGGTGGTCAGTACCTGCAAACCAATAGTAAGACGGTAAGTAAAACAGCGTCAGTGCCTGTGGAGCAGTGGACCAACGAGGTAAACATGCGGCTGCGGGGACGTTCGTTTGCGTTTAAAATAGAAACAACAGACACAGGTGTAGGTTGGAGACTTGGTTCTCCAAGGGTAGAAGTGCAGCCTGACGGGATGCGGTAATGTCCAGAAATCTTGTTCTTCCGTTCTTTCCAGTCGCACCGCCCGACTACAGTCAGCAATATTTAGAAGAGGTTGTACGTTCGTTTGCTGTATATTTGGAGCAAATGCAAAACCCAGGAGAGGGTCGCAATACTTTCTCGGTTTTTACCAACCTTCAAACCGACGACAGCGGTTTAGAGCCAGGGGCTATCTTTAACCACGATGGATATGTTAGAGTGCCATTAGCACATTCTCCATACGTTCGTGGTTCTCAGGCTACGGGCGCTGTTGGAACAGTAACAGTGAGTACGCCATGACCGATACAATTATTACAATGCCAGACGGGTCACGCTGGAAACCTTCGTCATCTTCTGATACAGTGCATTGTGTAAACTGTGATAACGCAGTTGACACGCCAGAAGAAGTCGCAAGCTACCCCGATGGGAACTGTCCAGATTGCGGACAGTCTTGGACAGGCGCAGAAAAACGCAGTACAACAATTACAGTAACTGCGCCAGAAGCTATTCGAGGTGAAGCATAATGTCGTTATTAGGTGCACTAGGTGGATTAGTTGGATTTGCAATGGGTGGCCCTGCTGGGGCCGCGCTTGGTTCTGGCATTGGCTCTCTTGCATCAGGGGGCGACATCGGTGACGCACTAAAAGCTGGCATGTTAGGGTTTGTTGGCGGCGGTGCAGCGGCTGGCATGGGCGCAGCAGGTGGTCAAGGTATTGCCTCATTGCTTGGTTCGATGGGACTTGGCGGTTCTGCGGCAACAACTATGAACCCACTAGCACGAATTGGTTCTGCTATGACTGGCGGCAATGCAGCCGCAGGTGGCGCAGCTATGAACCAGATGAGCAAAATGGCTACAGCAGGTGGCGCGATGCGCGGCGGCGGTGGCCTAACCAACCTATTCAACCTTGGACCACAGGGCGGTTCGATCCTATCTAACCCGCTGATCCAAGCGGTTGCGCTACAGGCTATGGAGCCAAAAGAGATTAAGATGACAACGCCACTTCAAGACAGACAGTTGGCAACAGGTGAGCGTTTACCAGATTACCGTGGCACACAAGCCAACGATATACGAAGCCGCCGAAACTTTGCGATGGGCGGGTATATTCAAGGGCCAGGTACAGGTACAAGTGACTCAATTCCTGCACAAATTTATCAAAACGGTATGCCAGTACAGGAAGCTGCGCTTTCGGATGGCGAGTTTGTATTACGAGAAAGAGATGTCAACGCTATAGGCGGCGGAGATCCTGGTGTTGGAGCAGCGCGGTTATACGCCATGCAACGCCAATTTGACCAAGGAGGTATGGCATGAGCGACACTCAAGACACAGGTATGGGCCGCAGCGCCAATTTTATACCAGAGTACCAAGAACGATTTTTAAAGGACCTCCTAGCTAATATTTACGACGTTCAGCTTGACGCTGACGGCAACCCGCTCCTCGACGAAAGCGGACAACCGATTGTTACAGGTATCGCCGCTGATTCTCCGTTGTACGGCACACCTGTACTGGATGCCGATGGCAACCAGATGTTCGAAACAGATCCTGCCACAGGTGAGCCGTTACTGGATTTTCGTGGTCAGCCTATTCCTATGGTCGAAGGGGGCATTCGTCGCCCTGATGTTGCACCGCTAACCCCGAACCAACTCGAAGCGATCCGTCTTGCAGAGAGTGGTGTAGGTGCGTTTGGTCCTATGTTCGATCAAGCGCAAGCTGCGTTTGGTGGTTTTGAGCTTGATGATCAAGGCAACGTGGTAACGGATGCCGACGGCAATCCTAGTCGCACAGGTGCTATTGGTCAGATTGGTGAAGGCGTTGGCACCGTAGGAGAAGGCGTTACAGAGTTACGCGGAACCACGGGCCTATATGATACAGCCACACGTCGTGGCGCAGCAGATCCCATTTTTTCAGACTTTTCTGAGGATGTAATTGGTGACACAGCAACTGATATTGGTACGGCAAGTACATCTATAGGCAGTGCCGCAACAGGTGGGGCTGCTGGTATACGCAGTGCCGCCGCAGGTGCGGACATTCTTGGACAGGCGGGTACAGCGCAGCAAGGTATGCGTGACGCAGGTGCGGGTATCGCTGGTCAGGTTGGCGCGGCACAAACTGGCGCGGATATAGCGGCACAACGTGCCCGTCAAGCGTCGGCACAAGCGCAGCGTGATCTGTCGGGTGCAGGAGCTTTTGGTTTGGGAGCCGCCGCAGAAGGCATTAGCCGTCTAGACGATACTACTGGGGCGTTTGATCCACAGGGTATTGGCGCATTTATGAATCAATACGAGGATGCAGCCGTACAACAGGCTATCGAGGACATCGCTCGTGCAGGACAGATACAAAGAAATGAACTAGGTGCACAGGCTGTAGGTGCAGGAGCCTTTGGTGGATCCCGTGAAGCTGTTGCACAACAGGAACTCGGACGCAACATTCTAGAGCAGCAGGGTCGAACCGCAGCAGGAATGCGTCAGGCAGGGTTTGAGAGTGCCGCGCAACGTGCACAACAAGCCTTCGAAGCACAACAGGGCCGTGGTCAAACAGCCGCACAACTTCGTGGTCAGCTTGGTCAGGCAGGTGCAGGTACAGCCATGGATGCAGCCGAGGCCGCAGGAAGACTGGGACTATCCGCAGAGCAACTTGCACAGACAGGATCCTTGCAGGGGGGTCAGCTTGGGTTGTCTGGTCAAACTAATCTAGCAAGTATTCTGCAACAAGCAGGGCAGATGGGTATATCAGCGGAAGAGGCTGCTGCACAGTTGGGAATCAGTGCAGAACAAGCCGCCGCTGGAATGCAAATGCAGGGTGCAGGGGCACAAGCCGACCTATCCATGGGTCTGGCGGGTCTACGCGGCACAGGTTTCGAGATGGCACAGAACCTTGGGCAGTCAGCCTTCGAGGATCAGATGCGCCGTGGTCAGAATGCATCACAGATATTTGGATCACTAGGTCAGGGCCTTGGCTCTCTAGCTGGTCAGCAAACAGACATTGGCGTACGTCAGGCTGCGTTGGGCGAAGCGGCACAACAAGCAGGTCAGAGCGATGTCAACGCACTATTTAACATCGGGGCCTTGGAACAAGGTCAGATGCAATCAGAGTACGACGTACAGCGTCAGGCAGATATTGAAGAAGCATACGAGCCATACCAACGTTTTGGTTATATGGCGGACATCTTCCGAGGTGTACCTTCTACACAAAGTTCATTAACCGTTGCAAGTAAACCTATGCCAAGTCCCGTATCGACTGTTTTAGGTATGACACAGGGCATTCAAAATTATAGAAACGCTGGAGGCGGTGGTATCTTCGGATAAGGGTGTAATCTATGGAAAACGTATTCAACCGAAAACTCTTTAAACGTAAGTCCGAGACTGCTGCTCGGGACAAGCTACGTTCGATGGGTGGCATCATGGCATCATCGGAGCCACTGCTTCGGGAAGCTATGAAAGCGGTACAGGATGCGCCCAAACCACAGGTCGATATTCAAGGGATCATGCAAGCGCAAAGACGGATGGGTCCAATGCCATCTGCACCAATGCCACAAGTCGCACCGCAGATGCCTCAGATGCAGCCTCAAATGCCGCCGCAACCTGCACCTCCGCCCCAAGCACCAGCGCAACCCGCTCCTGCTCCACAGCAGGGCATGAACCCAATGCAAAAACCACAGGGTTTCTTTTTAGGCGGATTGGTTAACGATCCAGACACTCGTGCTAGACTAGCAGCAAACACCGCAAATCCATTTATGGCATCAAAAACAAATGCTGTGGGTGTGGATATTAGTCGTCAGGCGGGATCAGTGGTCCAGCAGCCTCAAGTAGACATGGATGCCATCACACCAGAACGCGCTATCCAACTAACCAGTGCAGCGGTGGCAGGTAAATTCCCTGTAAACCTACGTCCGTTTACTGCGGAAACCGCAGGTAGCGCAGAAAACGCAAAACTGTTGAACGACAAATCAGAACAGCTTGCAGCGGCAATGACGGATCAAAGTCTAAGTGATGAAGATCGTGCGCGTAATCTGTTGTCTGCATTAGGTGGAGACGCAGAAACTAAAAACGTAAAGAAAGCCTTGGCGGATACATCGGAACAGGTGTTCGGTAAGAAGATAGACCGTGAAGCTAAGATCGATGCAATGAACAACGCCATCACAGGGTTTGCTATCGCCGCAGGTACAAGTCCATTAGCCACAGAAAACATCGCCAACGGCATGTTGGTCGGTCTCAAGGCGATGAAGCAAACAGAGCAAGGGCGCATTGACACAGAAAACGCGTTGAAGATAGCAGCAGCTAAAGGTGGTGGAAAGTCAGGAGTGTCACCTGTGGAACCTTACATAGATCGAGTGTCCATGTTTGCAGAAGAAATTATGAAATCTAACCCAGGCACTGACCCTGTAAAAGCAATGGAACAAGCCAAACAAATTATTGGTCCTTTGTATGCAGGTAGTGCGGGAGGCCCAACAACTGGGGGTACAGGTCCTGTATTAACACCAGAACAACAACAACTGTTAAGTCAGGCAAATGAGGCTATTGCCGCAGGTAGAGACCCTGCTGCGGTGAGGCAAATGTTGATCGATCAAGGAGTTCCAGCAGGAGCAATAGGTTAATGTCTGACAATCCTTTTATGGCAGCACCCATGGCTCCGCAAGAAACGGATGAATCAGAACAAACAACTCCGATTGATAATCCTTTCTTAAATGCGCCGATGGCACCAGGAACTTCTGCTTCTGACAGAGGTAGAACCTTGATTGGAGACACGGGCATTGCTCCTGTTGATTATGTCACAGAAAAACTGGGTCAAGTAGGCTACGCCGTAGCAGATAACATCATCGGTTTTGATGATGGTGTGGACACTACGGGTGAAAGACTAGGTTCAGCCGTTGGGAATGTAGCAGAGGGCATTGGGGCAGGTTTTTTGGGTGCCGTCGAGGGTGCTGGCACAACGGTGGCACTGCTTCCTGATATTGCCTTGGGAACAGAGTACGGGGATAAAATTACCCAAGGGATGGAAAGTTTAAAAGACACACTGGATCTAACACCCGAGGGTTTTCTTGGTAAAGGTGCGGAGATTGTTACACAATTTGTAGTACCAGGTGGTCTAGCTGCAAAGGGTGTAAGCATGGCGGCTAAAGCGGCCCGTGCAAAAAAGGGTTTGGCTAATGTACCACTAACCAGAGGGCAGAAGTTTGGTCTAGCTGCAAAGGAACTTGCTGCGGCTGGGGCCGTTGATGCTGCGGTATCCACAGACGGTATGTCCACGATAGGAGACTGGGCAGAAACAGGATACACACAAACAGAAGACTTGATTGGTTTGAGTGGTCGGGAAAAGGCGCTGGCACGTTTTCGAAACAAACTCCGTCTTGGTGTGGAGTCTACTTTGCTAGGTGGCGTTGCCCAAGGTGCGTTGATGGCGGGTGGTAAAACTATCGGAGCCGCCGTAAAAACTCCAACGGTTCAAGCCTCTGCAAAAGCCGTGAAGCAAAAGTTAGACGACACAGGTGCGGCTATCGATCAGCTTTTGTATCAACGTATGACAGCCCCCGATGAATTGAGCAGCTTGAAACGAGGGATTGCGAACGTAATAGCGTACGGAAAACCAGGTGGGTATCTACCAAGAATGTCTGCGGAGGAACGTCTTGCGGTAGATGCGAAAATTGGAAAAGAAGTTGGTAGAGCAGAACGGATACTAAAAGAGTTTGAGACGGAGATTGATAATGCGCTGCCTAATCTTCCTGATGGAGAAGAGGCGGGTAATTTAGCAAGAGCAGGAATGCTTTCTAAAGTAGAAGAATATTTAACTCAGGCAGATCCAAAAATAAAAACTCAAATACTTCAAGAGTTGCCTGAAGGAATTAGATCCAGTGCAGTGAGGATGCGTTCTCATATTGACGAATTAAGTAACCGCATGGTTGGCAGTGAGTTTCTTAGAAACAATAACTTTACCACTAAAGATGGTCGTACAATAAAAGATGTAATTGATCAAAACATCAACAGTTATTTACGCCGTCGATACCGAATACACGAGGACGCTAAGTATACTCCAACTGAAGAAAGTGTTGCTGCTGCTGATGAGTTTTTTAAAGCAAATCGTCAGGCAACTGCAAAAGAATTGACACGTTTAGCTAGACGTGACGTTAATAAAATGGAATTGACCGATGAGTTCATGACAACCAATGGTCTAAAATTTACAGGTCCTGATCGAACTAATTTGAAAGTAGAAATAGGATCTAAAGTTACAGATGAAGTAGCAAAGAAAGCTCGAGAGGCTTTTCTTAAACGACATTCAATAAAAGCAAGACAACCTTTTGAGGGGGGCCGTGTAGCCAGAGAAAAACTAGACACAGGTATGTTAGTGTCTCGGGAAAATATTCCTAGAACACTACGCGCTTTAATGGGGGAAGCTGGCACAACGGTCAAGAAAACTGACAAAGGTTACAAAATTTACTCTGACCCTCGAGAAGCGTACCTTTCAACAGCGGCAGACATTTCTCAGTTTTCTGCGGTGGATGACTTCTTTTCTAGTCTTTCGCAACTAGCAAATAGACAAGATGGTTTACTGAAGAATATGATCATTAAGGGGGAGGGTCTAACTCCTGACCAACGTAGAGAATTGGTCGAACGTGGATACGTTCAGTTGGGTGGAGATAGCTCCACGGGCATAGGTGCAATGAGTACCCCGACAGTTAAAGGAAGAGCCGCAGATAAAGATGAGATTCTTGCGGGAACTTCAGGGTGGGGTAGCCTTAACGATCACTATGTTCCCCGCCCACTCTACAACAACCTTACCAATTATATTATTGGAGAAGAAGACACTGGATATCAAGCGTTGCGTTCGACGTGGGAATGGTTGCTTCGAGCAAAAGGTGTTTCTCAATATAGCAAAACTATTTTGTCGCCAATTACGCAGATTCGAAATTTTACTACAGCGTCTGCTTTTGCGTTAGCGAACGGAAATATTCCTGTGGTTGGTAGAGGAGGGAGCTTATCCGACTCTGCTCAAATTGTTTTAAGTAACCTCCTTAATAAAGGTGATGACGCGTTCACAGCCGAGCTTATGGATGCTCAACGTAGAGGTATGATTGGAACAAATGCGGAGTTGCGAGAGATACAAGACTCTTTGCGTAAGGGCGTAGGCATGACCGCTCGAGAGCCTAAGACTGCGGCTGAAGCGTTGGTTGGAGAAAAGGTAGCCAAGGCAGCATCGGGTTATATGAAACCCCTAGAGGATGTGTATCAGGCGTCTGATGACTTTTGGAAACTCTTTAACTATCAGGCCGAACAAGCCCACCTTCGCAAAGCATTAGAAGGAGCATCACTTAGACAGAAGGTAAACTATCTTACAAAGAATGGTGAGGACCTAACTCCCGAGATACAGCAAATGCTGTCCCGAGGAGATGTGGATATGGACGAGTTAATTAAAAACCGTGCCGCACAAATTGTAAGAGACACCGTTCCTAACTACAACAAAGGTGCAACGGATCTCGTTAAGTTTGGTAGAAAGTTACCACTTGGAAATTTTATAACTTTTCCTGCGGAAATATACCGAACAGGGTTTGGCATTGTAAAACAAAGTCTAGATGACATGGCATCTGATATTCCTGCTGTCCAAAGCCGTGGAAGAAACAGGTTGGTAGGCTTCATGGGAACTACCATGGTTGCGCCTGTTGCTGCCCTTGAGTTTGGTTACGCTATCTCTGGCGTAACTCCAGAAGAAATGGACGCGTACAAAAGATCGTTTGCTGCACCATGGGAAAAGGGTTCTGTTTTAATACCTCTAGGTAAAGACGAAGACGGCAAGATTCAGTACATGAACTTTAGTACCTCAAACCCTTATGATCAGCTATATCGTTTTGCCAACCGTGCCGTAAATGAGTTCGACGATGCAATGCGAAAAGGTGAAGGACCTGATACCACTTTCGGTAAGTCTGTTGGGGGCGCGGTACAGGAGATTTTTGAACCATTTCTTTCCGAAGCAATGTTGACAGAAGCTGTTATTGACGTGATAGCAAGAGGTGGCAAAACAAATACGGGAGCTTCAGTATATAATCCAGAAGATCCATGGCCCACCAAAGGGTATAAGATGATTACTCATGTTTTAAACACTATGGTTCCGAATGTTTCTCCCATAGATTTAAACGGAGAGCCAGGTCGTTTTATTCGTGGAACCGTAGGCAATATTGCACCTGGATTAGTTAGTCCGAAAGACAACCAGTTGAGGGAACGAGATTTTGCTACAGAAGTTATTCGCGCCTTTGGCGGACTGGCTTTGCAAGAGTTTAATCCAGAAAAAGGTTTAGAGTATGCCGCCTTTGGTATGAGTGAAGGAAGAACAAATGCTAAAAGGATGTTTAATCAAATCGTAGACGACGGCAATGCTACGTCTCGTAGTCTTGCTAACGCGTTTCAGAAAGCAAACAACGCTAAACTAAATGTAGATCGTAGGTTCTATCAGTTGTTTGAAGATTTAAAGTCAATGGGAATTTCTGAACGAGAAATGTTTGGCGTACTTAAACGAGAAGGGGTCAGCGGCTACAAAGAAGTAATCGATGGTAAGTTTGTGCCGTTTAAGGTTACTAGAAAAAACATTCGGGACATGCGTACAGCGGGTGTCTTTGATCAATACCCACAAGAAGAAATACAAAGAATACAGCGAGAGATGTCTGGCATGTCTTTAATTCCTGATGACGCCGCACCTGCGGAACAACGTCCTGCCAGTAACCCATTTATGAACGCACCAAAAGCTCCAACCACTAATCCGTTCATGAGTGCGCCACAACGGAACAGCAACATACAACTAAACAATTTCCAACCCACGATCCAACAGACTCAAGTTGATCCACGGTTGATCCCTGATCCTCGGACCCGAGAGTTACTGAACCCTTAAACGTCGATCTTAACCGACACTCCGTTGCCACCAAACAGGTGTATGACCTCGTCGGAAGCCTGTTCGATCTCTTGGATAATCTCCTCATCGCCAGTCAGGCATGCAAGATTTAATGCACGATTGATCAAATCAACCAAAGCCTCCACTTGCATAGGGTGCATTTCCTTGAAGCCGAGGGTTTTAATTGGTTCGTTCATTCTATCTCACCCCAATCATCTTGGATGTCTACGTCGATTTTCGAGGGGACTTTGAGCGGTACACCAGTTTCCATAATTTCCTGTATTTGAGTTGCTTGCTCTTGCCCCTCTACGTTAAAGCATAACTCATCATGGACCGTGAGCATAGGAGTAAGTCCAGCTTCGTAGCAATCAAGCATAGCTTTTTTTGTTTGGTCGGCT
>Ga0213866_10002423_pt1 | contig 13166 bp, 13 predicted proteins | sample PICome_11_FD_160079 | JGI IMG/M metagenome (GOLD analysis project Ga0213866, IMG submission 160079) | Coastal seawater microbial communities near Pivers Island, North Carolina, United States - PICO284 | ecosystem: Environmental > Aquatic > Marine > Coastal | place: USA: North Carolina... | reverse complement strand
TCCTTTAGGGAGGAAAGGCCCGCGCTGGCAGCCGCTGCCTACGCTGCTCAACTCGACGAGCTCGACGCCATGCTGTCAGGCCGAGCCCACCGCCTGGCTACGTTCACCGAGGCCCTGGTTGTCCAGAGCCTCGCCGAATCCATTCTTCGGTGACACGGCGGCAAACGGTGAGCACAACACCATGATGGGCCGCTAACGCCGACGCAACCCGAACGGGATCATGGGCCGCCTATCCGGTTCCGGGCGCCTATTGATGGCCTCGGAGGCACTGACGACGGAGCTTGAGACTTAGGCCCCGATTGGATTGTTACGTGCGAAGTCAAGCGCCTCGCTGAAGTCATCTAGCGCTCGGTTCCACCTTGTGATGTTGACTGCGTCGCCGTGAGCATCAGCTGCTTCAGCGGTGGCGGCACTGATCTGTTCCACCCACATTTCAATCGAAGGGTCAAGCTCAGATTCGCTGAGAGGGCCAGCGTGGAGACGTTCGACCGCAGCGAGGTACTCGGCTTCCATTGATGCCCAGACCGCAAACAGCGGGTCGCAAGATGCTGAGCGTTGAGGCAGTTGAAAGGCCCCGTATGCAAAAATCGCACAATCGTCGGTGATCTCGCCCAGTCCGTCTGCGACTGGAGTGACCGGATTATCGTCGCGAACAATGTTCGCAAATGCGTTGTCGAAATCCCAAGGGATCATGGTGATCTTGGACCGAGAAGGATCTTCATAGAAGAAGAAGTTGTGATTGCCACATAGATCTTCGACCACGAGCTCGCAATACCAATGGAAGGGACCGTCGTCGTGCCGGATTGTGCGGTCTACTGCCAGCTGGTTCATCAGTAACTCAACGTCCATAAACTCCCGGACGACCGCCGCCGGATTTTCTGAATTTAGTAGCTCGTTTGCAAATTCACGGATGAGAGAAGCGTCGCCGGCGTCATCCTCATTCGTGCGAAGACTCGAGAGAAATTTTTCTTCGTCAGTGACTGCTTCTTCGCCAGGGACGTAGGAGCCGCGACTGTTGAGCGACCCTGTGAAAGCAAACGGCCAAACTTCCTTGTACAGGTTGCCACTGCCATCATCGAAGTTTGCTCGAACGAAGCGGCCGTCAATGTTCTCAACGAGAGCAAACAATCCGATGTATTCGCCGTTCACTACGACCCGAGCGTGAGTCGCCCGAGGCGCAGCTACTCCCATTTCCCGCATGAGGTGGTACCCGACTCGCTCGCGCATTTGCGATGGATCGTTATTCATGGCGTGCAGTTGAATCTTTCGCACTCCAAGAAATTCATCACCCGGGTCGTCCCAGTTGATCTTGACCTTTAGCGACAATTTCGTACAGGTCTTCTTGCCACTCGGGTTCCGCAAAGGATCGGGACCGTCAAGGCAACCAACAAATGCGCCGACCGAACCCTTATAGCGAAGCCCTACCTCCAGCGTCTCGTTTTCAAATGTCATCGCCGCCGGCACGTACTTTTCGGCTGTTGGGTCCGCATCTAGAACAGCGAGATCTTCTTCGGCCAGGCTGAACTCGAAAGTATGAAGTTTCGCCGAGTCAAACAGATACGCGTCATCTCGAATCTCTGCCTGCCCAGCCTCGACGTCGCCGACGTTGGGTCGCTCAGGAGGGTCCCCACTGGGCATGGACGTGACGGGCAGCGAATTTTGTTCGTCAGCGACCACTGCGCTGACCGGCCGACCGCCTTCGGATGAATCTGAAGAGCACGCTGCGGTAACCGCGATTCCAGCCCCGACAAGTACAGCCGTCGTCGAGGATAAGGGTCGTCTAGCCACGTCTATATCGAACGTCAACGGTTGTCGTGTCTTTGACTTGATCAATGCGTTTCACTTCAACTCTCGTAATCTTTGCTTCCAGTTCCATTGAGAGCCGATCAACCAGTTCCTGGTGATTTGTGTAAGCCTGGTTGACCACAATTCGGTGTCGACCAAGACCACGGAAGAGAACCGGGTGGTCGCCGACGTAGAGCGCCACCAACAGCGCGCACATTAGAGCTGGGCTAAACCAAGAAGGATCGATTGGGATTCCCCCCAGGACGCCCATGGCAATTGCAGCGAAATAAAAGACCACCTCTACTTGGGTGAGTTCCTCTGAGCGGATACGGATGATGGAGAGGACCCCGAAAAGTCCGAGCCCAACCCCTGCGGTCACCTCAGCGTTAGTCAAAGCGGTGGCAACGGCCATGACGCCGATGTTGATCCCGAGTAGCGCAACGACCATGTCGCGTCGCTGGTAGCGCGGCAAGTAGAGACCGAACGACAGAATCAGCACCGCGAGAAGATTGACGACGAAGAGTTGTCCGGTGCTCATTGAGAAGACGATAGTTGCGAGCCGTTTTCGGGCCGCAGATGGAGGTCGACCAGTTGGACTGGTGAGGACTCGGGAATCCTCGATGTCGTATCTGACCGAGGAGCGCGGAGACAATGTGCCAGGCAGAGATGCAGGATGGACACGCGCAACCCCGGCTCCGTTGGTGGAATCCAACGTAATGCTGGGGCCCTGACACCGCCACCGCCAACACCTCAGCGATGTGGCGTACCAACAACCCGGCCGTAAGGCGTTACGTCGCCAATCGGCAAGTTCGCCAAAGTTGGCCACCCGATCCGACGTTGGTCCGGATACGACCTCCGCCCCTCCCCCGGAAAGCGAGACGACCGGGGAGGAGTTCCTTGGTCATAGAGAGCCGGGTGCGGGAGTCGAACCCGCGACCACATGATTACAAGTCAAGTGCTCTACCAACTGAGCTAACCCGGCGAAGCGGTCAGATTACCTGCCTGAGCTGCGATGACCTGATGGTGCCGCTGACAGTCTCTGTTACAAGGCCAGCGGATTGGTTCCGGTAGATATCGGCATCTGCCCGACAGCTACGACTTGCGTCCCCGCGTCGCAGTGACCTGATAGACGGACAAGGCCGCTGCGGCCGAGACGTTCAGTGAACTCACCCCGCCGAGCATCGGGATCGACACAATGACGTCACACCGCTCGCGAACGAGGCGAGATAGGCCGGGGCCCTCAGCTCCGAGGACAAGACAGATCGGATCGGTAGCGAGTTCGTCGATCTCAAACACGCTCCGGTCAGCAGCATCGTCGAGGCCGACCACCCAGATACCGTGCTCCTTCAGGCGCGACAACGTGGCAGGCAGACCCGGTACGAGTGTGATCGGCAGATACTCGATTGCCCCGGCGGAAGCCTTAGCGACGGTCGGCGTGATGTGAGCGGCACGATGCTGAGGGATGAGCAAGCCACTCACCCCTGCACCGTCGCAGCTGCGGATGATTGCCCCGAGGTTGCCTGGATCCGTGACGCCATCAACCGCCACGATGAACGGTGAGGCACCGTTGCGACCCCGTCGCAGCATGTTGCCGAGGTCGGCCTCCGGAAGGTCCGCAGCGAAGGCAACTACACCCTGCGGCGCCTCGGAGCGCGCCTCGCGTTCGACCTTGGCCTTGCCGACGTATGCGATCGGTACGCGGCGGGCATGAGCGATGGTGACGATGTCGTCTACGCCGGCGTCACCTTCGAGTTCCGCACTGATCCAGATCTCGTGAATCGATCGCCGCTCGGCCATAAGCATCTCACGCACCGCCTGGCGCCCCTCAACCTGGCCACCGCCCAGGCCTCGATGAGGCCCGGAGCTGCGCTTGGTTCCGGCGGCGCGGTTCCCGGCCGCGCCGCCTCGGTCGGATGATCCAGATCGCTGGCTCTGGCGGCCGCTGCGCCCCCGAGCGCCCTCACCAGACCCGCCCTTACCGCCTGATCGAACGCTGCGCTTTCGTGGGCTTCCTCGGCTCATGGGTTCAGTCTGCGTCCGACTTGGCTGGAGCAGACGAAGATCGGGGTCTGATCAGCACTGCGGTAGCGAAGCACACGATTCCCTCGCTTCGACCAATTGCCCCAAGTTGCTCGGCGCGGTTGCCCTTAACCGAGACCGGCGCTCCGATCACCGCTGCAAGAGTCGCCTGGATCTCGGTGCGCCGCGGGGCAAGCTTCGGCCGTTCACACACGACAGCTGTGTCGACGTTGCCGATTAACCAACCGTCGCCCGTGACGATGCTGACGACGTGGGCGAGCAACTTAAGTGAGTCTGCCTCAGCCCAACGCGGGTCAGTGTCGGGAAAGTGCCCGCCGATGTCTCCGAGGCCTGCGGCACCGAGCAGAGCGTCTGCACACGCGTGGGAGATGACATCGGCGTCGCTGTGGCCGACGAGACCGAACTCATCGGGAAACTCGACACCACCGAGCACGAGCACGCGGTCAGGATCGTCGGTGAACCGATGGACGTCGAATCCCTGCCCGACGCGGATCTCGGGGAGGACGACGCTCATCACAGCTCCTCGGACGTCAGCGTAGCCACGTGCCGCCGCGCCCACTCGAGATCGTCGGGCATCGTGATCTTCCGATTGGCCGGATCGCCCTCGACAACCATGACCGTTCCACCGACCGCTTCGATCAGGGCCGCATCGTCGGTAGCTTCGCCGCCGTTAGCATGCGCCGCCCGAAGTGCAGGGAGTCGGAATGCCTGCGGTGTCTGCACATTTACCAGTGTGGATCGGTCTGGCGTGTCGAGCACGCGACCATCGCAGTCGAGCACCTTGATGGTGTCGGCCACGGCGATGCCCGGGATCGCCGCATCGGCACCGGCGCGGACCGCTGCGATAACCCTCACATAAAGTTCGACGCCTGCGAGCGGGCGTGCCGCATCGTGAACACACACCACGTCGACGCTGCCGTCACTCGGTACCTCGGCGAGCCCAGCGCGGACCGATTCGCTTCGCGTGGCGCCTCCTGCGACGCCTCCCTCCCGGTCGGCGTCGTCAGCGGGAACCACGACGATCACACCGCCGGAGACCGATTCGGCCACCGATCGTGAGCGGTCGATCACCCTTTCGCCCGCACGCAACGACTCGTACTGCTTGGGGCGGCCAAAGCGTTGACCGCTGCCGCCGCCAACGACGATCGTCCACACTCCTGGGTCGGCGTGTTCGGAAGTGTGATGTCTCACAGTCGCGCAGGGTATACGGTGACTGGTGTCATGGCCCTGGAAGAGATCCTCGCCCGCACCGACTTCTTCGCCGACGCCGACCCTGACGCGCTTCGCGCCGTGGCCAGTGTCGGCCACGAACGGCACCTCATTCGCGGCGATGTGCTGTTCAATGAGGGCGACCCTCCCGAGGCGCTCTACCTGGTACTACGCGGGCGGCTCGCCATCGCCATTGCCAACCCGATCGACCGTCGTGAGAGTGTCGTCGCGCTCATGGAACCAGCCGATCTGTTCGGCGAGATAGGCATGCTTGACGACGGGCCGCGGTCCGCTATGGCCCGGGCGCTCGAACCCACAACGGTGCTCGAGATTCCCTTTGCCCCCGTGCTCCAATTGTTCGAAGAGCATCCGAAGCTCCTGTGGAACGTCACCCGGCTGCTTGCCCAACGGATTCGGGTCACCGACGAGGCACTCGCCGACTCGGTCTTCCTCGACGTCACAGGTCGTACGGCCAAGCGTTTACTCGAACTGGCCGATGGCGCCGACGAGTTCACGCTCCCCGTCACCCAGGAGGAACTTGCAGGCATGGTCGGGGCCTCACGTGAACGCGTCAACAAGGCGATCGCCTCGTTCATCCGCCTGGGCTGGCTCGAGCAACATGAACGCACCTACAAGATCGTCCAGCGCGATCGCCTCGAGCTGCGTGCCCGCTGATCAGCGGGTACAGGGCGTTGGGCCGCGCCACGCCCAGCGCAACATCCACGAGGTTGGCGGGGTAGCTGCCACTTTTTGGCTCAGGATGCGGCAACTGGAAGGCACCCCCTCCGAATCCAGGTGACGCCGACCGGGTGACGGTTGACATGACCTTCGCTCCGATCGCAGCAGCGTTCAGCGATGAGCGGATACCACCGCTACCTTCCGCCCATGGCCTCTCCACGCTCACTGAACGGATCAGTCATCGCGCTGGTAGGAGCGAGTGGCGGCCTGGGTCGAGCGCTCGACCGCACGCTCACTGACCGTGGCGCCGCGCTCGTCCGAGCCAACCGGTCGGGCGACGGCGCAGAGGGCCCGATCGACGTGGTGGTCGACGTTCGCTCCCCCAACGCAGGGCAGCTCATCGTCGACACCGCTAACGAACGTGCTGGTCGACTTGATGGCGTCGTCGTCGCCGCCGGCGTCGTTGCGTTCGGTGACGTCGCAACCGCCGACGACGTGATCATTGAGGAGCTGATGCTCACGAACTCGATGGGTCCCCTCTGGATCGCTAAACGAACACACGACGCGCTGGCGGCATCGAAGGGATTCTTCGTGAACGTGTCGGGAATGATCGCTGACACGCCGATGCCTGGCATGGCGGCCTATGCAGCTTCGAAGGCGGCGGCCGCTGCGGCGTTGACGTCGCTCCGCAAAGAGTGGCGTCGCGAACGCATCGACGTGCTCGACGCCCGTCCACCGCACACCGAGACGGGCCTGGTGACGCGAGCACTCGATGGATCCGCTCCGACGATGCCTAAGGGGCTCGAGCCAACCGAAGTCGCAGAGCGCATCGTTGCCGCCATCGAGGCCCGACAAAGCCAAATACTTCCAGACGAGTTCGACTGAGAGAGCCATCACCGCCGGGTCAACCCCGGCTCAGGCCGAGGAGGTCACCATTCGTCGGGCGACGGAACCGTGAGCGCCAGGCGGATCTGGGTCCGCATGAAGCGCTCAAGCTCGTCACGGCTGTGTTTACGGACGTTCACCACGTAGTCGAGCGAGGCAAAGTCAAGCGCTTGATCGATTGCGGTGACTCGAAGTTCGGCTTCGCGCTCTTCGAACTGGGCCAGCTCGGGTGCGAATCGCTGACGCACCTGCTCACGAACGAGCTGACGGGCATCGATGAACTGCTCGGCGATCTTCGGTTCGGTCGCCGACCGGCGGAGGGCGGTGCGTGCCACTTCGGCGATCTGCACATAGACCTCTGAACGGGCGTCAACGATGCCATCAATCCGATGATCAAGTTCATCGGTCACGTCGCACGGCGTCAACGTCTCGGCCAACATGGGTCGGATCCATTGCATTGCACGGTCAGCGGCTGCGTCAAGCATCTCGGATCGGTCCGAGAAGTAGCGGTACACCGAGCGGTATGACACGCCTGCCCGGTCGGCAATTGCGTCGACCGACGGGTCGTTCTCGCCTTCAGCGACGAGGGCAATGAGAGCATCGATCACAGCCTCACGGTTGCGCTGGCGCCGGGCGACTCGCCCGTCTGTCAACGACGTGTCGCCCTCGGCCTCACCATCATCCGTAACGAGCTGCACAATTTCCCCTGCCATCGACTCAAACTAACCCACCCAGACCGGCGCAGCGCTACAAATGTCCGGTCTTTTGAGAACCTGTTGCTTGCCCTCCTACCGAACTGGCTTTCGCAAACGAAAGATCGGCAACCTCGGCGGTGTCAGCTCACCGACTCGACGCCGCCGCCGTTCGACGATGGTCACAACGTTGTTCGTACGGCTTCGACAACGGTTGCGCTGAAGGCCGAAGATCTCAGTCTTGATGCAGTCGGGGCAGAGCGCCGTCGATCTGAGACAGCTCTCTTGGTAGTTCCTGCGGGCTTTGCGTTGTTACTGGAAGCTCGAAGCTCGTGACGCTAAAACCAGACGTCAATCAGAGGTCATCCGGCCAGCTCGAACGCGGCAGCGAGAGCCTTTCCGAGGTCGTCGTGGGCGACAAGCGCCCGGCTCATGATCTCCCACCGAGACACAAACCCGTGGACGACGCCAGGATATCGAACGAGCGCTACCGCCACGCCTGCTTGTTTGAGTCGGTCAGCATACGTTTCGCCTTCGTCGCGCAACGGGTCAAATTCCGCCGTCTGAATAAAGGCGGCAGCGCTCCCAGCAAGAGAGTCTGCACGGGCAGGCACCGCGTACGGATTGAATCGATGTTGAGGTTGGACGAAGTGGTTCCAAAACCAACGCATATCGGCCGCCGAAAGAAAATATCCCTCCCCGTTTTCGACCATCGACGGATACGCGTCTTGTTGATCATCAATGCACGGGTAAATGAGGGCCTGGAGGGCGAGGGGGAGCCCTTCGTCGCGTGCCCGCAGTGCAACGCCGGCCGCGAGGTTTCCGCCTGCCGAGTCGCCGCAAACCGCGAGTCGAGCCGGATCGCCGCCCCAGTTCGCAGCATGTTCAGCCAACCAGGCCGTTGCAGCCCAACAGTCATCGTGTGGAGCCGGAAATGGATGCTCAGGCGCAAGCCGGTATTCGACCGAGACAACCAAGGCACCCGACCGTTTTGCGATTCGTCGTGCGAGCGAGTCGTGGCCGGCTACTGATGACAGGACCCAGCCACCACCGTGAAAGAAGACCGCAATCGGCAGGGGGCCGCTGGTGCTGTCGGCATAAAGACGGACGGGTACCGGGCCATCTGGCCCCGGAATCGATTTGTCCTCGACTCGTAAAAGCTCGTCAGCGAGAGGTTTAGCTGGCGAGTCGTAGTTCGTTCGGGCCTCGGCGACGGTGCCGTCGGAAAGCGCTGGGGCGCCGACAGACGCGAGAAGATGGAGCTGAGCGGCGACGTCGTCGTCAAGCGGCATCTCCGAAGTCTTCCACGACGCTGTTGCTCCTGAAGAGGCGGCTACTTCCTACCGTAGGCGGCGCGACCACGCTGCTCTCGTTGTGCGCCGCACCATCCGAGCTCAGACATCTGCGCGCCCGTCCGTCTCGTTCCAGCGGGATCGACTCTTTTCACAGCAGCTTGCGGATGATTCGCTCTTTTGACTTCGTGTACGGCGGGTACAAGAACTTCGGGTCGGGCGAAGTTGGTTTATTGAGCACTGATTTAAGGTTCGAGAACGCGTCAAATCCTGATTTGCCGTGGTACCGGCCGGTTCCGGATTGGCCCACCCCGCCAAATGGCAATTCTGGTGGGGTGAGGTGCAGCACAACATGATTGACGCAAGCGCCTCCCGAAGAGGTCGAGTCGAGGATCTCTGCGCTGGCTTCATGGTCTTCAGCGAATACATAAAGCGCAAGCGGCTTTTCGCGTCTGTTGACAAATTCAATTGCTGCGTTCGTCGACTCAACCGTGACGACCGGAAGGATCGGCCCGAAGATCTCTTCGTTCATCAGTTTTGAGTCGAGGTTGGGATCAACAACGACTGTTGGCTCGACATAGCAGGCGGCCGTGTCGACATCTCCGCCGACGGCCACGACGCCGCCGTGGTCAGCAAGTAGCCCTTGGAGTCGTGCTGCATGTTGCTCATTGACGATCAATGAATAGTCCGGATTGGCCTTCGTGCCCCGGTCTTTAGCAAACTCTGCAAATGCTTGTTGCAGAGCATCAACGAATTGTTCTCGTACGTCCTCGGTAATCAGCACGTAGTCAGGCGCTACACACGTTTGACCTGCGTTGAGCCATTTGCCCCACGCCACGCGGCGTGCTGCGACATCAATTTTTGCCGATCTGTGAACTATCACCGGGCTCTTACCCCCGAGTTCGAGGACGACGGGAGTGAGATGCTTTGCTGCGGCTTCGTAAACGATGCGTCCGACGCTCGTCGACCCGGTGTAGAAGATGTGGTCGAAACGCTGCGCGAGGAGAGCAGTGGCTACATCAACGCCACCTTCGCAGACAGCGACGGCCTCACTGTCGATGTACTTGGGGATGAGTTCAGCAAGAGCATTTGAGGTCGCCGGCGAAACTTCAGATGGTTTGGCAATCACTGCGTTGCCGGCGGCGATCGCTGCTGCGACGGGGAGAAGCAGCAGTTGAATCGGATAGTTCCAGGGTGCGATCACGAGAGCGACTCCGAGCGGTTCGGGCACAACGCGCCCGGTCCCTGGCCTGGCGTTCATCGGAAGCTTCGCCTTGCGGGGCCGAGCCCATTTTGTTGCGTGCTTGCGTAGATATGAAATTTCGTTTGCGGTCGATCTGATGTCGGCTGCAAACCCCTCAATCCCTGGTTTTCCAAGGTCATCGGCAAGTGCCCGTTCGAACCGGTCTGCGTGGTCGTTGAGCATGCGGACGAGGCTGGCCAGCTGCTTCAGTCGCCACTCCATTGGTGTTGTGCGGCCCGATTGGTAGACGTCACGCACGGAAGAGACAACCTTGCCGAATTCGACCGATTGCTCCTGTTTGGGGCTCCCGGCGTTTTGATTCGTTTCGGGTTCTTCTGCGTGAAGCGACATGGCTTCAGGATGGCACTTCGAAAACGATCCGTCGCTATCGATCTTGTGGAGCAACGTGCTGGCCGTTGCCGCCGTCAGCGGGTTATTCGTCCATTTTGGCGACGGCTCAGCGGCAGGAGTACGGCGCCGGCTGCGATCGCCAAGAAGCCGGCCCCAGCTAGGAGGAACTCAGCTCCGCCCGCATCGAGCGTGACACCCCATACGAGGAGCGCAACCGTTGTCGAAACTGTACGAACCAAGTTGAGGGCAGCTGCGCCGCTTGCATCATTTGTTTGGCAGGCGTCGTCGAGAAATACTCCGACCTGAGCGGCGGTCACGACGCCACGGAACAGCGCGATGCCAGCAGCGAGGACGATCCATGCTGCGAGTTCGGGGTATCCCGCAAGCCACAGCGCTGATCCCGCCAGAGAGAGAACGAGAGCACCACTTATTGTCATTGCGACTACCGCAATCCGGCAGTTTGGGTTGTTGGGGGCCGTCCGCCAACGATCGACGACGAACTTCGTGCCCATCGAGCCGAGTTGCAACGACGCAAGGACCAACCCAACGCCTCGCCAGAGCTCTCCATGGTCGAGTTCTGCCACCACCGGCAAAATCATGGAATGCATCGGAGTGAGCACGAAAGAGCAAATCACCGCCACGCAGAAACCAACGCGCGTCGACGTCTGCTGCCATCCCGCCTTGAGGTCGGCTGCGAGGAAGCGGCGCGGGTGGGGCGCCGCATGTGGTCCCTCTGGCACGTCCGTTGACGCTGCGACGAAACCCAGCGGCAGCGTCAGCACGCCACCGAGAATAAGGCCGATCCCAGCCACCACTTCACTGCTCGCTAGAAAACCACCAACGGCCGCACCGATGGCAGCTGCGGGTGCGCGAAACAACTGCCGCCGCGACCACATCACCGGCGAATCTGGCGAGAGGATCACTCGACCTAGGAGCGGCCCACAGGTCATTCGGATCGCGATCAAGATGCCGATTAAAGGACTAGCAACGAGGACCAGCGGATAGTCAGCAGCGCTAAAAACTGCGGCCAAACCGATCCCGATGAAAAGCACACCTCTGATGAACATCGCATTGCGGAGCAGCGGCGAACAACCCCAACGTTGCACCCACATCGGAACGAACGGCGTACTGATCGCTGTCGCCACAGACACCGCAGCGAACATCAACCCGGCGTACTTTCCGCCGTGCGAATCACCCGCCTCTGTCGCAATCGCTGCCATCTCAATTGGGATAATCACCGAGGCAGCGGAGGCAAAGCCGGTGGCCAGCAAGAAGGACCGTTCCTTCGACATCCTCCAATTATGGCCACGGGCTACACGGAGCCGTTTATGTCGCATCGACTTGCGTTGGGAACACCACCCGGCATCTACGCTGCATGCTCATGCTTGACAATGCTCTCGCACGGGCTCGAGATGCGCTCACCGATCAGCTTCGCCGCGAAGGATTTGTTGAACAAGCGCGAGCTGCAAGTCGGCTTTTTGCAGGAGATTTTTCCGAAGCAGAAACAGTCGGCCACCAGTTTGGCGACAGCGTTCTCGGAATCGGCGTGATGCACGACATCCTCGGAGAAGTTGTAAGTCTCCGCGGCGAGACTTGGCGCGTACCAGTAACTGGAGTGCCAACTCCGGTTGCCGCAACCGACGGAGTTGCATTTGCTGTTGCGGCTCACGGTGGGCGTCGGCATCGGTTACGCGTTCTGCCTGGATCCGACCTGAAGGCAACCCAACTGGCAGTCGACGACTATCTCTTCCGACATCACCACGATTCGGAGCAAGTCGTCTGCGCAATCGAAATGCGCGGCCAATTTTCCGACGTGGTCCTGCGCACCGTCGCTCCGCCTCGGTACGAGGGCGAGACGCTCGGTGAGATCATCGATGACGAGGCAAGATTCGTGTTTCCATCCTGGACAGGAACCATGGTGGGGTTTCGATTCCCGGACTCCTCGGAGGGGGAAGTGATTCCTGGGTTGCACCTTCATGGCATTGCAGACAACCGGCAATCTGGAGGTCATCTGCGGTCGATGATCGCCGAAAAGGTGACGACACACCTGTGGATTGACGAACTTCATCCAATACGCGACCGAGGCACAGGCGAGGTCGCGACCGATGCCGGCCCAATCGACTTTGACCGCTATGAAGGGCCCGTCGGCAACCTCGACAACTCGGACTAGATCCGGCCTCTCAGAAACCTCACCGCGTTGCTACGCGACGCAGGGCAGTAGACCGGCAAGCTGCGTCGACAACCCCGCAACCAGCCGAGAGCCTCTTCCCTACCGCAGCCCAACTGGATCTCTATGCATCCTGGCCGACCGGCCGCTACCCGAGCCGAGCAGCTCCATGCGCGCCAACCATGTGACACTCTATGTTCATACTCAGATCATGAGCTCTCGCAACGGTGACCTGGCCGAAGACTCCGGAGATATGACTCGCTGCTCGGAGTGCGGAGGGCCGCTACTGCCCGTCGAGTACGGGTTTCCGGGCTCGGAGATGTTCGAAGCGGCCGCCCGGGGCGAGATCGTGCTCGGTGGATGCACGATCGGTATGGGCGACCCCACGCACAGTTGCGGATGTGGGGTAACCACGATGGGAGTCGATCCCGGCTGGGACCCGGTTGAGGTCGATATCGACGAGGCCCGTTCGTACATCGGGTCGGTTCGCTGGCAGAAAGCGAAGACGATGCCGCAATGGCCACACGAGTACACGGTTCGCAAATGGCAACCAGACCTCGAGGACACGTTCGAAGCATTCGCCGCACTCACCCGGTCTGCTGGCGTGGTGAAGCCATGGCCCGCAGACTCCCCGACTCCGCGCTATCACCACCGATATCTGGCGATCGACGGATGGGACTATTGGATCATGGACGGGCTGGTCGCCGAGACCGAGGTGATCAACCGTGCCCGGCTCGACACTCCGGAGTAGCCACGCGATCGGATCCGGACCCTTCGATCGAAGACACCCAGCCCACCTTGTCGTCGATCCGTTGCCAGCAGTT
>Ga0213866_10002422_pt1 | contig 13168 bp, 33 predicted proteins | sample PICome_11_FD_160079 | JGI IMG/M metagenome (GOLD analysis project Ga0213866, IMG submission 160079) | Coastal seawater microbial communities near Pivers Island, North Carolina, United States - PICO284 | ecosystem: Environmental > Aquatic > Marine > Coastal | place: USA: North Carolina... | reverse complement strand
GTTGTACTCGACGAAAACGGTTGGGGATTCACAGTAGAAAACGGAATCATCACCGGCTACGCTCAAAAATAATTCGGGAATAATTCAGGAATCAGTCAAGATTCCGTTTGACATAGACGATACTATACTATAGAATTAAGACATACAACAAACAACACTTACTAAGGTAAAAACTATGACTAAGAAATTTCTAACCGCCAAAGAAACCGAAGGCATGACTCTTGAAGAGTTCGCCCAAGCAATTCGCGAGGGCAAAATCGAAATTCGCGAAAGCGAGCCAACTTGGGAAACTATTACTATGAACGGAAAATATTCTTGCGATTGATCGTGAGAAGTGACCTAACGTGTCACGACCATAGGCGATACTATTAACATAACGAAAACAACACTTTTAAGGTTTTAAGAATGAATAACGAAAACAACACACGCCCAAGCGATATTAACGAGACTTTTCTTCGCGAGCATATGATGACTTGCGATAAAGAGCAAATCATCGAAATTCTAATTTCTACCCTCAAGAATGAAGAAAGACTACGCCGCGAACTAGACAACGCGACCGGCACAATCCGGTAGTCTTACCCTATCTAACCGCCTAGAGCGGCCTGCTAATAGGTAAACAAAATAAAAAAATATTTCTAGTGACCAAAGGTGTCAAAATCGCGGGCGCACGATTTCGCCCTAAGTCGTTGATATATAAGGACTTACGACGACGAAACGCCGGTATCTTACCTAATCCTACCCATTCGCGTTTGGCACGATATTTGCACACGGAAAAACTTTCCATAAAATTCCAGAATTAGGGTGTAGACCTATTGACTTTTCTGCCGATATATGTATAATAGAGGCACAACAGTAAACAACACCTATAAGGAATTCAGAATGAATAACACCCTCAAACTAATTGACAACAACGACATCCTTGATCTATGCAAGCGAATCGTTTTCGACACTTGCGACCTAACCGCTCATGAGATCGAAGCGGCATTGAACGAAATCGCAGAAATCTTCCCCGATGTGGTAAAAGTTGTAAATCAGTGACCTAACTTGTCACAGGGGTATGGTACAATACAGCATAACAAAAAACAAACTTCATAACACTTTTAAGGAATTTCAACTATGAAATATGGACTAATGAACAAGAAAACTGGTAAGGTTGTCAAAACTTGGTTTTCAATGCGTGAATTTTGGATTGAATATCCAAACGATCTACCAAAAGAAGTAAAAAAACAATTTAAGATTATCGCCCGTTTTTGACCTAACGTGTCACACCCTTACCCGATAATACTTATATGACAAACAACAACACCACAAAGGTAAACACTATGAAAAGTTATGACATCACCTATATCGACCCTTGGACTAACCGCGAAGTACGTCACCTAGACGTACCACAATCTCTGCTCAAAGACGTTGACGGGGAAACGTGGTACACCGGCTACAATAAGCCAATCGAAGTTATCACCGCAACACTGGTTGACGAATCCCGCCACGCTGCTAAACTATCCTACTTCAACACCTACGGAACCGCATCGGAGTAATCTTATGACCACTGAACAACTAGAATCAATCAATCTAATGACCTACAAACAATTAAAAAACACTCTTTACACTTTACGTTGTAGATTAGCAGAAGCACAAAAAACACCCGACGAATACGCTCAGTGCTATGTCAACGAACTACAGCAAGCAATCATCAGCCTTGACGCAGTAAAAAAATATTTCTAGGAAAATTTATGAAAAATCTACTGACAATAATTTATGACGAATTGGGGTTATTTATGTTATTATTCTCAATTATGATGGTGCCGTTTTTAGTGATTATGGGGTCATGCATCCTAGCTCACCTAGCTTTACACTGGTGGCCTTGGTAAAAATAAAAAAACTTTTCTCGCCGGAGTGACCTAACGTGTCACAATCGCGGGCCCGCGATTTTGTCCTAAGTCCTTACCACACAACGACTTACAACAATTATCTAAAAAATAATATTTTAGACTAAATTCTCTATTGACACCTTGCCGATAAATATAGTAGAAAGGAATTAACTATGTTAGAAATTATGATGATCGTAAGCGCAAGTTTAACAATACTTTTTTCAATTTTGATTGTACTTGACGCAGCACAATAGCCGATACTAATAGTAAGGAGATTTTGATATGAAAAAACAAGAAAGAAATGCGGTTGTGATTTTGGTTGTGGCTTTCTTTTTGGGGCTACTTTGCACCGGCGGTTGTGCGGCTCAACGAAATGAGGCGAACCGGATAAGCTACCAACTGCAAACCCGCTGCCCGAATATTTGGGATGAAACACCCTCTCAAGAAATTTCCATCAAAATGGATTTTAGGCGGTGATGGGGCTTGACAAATACGAAAAAGTATGGTATAATGTCAGCATGTTAAAAGGATATAAGATTATGAAAAAAGCATTTGTATTTGATTTTGATGACACTCTCGCAACCACCGATTGCAAGGTTATCGTTCGTCGTCCAAACGGTCGTGGTACTCGCGGTTTACCTGTTCGCAAATTGACTCCCGCTGAGTTCAATACTGACGTTCTCGCAGACGGTGAAGAATATGATTTTTCAGAGTTTCGATCTGATAAGTTCATTCACAATGCAAACCCTACTTTCCTGATTCACCTAGCAAAAGAAGTTCACGATTCCGGTTTTGCGGTTTATGTCTTGACTGCTCGCGCTGACAACGTATCGAAAGCGATTGCTGAGTGGCTTTGCGGTTTTGGTGTGAAGCCGGTTAAGGTTCACGCTGTGGGTTCTGACGATTCAAAAGTAAATATCGCAAAAGAAAAGCAAAAAGTATTACAGACCATCAAAGAGCTTTTTGATGTGGTTTATTTTTACGACGACGATCAGCATAATATTGACCTAGCACGAGAAACCGGCGTAAAAGTTTATTTGGTGTAAAATTCAAAATACCCCCATTAGCGGGGTTGACAAACAGACAAAAGTATGTATAATGTAGGCATACAACACACAACACTTCCTAAAGGAAATAACTATGAGCTACGAAGCTAAAATGTCCAATCCCGCAACTGGCCGCATGTTCGATGAGCTTGCAAAGCTGGTTCGCGAATCAATCGTTGTACCTAACCACCTACTACCCGTTGAAATGCACGACAATACTCGCGGCGGTCGCACTCTTGAGCGTTTGGAGCAACTGTGCGATGAGCGTGACGGTAACACTGAACACCGCAAGCTAAAAGAGCTAAAAGCTCGCAACATTGAAAAGCTGGCTGCACAAGTAGAAGCCAAGACCATTCGGAACGGTCATGGTGATTTTGTTGATCTCGATTCTGAGTTAGACTATAGCAATAACGAGTGCGACGATCTCGCACTAACCCGCAACATAATGGCTCTGGTTGGCGGCATGGTCAACGGTGGAGTCATCGACGCTGACGATCTTTTGGAGAATTAAAAATGTGGAAAGTTAAAATGGTTCGGCAACTAACCAACAAAGTTTCGCCGGATGTTATTTGTGAATCAACCTTTACCTATGAATTACCCGCAGACTATAGCGATATGCTCGACAACATTGACCATATTGATGAGGCACTACACCAATCGGTATTTGAATCAATCCATCGACACTTAATAAAAAAGTTTGGGGATTCTTTATTTTTTGGGCTTGACTTAATTGCACCAGCGGAGAAACAGTGATGTGGTTCATTTTTATTATATTGCTTTTCTTTTGTGGCAAAGATTTTTGGGAAGGTTTTTGGCGAGGAATTTTGGGGGAGTGACCTAACGTGTCACAGCGGCGGGCCCGCGATTTTGCCGCAAACCCTTTGGTAGTAACGACTTACGACGATTTTAAAAAACTTTTATTTTTATTCAAGAGACCCCTTGACAACGCCGATAATAATGGTATAATAAGAGCATAAGAAGTTAATCACCACACGAAAGGTTTTAAGATGTTCAAAGTTACTGTTGCCGATGTTGAGTCCTTTGGTCGCGAATACTTCACGACTACCCGTGTCGCTTTCGGCAAGTCGCCAAAGCAGGCATGGGCGAAGCTGTCCCGATACAACGGTGAGCATACCGTTTCGGGTGGTCATCCCGAAGGGTACGGCGGTGTGCCGGTACTCCAGATGCGTCGTCTGGAAAAATCCGGCAAAATAATCTCAGAAATTTGGGATTAGCCCTTGACAAACTGGGGTTGTATGGTATAATCCTAGTATAAGTTTTTCACAACACTCTTTTGAAAGGTTCATCATGAACGATCTAGATTTTCTCATCGACGAAGTTGCCGCACCATCTTACGAGCCAACGGCTCAAGACTGGGCAGAATACTGCGACTACCTTGATTCCATCGGGTACGATGACGCCGATGATGATGAGCAGGACTACGATCCTGACGCTAATTATGGTTTTCAAAACCTCGATTTGGATTGCCCATTCTAATGCTGTTTGCGACATTGATTTACTGGGCGTGCTTCTGCGCCCTTGCTCTTTACTGTTTTCGACCAAGAAAGGTTAAGTATGTACGACGATTTCGACGATTATTTTTATCCGGCAGAAGATGACTTCCATCATCAGATGCTGATGGAGGAAGTCCAATCAAGTCTCTATGGCGATGACGCAGAAGAAGATCGTAATGACGACCTAGAAAATCTGCTTGATGAATTGGAATATCCATTTTAATTTTTAGAAAATCACACTTCGCTGTGACCTAACGTGTCACGGCAGGGGGCCCGCGATTTCGCCCTAAGTCCTTTGATACCAACAACTTACGACGATTCAAAATAAAATAAAAAAACTTTCAAGAAACCCCTTGACAATGACGATAACTATGGTATAATGATAGAGTAAGGCAACGCAAACCAATGCGGCCTCTGCCCCTCGTAACTAGGTTGCAACTGGGAATTCCTGTCGGGCAGAGGTGTCTTACCTTATCTAAACGAGTTAAACAATGCCAGCAACGTCAGCCAAAAATTAGAAAAAATAAAAAATACCACTTGACAAACGACAATCGTATGGTATAATATAGGAAAGGAGACAACGATGGACAAGACAGAGAAGCAAGAAGTACAAACCCTAACTAGGGGTGAATTAGTTAGAAAATTAGCACACGACCTTATTGACTTTGGGGATGACGGTGTTATAATGGAAATTGCGGAAGTGCTAGGGTACAAAGTAAAAAAGAGAAACCACCACCACTGGACAATTTATGAATAATTATAAAATGATCATTGACAAGAAAACAAGATTTGTTATAATGGAGGGAATGAAGATCAGAAAGATTTTTTGGAGTAAACAAGAAGCGGAGGATTATCTTGACCACCAAGAGAATTGCAATGCCCAAACTGCGGGCAAGTAAGTTTCAAGACCGGCGCACAAAACGTAAACGTACACGGTCACAACAACGTAAGAATTGGAGAAAAGAAAATGATTGTTAGACAAATTATCAAGATGACAAACGATTGGATTATGGATGGCACTATGGAGGACATCCATGAGGATTTAGACTCAGTGAGTCTACCTGTTTGGGACGAACTGACATACGAGGAAAGGCTAGCATCACTGGCTTCAATCTATGAAGATTGCGAGACACGAGCGGAAGATTTCACGAACTCAGGATGTTGCACGCCCATTGAACAAGCGGCTTGTGCTTTCTGTATCCAGTTCTTCAAACAGCAAGATTTGTTGGAGATACTGATGGAAGATTTAGATTTTATGATGGTTGATTTTTATGCGGTCTATGGAGAATAAAAATGATTGTTGAATTCATCAAAGACAAAGAAACCAAGAGCAAGATTCGCTATACCGCTAAGGGCGAAGTATCCGGCAGTATCTACGTCGATAAAGATTCAGAGCTTGCCAAAGACGCAGAAATTATTCTGGAAATTGCTAAAGTTTCCACTTGACATTGACGATAATTATAGTATAATGGTAGTATAAGAGGATAAGTCGCAAACAACGAAAACCACTCGCTCGGAGTTTGCCGCATCAGCAGGCGTTTGGTTTCCTCTCTTTTTTCACAACACGTTTAGGAGATTGACTATGAAAGTCAAACAAGTAGTAGAGTTCAAGTTTCATACTGCCTACACTGGTTGGAACGCATTAGAGTTCAGCGATTCCGCTGACAACTCGGTATCAATCAGAATGACTGATGATGATTATCTGTCACTGGCAGACACTCTGCAAACCAAAGCGGAGCGTATCCGCAAAGAACGTGCGGAACTGGCCGCAGAACAACAACGCGCACTCGAAGCGAAAGGAAATGAGGATGAGTAAACCACTCGTAGGCATCGGCACCGAATTGTCGATTGGAACCGTGACCGCCATTAAAGGTCGCACCGTTTTGGTTGTTGATGCTAACGGTAGCGTCAACGAAGTTTCACACGCAGAGATCGAAAGGATCGCACTATGATGACCGACCTATACTCAAAACGAAATGACCGCAAGGTTAAATTCCTCTACCCTAAAAACGGCAACCGCAATGTTTTGCGACTTGTCGAGGGCGTTAAGATCAAATCCTTCACCAGTAAGAACGGTCGAGGTATTACAGTCCGAGAGAAAAACGGACTTCACAAAAGTTTCTCCGTGAGCAAGTGTGTAGCGAACTTGTAAAACATCGCTAACCTTTCGTGTTGTGTGTTGTGGGGAAGTTGCGGGATGGGATAAAACGGAGCTTAGGTAGGCACCCATCTCGCTTCTTTCTTTTTCCCTAAGTCCTTATCTGACAAGGGTTTAGGGCAAAATCGGGGGCCGCCCGCCGTGACACCTTTGGTCACTCCAACACAATAAAATTTATTTCTTTTTTATTTAAGATTGCCCTTGACATTGCCGATTATTATTGTATAATGGTAGTATAACCGGGACGCTTGTTGGCAAGCCTCCGATTGCGACTCTCAGATTCAGATGAACTTCTACACGTTTCGCAGCGTGTGACCTTCGGGCGAATCTGGTTGCGGAGTTAATGTGGGTTCGACTCCCACCGTCCTGAACCGTACAATTTTTTGCGAAAAGATTTAAGTTTAGCTCTTGACTTTGCCGATGATTATGGTATAATGGCATTGTCTCAAACACGAAAGGTTTTTATCATGGTTGCATTTTCCAAAGCAAATGCCAAACTCGAAGCATTGTATGACGTTCCTGAATTGGAACAGTGGTTACAAGATAACCGCAAGGTTTACAGTTTCGACCTACTTTCCGGTTGGTCGTGTCCACAAGCGAGCGAGTGCCTATCCAAAGTTGTCCAGATAGGCGAATCTCGCAAGATCAAAGACGGTAAAGATTGCAAGTTCCGCTGCTTCTCTGCATCGCAAGAGGCGACATTCCCTAGTGCGTATGACAAACGCAAACGTAACTTTGACGGGTTGCGTCATCTCAAATCGTCCTATGATATGGCTCACGCTATCGCGGACGCTATGCCCGCTAACCTTGGCATCTGCCGGATTCACGTTGCCGGTGACTTCTTCAATCAATTATATTTTCGTGCGTGGCATCTTGTCGCAGAATGGCATCCCGACCGCTTGTTCTACGCTTACACGAAGTCGCTCAACTGGTGGTTGCAAGATCGTAACGACTTGCCCGAAAACCTAGTGTTGACCGCTTCGCGTGGTGGTCGTCTGGATCATCTAATCGAGCAACACAACCTGCGAGAGTCTAAGGTTGTATTCTCAGAAGCCGAAGCAGATGCACTAGGCTATGATATTGACCACACCGACGAACACGCAGCGATTCCCGCTCTACGCCTAGAATCGTTTGCTTTACTTATTCATGGCGTACAACCCAAAGGTTCTGATGCTGCTGCGGCAATCAAAAAGTTAAAATCTGATAAGGTAAAATTTTCCTATAACAAGAAAGGGCGGTGATGAGTGACAAGTTTTTTCGCTTATATTGCGATTTTTATAGCATTAGAGTTTCTAGGACAATCTTGTAAAGGTAAGTAATGAATAGTTTAGTTTTGTGTAGTTATAAGCAGCCGCTAGAAGGTGCTAAGTTTCGTTGGGGAGTTTTGCGGGATCAGCGAGACACTAAAAAAGAACCGCTAAGTTATAAGACGATCACCGGTTCTTATCGTGCGGACGATCCAGCGTTTGAACGTACCCGCAACATCGACACCCTACAAACCCGCGACGGGTTTAGGTGCTTGTATCGTGAGCGCCAAAAATGGCGAGTGAAAATCCCACTTGTCGGTTCGCTTGTCAAGCGTTTTCTCTAGATTTTCTCAAAGTTTTTCTCCTCCCCGCAGGGGTCGCCCTAAGTCCTTACGCTGTAAGGGTTTAGGTGCGGCGGGGCGGGGCCCCGATGGTGACACCTTTGGTCACTTGTCTCACCTAAAGTAAAAGAATTAAAATGCGAAATAATCTAAGCTAACCCGTTGACTTTGACGATATAGATTGTATAATGAAAGAGTAACAAGGACATATCACTCAAAAACAGGAACTTAAAATGAAGTCCGCTACCGCTTGGAAGTGTAACACCCCATCACTATCTGGATCGACCGCAGAGCAACTATTTATTGTAGAGTGTCAACGGCGACTATGGGAAGTGTTTGCACCCGTAACAGATCAAGGTATTGATTTTGTAGTCAAGACCGAAGATAAAAATGGTAATCTATTGACAAAATCTATTCAGGTTACTACCGGCTCGCAGCTAAATGATTCATCGACATATATTATTTGCAAACCATTAAAAAATGTTCGAGAGGACGCAGATATTATTGCAGTCCATATTCACGGCGAACACAATGGTATCAACAGTGGCTTTGTAGGTAAACAAGATTTATGGTTTCTTATTCCAACGGTTGTTTATTCCCATCCAAAAATGTATAATAACTATACTATCAACACAGAAAGTACCTTTGGCGTAAATATTGACAAGCGATTCAAGCCACCTTTGAATATCGCCTTCAATGCTTGGTGGACAATGGAAACTCCACAAGAAATAATCGAGCAAAAGGTTGACCTTTTCTTCAACTAAACACTTGACATTGACGATATAAACTGTATAATGGTGGTATAACACGAAAGGAAAATCATGAAGCCATTTTGCAAAACGTCTACAGAAGTTTTAGATCACATTGACACCGCACGTCCAGTCTTTGTGTACCGTAACTTGCATAAGAAATGCTTGAGTGTAAGACAAGGCGGTATTGTACGTTGTCATGCCGAGAACGTAGTCTTAACGGATTGTAAGTTTATAGTATCAAAAGCCGGACAACGGAGGGTTCGCAATGAGAAGAAAAAAAACGTCCATGCGTTTGTTAAGGGTCGCGTGGTTGAAGCTCGTCGGTCGCTGGAGTTATTAGATTTTGGTTGGGAATCTGTTTACTACAATCCATACGCTTGCGAACACTGGCAACTAGAAAACGTACCCTATGATGAATACGTTGACCAATCAGGATGGGCGGACATTCACGCCGATAGTTTAGGTGCGAGCGTTTTAGCGTTCGATGTTTTATACAAAAAGATTTAAGCAAGTGAGGAATATAATGTACGATTCAGAAGAGCAACAAGAAATTAACACTTGGGACGCGCAAGTATCACGAAAGATTTTACAAAGAGGTCAATATCATGGCGTTCATTCAGATAGCGGGAAAAATTTTATCATTGAAGCTGAAGCCTATCGTGCTGATGACAGTATTGATAGCTTTCGTGGATGGTGGACAGATGAACCCGGAATTGCATCCTACGCAGATACCCCATTTGAGGTATGGATCGACCTGTTAGATTCTGAACCGTAATTTCTTGTTTCGTCGTAAGTCCTTTGCCCGCAAGGGTTTAGGGCTTTGGCGTGGCCCCCCGATTTTGACACGTTAGGTCACAAATACACTACAAAATATAAAAAGATTATTCTCTAAAAAGTTGTAGGTCAGGGGTTGACATTGACGATGTATATGGTATAATGGAAGCATGAAAGGAGAAAACATGAAATTTCCAGTTGTCACAATTTGCCGCTGCTGCGGACACGATTACGATGTCGTGGTTGACGTTGACGGTTACGACCGTTGGCGAGGTGGCGAGCTAATCCAAAACGCTCTGCCGGAACTATCGACAGAAGATCGCGAGATGTTAATTTCTGGCACTTGCGATGTTTGTTGGAATATGTTAATTCCAGAAGATGATGAAGAATAGGGGTTGACATTCCCCGTTCCTATGGTATAATAAAGTTGTAAGTTTAGTTTTTGTTTTCGCTCTCACGAAAGGGTATTTCCATGAGCAATGTTCAATCCGCAGACGTAGCTGCATCCGTTCGTAACGACTTCAATTTTGAGGTCGAAAAGTATCCACTCGCCGCCGTTATGGGTAGCGAAGTCCTGCCTACCGATCAGTATGGCTTGTTCCGTTCTGACACTGGTTTCATTAAGGGTGTCAAGTCCGTTTCCAAGCGTTACGTTCCGCACACCACTGATGACGTTTGTGCATTGGTCGAAGCTGCGAGCGATGCGTTCGATGGTGAAATCGAGTGCAAGACTCACTGGCGTGAAGGGCATTATGTTTCTGTCGCTCCAACGCGAGCAGAGCGTAAGTCCATCTATGGGACTGCTGATAACATTTTCCCGCGAATTGTTATTCGTGCCGGTTACGATGGTCAAGCCTTTACGGGTACGATGGGCTACTATCGCGATGCGTGTAACAACCTTGCGATGATGCGTAGGGTTTCTGGCACTTGTGTCAAGATTCGCCACTCTGCCGGATTGCGCGCAGCGATGGACGATCTGATTCAGACGTTCAGCCAACTGTCATCCGGTTGGGAGCATCTGGTAGAAGTTGCTCAGGAACTAGAATCGCGTGAGGTTCGCATGGTCGAATTTCTCGATCAGATTTACGGTCGTCCTTCTGATGAGCAGTTGACCCTTGCGGCTACTGGTCAAGCTGTGCGGGCTGTAACAAGCCACAAGAACCGCACAGAGGCGATCTGGAAGCGTCTCAACCGAGAACGTGTTCGCACTGGTCGCCCAACCATGACCAACGACACAGTGTCGGCTTGGGAAGCGTTCAACGCTGTTCAGGGCTATGTGCAGCATGACGCACAAGCCAAGTCTGGCTTCAAAGGTGAGTTTGACCGTATCCTTCGAGCGGCTAACGATACTGCCGTGAACAAAGCCGAGCGGCTCGTGCTAGAGCTTGCTGCCTAGTCAATACCCTTTCGTGCGCCTCACCCCTAACTGTGGGGGTGGGGCTTTTTTCTCACTTGGGGGTAGACACTTGGTACAATTTTTTTGCATTTTATTGGTGGTTTTCCTATTGACAGAACTTTACGACTAAATTTTCGCCCTAAGTTGTTGGTATGAAAGGACTTACGACGAGGGGCGGGGGGCCGCGATTGGATCAGGGGGCCGCGATTCTCAATCGTCATAAACCCTTATGTATAAAGGACTTACATAAATAGAATCTAATATCTTCGGCGGTGTCTTACCGAATCTAAACGATTCGCACGTTAACCGATAGTCAGCCAAAATTAAGCAAAATAAAAATAGATAATTGTATCATCCAATCTAAACAATTCGCAGATCACATCACTGTCAGCGAAAAATAGGAAAATATGTAAACACACACTTGACAAATGACGATGTATATTGTATAATAGTATAAAAGGAGAACAGTATGAATAACGAACAAGAATCAAAGATGCGAGCAGAGATCGACCAAGCCCTGATTGAATCAACCAGTGCCGCTGAGTTTCATGCTGCCGTTGCCGCCATTCGTATCAAGTACGGCGTTCCTGCCTGCTAGGGGTGTCTTACCCTATCTAAGAAAGTCGCCAGAGTAGTCATAGTCAGTCAAATTTGGAGTATTTATAAATGATTAAGAATAAACGTGGTCAAAAGACATGTATTCATTGTAATACTATAAATGGTGTTAGATCATTTGAATGTAAGAATTGTGGGCAGGCGTTCAAGATGCGCAAAGCCCCTAAAGGAATCAGAAAGAAGCGTGTTGAAGATCATAGAAACTTAGTCAAGGGTCAAGTCATCAAAGTTGTTGGTGGGTCAGGTTCATACTATACAGATGAATATGGAGAACGTCAATACTTAGTTGAACGTGGTAAATATATTGTATCACATACTGATGATCTAGGTATACATGCTTATGGTAAGACTGGTTATAATTATCTTTATATGGGCGAAAGTTACCCCTCGCCCATGTTGGATTCAATCACAAGGTCGCCCTGTAAGATATTGTTGTTAAAAAATACATCAAAATCTCGTCGTACCTAATCTAATCGGGTTGTCTCAGCCCATGCCATCCGAGTCGGGCATGAACCTAGTGTCAGCTAAAAATGTCTAAATATACCCCCATACACATACATATATGACCTATACATACATCTAAATATTGACTCTTTTTGATGCCAAATGTTGCTAAAACATCGTTATTTACGGGCTTTTACTAACTTTTTATGATAACTTGTTGCGAAGTGAGCTGGTTCAAACTAGATATATGAAAGTAAGAACACAAAAGCACTACCTCTTATACTACCTTTATTATTATAGTATTGTTATATTGTATTATGTATTGTTATTTACGGTGTTTTACGAACATTTTGCCTTTTGAAAAACCGTCAAAAAATCCACATCTAACTTACCAAAAATCCGTGTTTTAGCGTGTATAATAGTATGTAAGGATTCTTTGTTAATTATCTTGTGACAGAGAAAAAACAACCTTCTCAAAATAAACTGTCCAAGAATAAAAAAGAAAAGGGGTAGAAAAATATGTCCAATATCACACCTACAGAGAATAATCGTATAAAAGAAGAAATGCAGCCCGTGATTGATGAGTTGAAAGCTAAAGGCATCGCCCACAACAGTAAAGAGGGCGAAGTTGAGGGTCTTGGTGATGTTGTTGAAGCAACATTAAACAAGTTTGGTATAACAGAAGAAAGGTTTAAACGATGGTTTAATCTAAAGGAGTGCAACTGTAAAGAACGTAAGAAATGGCTTAACAACTTATTCTCATGGAAAAATAAAAATGCCTGATACAAAAAATATTACCATCGAGACTGTGCATGGGGTTAAAACAAAAGTCTTTTTCGATTGGCCGATAAAAAGAAAAGAAGAATCTGAAAAAAATGTCAAGAAAGGGGTTGACAAAGACGATACTGTATAGTATAATAGAAGTGTTGACCGATTGTTGAATTACTAAATATTGAAAGGTTAGATTATGGGTACAGATATTTATTCCGGTCGTGGTATTATTGCGACTG
>Ga0213866_10002421_pt1 | contig 13171 bp, 10 predicted proteins | sample PICome_11_FD_160079 | JGI IMG/M metagenome (GOLD analysis project Ga0213866, IMG submission 160079) | Coastal seawater microbial communities near Pivers Island, North Carolina, United States - PICO284 | ecosystem: Environmental > Aquatic > Marine > Coastal | place: USA: North Carolina... | reverse complement strand
GCAAATACTGGAGATCCAGTTGAGATCATTGGTATGGGAGCTGAGAAATTAACTTCTACTATTACTGGTATCGAAATGTTCCGTCAAATCTTAGATAGAGGTGAGGCTGGAGATAATGCAGGTATCTTATTAAGAGGTATTGAGAAAACTGATATCAAAAGAGGTATGGTTATCACTAAGCCTGGTTCAGTAACTCCTCATGCTAAGTTTAAAGCTGAGGTGTATATCTTGAAAAAAGAAGAAGGTGGACGTCACACTCCATTCCACAATAACTATCGTCCACAGTTCTACGTACGTACAACTGATGTAACTGGTAATATCGCACTTCCTGAAGGAGTTGAGATGGTAATGCCTGGAGATAACTTAACAATTACTGTTGAGTTGATTCAAACAATCGCAATGAATGTTGGTTTACGTTTTGCTATCCGTGAAGGAGGTAGAACAGTAGGAGCTGGTCAGGTTACTGAAATTTTAGACTAATTTTTAGTCTTAATAATAGATCTAATCATAAAGGGTGTCCCGAGTTTTCGGGACGCCTTTATGAATAAATAGAGACGGGTTTAGCTCAGTTGGTAGAGCACTGGTCTCCAAAACCAGGTGTCGGGAGTTCGAGCCTCTCAACCCGTGCTAAGTAAAAAAATAAGTAACGAGGCGAGAAGTTTATCCCGAGCGAAGTCGAGAGAACCTTCAAACCTTGTAAAAATTAAGGAGGTAAATCCTCTCAACAAGTTTACACTGAGCGAGTTTATGCTGAGCATATTCGAAGCAAAGTGTGCAAATAAGGAAACAAATGAACTTTATACAATATATCAAGGATTCTTTTGAAGAATTGAACAATCACATGACTTGGGTTTCTAAATCTGAAGCGCAAAAGACTACAGTAACAGTTGCAGTTTTTACCATTTTATTTGCGTTAGGTGTTGCTGGAGTTGATTATGTTTTTCAACAAGGGTTAGATAGATTTTTCCAAATGTTTACAAATTAATAAGAACTATGGCTGATTCAGTAATGAAATGGTATGTTGTGAGAGCAATCGGAGGACAAGAGAATAAAGTAAAGTCTTACATTGAGACTGAAATATCTCGTTTAGGTCTGTCTGATTACGTGAGTCAGGTATTGGTTCCTAAGGAAAAAGTAATTCAAATCAGAAATGGTAAAAAGATCAATAAAGAAAAGGTCTATTTTCCTGGTTATATCATGATAGAAGCTAATCTATCAGGTGAAGTCCCTCATGTTATTAAATCCATCACTGGAGTTATTGGGTTCTTAGGTGAAACAAAAGGAGGTGACCCCGTACCGATGCGTAAATCTGAAGTAAACAGAATGCTAGGTAAAGTTGATGAGTTGGCTGTTCAAGATGAAAATATAGCGATTCCTTACACCGTAGGTGAAACGGTAAAGGTTGTAGATGGACCTTTCAATGGTTTTGATGGAACTATCGAAAAGGTAAATGAAGAAAAGAGAAAATTAGAAGTCATGGTTAAGATCTTCGGACGTAAGACTCCTTTAGAGCTTAGTTACATGCAAGTGGAAAAAATATAATTGTTACACAAATATATAGATGTGTTTTTTTGCTTCCAATTAAAAAGACAGATCGATTAAACATTTAGTAAAATGGCAAAAGAGTTAAGTAAGTTAGTTAAATTACAAGTTAGGGGAGGTGCTGCGAACCCATCGCCACCGGTTGGACCCGCTCTAGGTGCTGCAGGTGTTAATATCATGGAGTTCTGTAAGCAATTTAATGCTAGAACCCAAGATAAGCAAGGTAAGGTATTACCTGTTGTAATTAGTGTTTACAAAGATAAGTCTTTCGACTTTGTTGTAAAAACTCCACCCGCTGCAGTACAATTAATGGAAGCGGCTAAAATCAAGAAAGGTTCAGGAGAGCCTAATAGAAAGAAGGTAGCAACGGTTACTTGGGATCAAATCAAAGCTATTGCAGAAGATAAAATGGTAGACTTAAACGCGTTTACAATTGAATCTGCAATGAAAATGGTTGCTGGTACAGCTCGTTCTATGGGATTAAAAGTAAAAGGTAACGCACCTGCATAAACTTTATAAAAAGATAGTAAAATGGCAAGATTAACAAAAAAGCAAAAAGAAGCTCATTCAAAATTAGATAGCTCTAAGTCGTATGACATGGCAGCTGCTTCTGCTTTAATCAAAGAAATTACTAATGTAAAGTTTGATGCATCTGTAGATATCGCTGTTCGTTTAGGAGTAGATCCACGTAAAGCTAATCAAATGGTTAGAGGAGTGGTAACCTTACCACACGGAACAGGTAAAGATGTTAAGGTGCTTGCATTAGTTACACCAGATAAAGAAGCCGAGGCAAAAGAAGCTGGAGCTGATTATGTTGGTTTAGATGAATACCTCCAAAAGATTAAAGGAGGATGGACAGACGTGGACGTTATTGTTACCATGCCTAGTGTTATGGGTAAATTAGGTCCTTTAGGAAGAATCTTAGGTCCTAGAGGTTTAATGCCTAATCCAAAGACAGGTACTGTAACTATGGATGTTGCGAAAGCTGTTTCTGATGTAAAAGCTGGTAAAATCGATTTTAAAGTTGATAAAACAGGAATCGTTCATGCAGCTATAGGAAAAGCTTCATTTGATGCAACTAAGATTGCTGAGAACGCAAATGAGTTGGTGCAAACTTTAATCAAGCTAAAGCCAACTGCAGCTAAAGGAACGTACATTAAAAGTATCTTCATGTCTAGCACAATGAGTCCAAGTGTAGAAGTTGATGTAAAATCTGTTTAATCGCAGTTAAAAAACGTATATCATGACTAGAGAAGAAAAATCACAAGTAATACAAGATTTAACAGCACAATTAGCAGATACAAGTACCATCTATTTAGCAGATATTTCTGGACTAGATGCAGCTACTACATCAAACTTACGTAGAGCTTGTTTCAAAGCTAACGTAAAATTGGCTGTTGTAAAAAACACATTGCTTTCAAAGGCAATGGAAGCTTCTGACAAAGATTTCGGAGGATTACAAGATATTTTAAAAGGAAATACATCTTTAATGATTTCTGAGGCTGGTAATGCACCGGCGAAAGTAATCAAAGAGTTTAGAAAAAAATCAAAAGACAGACCTTTATTAAAAGGAGCGTATGTTGAAGAGGCAATCTACATTGGAGATGATCAATTAGATGCTTTAGTAAACATTAAGTCTAGAGAAGAGCTCATTGGAGATATCATTACTTTATTACAATCGCCTGCTAAGAATGTTGTTTCAGCATTACAATCAGGAGGAGGTAAAATATCTGGTATTTTGAAAACATTATCAGAAAAATAATTAAGCGCACTAATAAACTAAATAATAAAAATTTTTAAAAACAATTGAAATGGCAGATTTAAAAGATTTCGCAGAACAATTAGTTAACTTAACAGTAAAAGAGGTTAACGAATTAGCTGATATTTTAAAGAACGAATACGGTATTGAGCCTGCAGCTGCAGCTGTAGCTGTTGCTGGACCAGCAGCTGGTGCTGCTGAAGGAGGTGACGATGAACAAACTGAATTCGACGTAATCTTAAAAGCAGCAGGTGCTTCTAAATTAGCAGTTGTAAAGTTAGTTAAAGAATTAACTGGATTAGGATTAAAAGAAGCTAAAGGTATCGTAGATAGCGCGCCAGCACCAATCAAAGAAGGTGTTTCTAAAGATGAGGCTGAAGGTCTTCAAAAATCTTTAGAAGAGGCAGGAGCTGAAGTTGAGCTTAAGTAAGCTCATTTCCCGAGAAACAGCGGGACTAACAAATTAAGGTTTAGGTACTAAGAGTCAAGGACTCTTAGACCTAGACCATTTTGTGTATATATTCGTTCTTTATTTAATTCAGATTTTTAATCAAAAAAATATTCTCTTTTGGCAACGAAAAACACTACTGAAAGAATTAACTTTTCATCTTCTAAACTTGGTACTGATTATCCAGACTTCTTGGATATTCAAGTAAAATCTTTCCAAGATTTTTTCCAACTTCAAACCAAAGCAGAAGAGCGAGGAGAAGAAGGTTTGTATAAAACCTTTATGGACAACTTCCCAATTACGGATACCCGTAATAACTTTGTACTAGAATTTTTAGACTACTTTGTAGATCCTCCAAGATATAGCATTCAAGAATGTATTGAAAGAGGTTTGACATATAGTGTGCCTTTAAAAGCACGTCTTAAATTATATTGTACAGACCCCGAGCATGAAGATTTTGAAACGATTGTACAAGACGTGTACTTAGGAACCATTCCTTACATGACAAACTCAGGTACATTTGTGATCAACGGAGCAGAGAGAGTTGTAGTATCTCAGTTACATCGTTCACCTGGTGTGTTCTTTGGGCAGTCTTTCCATGCAAATGGTACAAAATTATATTCAGCAAGAGTAATTCCTTTTAAAGGATCTTGGATTGAATTTGCAACTGATATCAACAGCGTTATGTACGCTTATATTGATAGAAAGAAAAAATTACCAGTAACTACTTTATTTAGAGCCATCGGATTTGAAAGAGATAAAGATATCTTAGAGATTTTTGATTTGGCTGAAGAAGTAAAAGTATCAAAAGCTGGACTCAAAAAAGTATTAGGTAGAAAGTTAGCTGCGAGGGTATTAAAAACTTGGTTCGAAGACTTTGTAGACGAAGATACTGGAGAAGTAGTATCTATTGAGCGTAATGAAATTATCTTCGACCGTGATACAATTATAGAGAAAGAACACATTGATGAGATCATTGAGGCAGGTGCTAAAACTGTGTTGCTTCACAAAGAAGACAATCAGCAAGCCGACTATGCGATCATTCACAATACATTACAAAAAGATCCAACAAACTCTGAGAAAGAGGCTGTTGAACATATCTACAGACAATTACGTAATGCTGAACCACCAGATGAAGAAACTGCAAGAGGAATTATTGATAAATTATTCTTCTCTGAGCAACGTTATAATTTAGGTGAAGTAGGACGTTTTAGAATGAATACTAAACTTGGTCTTGATGTAGATATGGATCAAAAAGTATTGACCAAGTTAGATATCATTACCATTATCAAATATCTAATTGAGTTGATTAACTCAAAAGCAGAAGTTGATGATATCGATCACTTATCTAACCGTAGAGTTAGAACGGTAGGAGAGCAATTAGCAAGTCAGTTTGGAGTTGGTCTTGCGCGTATGGCAAGAACTATTCGTGAGCGTATGAACGTTCGTGATAACGAAGTATTTACTCCTATAGATTTAATTAATGCAAAGACCTTATCTTCTGTGATCAATTCATTCTTTGGGACCAACCAATTGTCTCAATTTATGGATCAAACCAATCCATTGGCAGAGATTACGCACAAGCGTAGATTATCAGCATTAGGACCAGGTGGATTATCAAGAGAAAGGGCTGGATTTGAGGTTCGTGACGTACATTATACGCACTACGGACGTCTTTGTCCGATTGAAACCCCTGAAGGACCTAATATTGGTTTAATTTCTTCACTTTCTGTGTTTGCAAAAGTAAACAACTTAGGTTTTATTGAAACCCCTTATAGAGAGGTAAAAGATGGCGCTGTTGATGTAAAGCAAGATCCTATTTATTTAAGTGCAGAAGAGGAAGAAGGAAAGAAGATTGCACAATCAAATCTTGAACTAAATGACGACGGAAGCTTCGCCACCGATAGAGTGATTGCTCGTGAAGAAGGTGATTTCCCTGTAGTAACACCTGATGTAATTGATTACATGGATGTTGCTCCAAATCAAATAGCTTCTATTTCTGCTTCGTTAATTCCTTTCTTAGAACACGATGATGCAAACCGTGCCTTGATGGGATCTAATATGATGCGTCAAGCAGTACCTTTATTACGACCAGAATCTCCAATTGTAGGAACAGGATTAGAAAGAAGAGTTGCTAAAGACTCTAGAATCTTAATTAATGCTGAAGGAGCTGGAGAGGTTATTTATGTAGATGCCAATAAGATAACAATCAAATACGATCGAACTGAAGAAGAACGATTGGTGAGTTTTGAAGCAGATGAAAAGACCTATGATTTGATCAAGTTTAGAAAAACAAATCAAGGAACATGTATCAACCTAAAACCCATTGTAAGTAAAGGAGATAGAGTTGAGGAAGGACAAGTGCTTTGTGAGGGATATGCAACTCAAAAAGGTGAATTAGCATTAGGTAGAAATATGAAGGTTGCCTTTATGCCATGGAAAGGGTATAACTTTGAGGATGCCATCGTGATTTCTGAAAAAGTAGTGCGTGAAGATATCTTTACTTCTATTCATATTGATGAGTATTCGTTAGATGTTCGTGATACAAAATTGGGTACTGAAGAATTAACGAATGATATTCCAAATGTATCAGAAGAAGCAACAAAAGATCTAGACGAGAATGGAATGATTCGTATAGGTGCAGAAGTTAATCCTGGGGATATACTAATTGGAAAGATTACTCCTAAAGGAGAGTCGGATCCAACTCCTGAAGAGAAGTTATTAAGAGCCATCTTTGGTGATAAAGCTGGAGATGTTAAAGATGCATCGTTAAAAGCTTCACCATCCTTACGAGGAGTTGTAATTGACAAAAAATTATTCAGAAGAGCTGTTAAAGATAAGAGTAAAAGAGCTAGAGATAAAGAAGCGGTTTCAGAATTAGAAGCTTCTTTTGTATCTAAGTTTGATACATTAAAAGATAGCCTTGTTGAAAAATTATTCCAATTAGTGAGTGGTAAAACTTCGCAAGGAGTATATAACGACTTAGGCGAAGAAGTATTACCAAAAGGTAAGAAGTATACATTAAAGATGTTGAATGCTGTTGATGATTATACGCACTTAACTACGGGTACTTGGACTACTGATAAGGAAATTAATACCTTAGTTGGAGAATTAATTCATAACTACAAGATTAAAGTAAACGATTTACAAGGTGTTTTACGTCGTGAGAAATTTACCATTTCAGTAGGAGATGAATTACCTGCTGGAATTTTAAAGCTTGCCAAGATATACATTGCTAAAAAACGTAAGTTAAAAGTAGGAGATAAGATGGCAGGACGTCACGGAAACAAAGGTATTGTTGCTCGTATCGTTCGTCAAGAAGATATGCCATTCTTAGAAGACGGAACGCCAGTAGACATCGTATTGAATCCACTTGGGGTACCCTCTCGTATGAATATTGGTCAGATTTATGAAACAGTTCTTGGATGGGCTGGACAGAAGTTAGACAGAAAATATGCAACCCCAATTTTTGATGGAGCTTCTTTAGACGAAATCAATTCATTCACGGACGAAGCTGGAGTGCCAAGATTTGGTCATACTTACTTATATGATGGTGGAACAGGAAAACGTTTTGATCAGCCAGCAACTGTAGGTGTTATCTATATGATTAAACTAGGACACATGATTGAAGATAAGATGCATGCTCGTTCTATTGGACCTTACTCATTAATTACACAACAACCATTAGGAGGTAAGGCACAATTTGGAGGACAGCGTTTTGGAGAGATGGAAGTTTGGGCATTAGAAGCTTATGGAGCATCAAGTATTTTGAGAGAAATTTTAACGGTAAAATCTGATGATGTAATGGGTAGAGCTAAAACGTACGAAAGTATTGTAAAAGGTGAAACTATGCCAGAACCAGGGTTGCCTGAGTCTTTCAATGTCCTAATGCATGAACTCAAAGGTTTAGGTTTAGACCTAAAACTAGAAGAATAAATTTACAGAATGTTCTCTGAGCCAAATATTGGCTTAGAGGACTTTATTAATGATATGGGTCTAAGACCCCAATTTTAATTCGATACCATTACCATGGCAAGAAAAAACGAGAAATACACTGTAAAAAAGTTTAATAAAATCTCAATTGGTTTAGCATCACCAGAATCTATTTTAGAGTCGTCTAAAGGAGAGGTGTTAAAACCAGAAACAATCAACTACCGTACACACAAACCTGAGAGAGATGGATTGTTCTGTGAGCGTATTTTCGGTCCTGTAAAAGACTATGAATGTGCTTGCGGAAAGTATAAGAGAATACGATATAAAGGAATTGTTTGTGACCGATGTGGTGTTGAAGTAACTGAAAAGAAAGTTCGTAGAGATAGAGTAGGACACATTAATTTGGTAGTTCCAGTGGCTCATATCTGGTACTTTAGATCATTACCAAACAAAATGGGATACCTTTTAGGATTACCCTCTAAGAAGTTAGATATGATTATCTACTACGAAAGATATGTAGTAATTCAACCAGGTATTGCAAAAAATGCTGAAGGAGAACCATTACAAAAAATGGACTTCCTAACAGAAGAAGAATATTTAGATATTCAAGATACCTTACCGCAAGACAATGCATATTTAGATGATTCAGACCCTAACAAGTTTATTGCTAAGATGGGAGCGGAATGTTTGATTGAATTGTTAGCACGTATCGATTTAGATGAATTGTCATACGAATTAAGACATAAAGCAAATACTGAAACATCTAAACAACGTAAGGCAGAAGCCTTGAAGAGATTGAATGTTGTTGAGGCGTTTAGAGATGCAAATAAAAACAGGGAAAACAAACCTGAATGGATGATTATGAAGGTGGTTCCTGTAATTCCACCAGAATTACGTCCATTGGTACCACTAGACGGAGGACGTTTTGCTACCTCTGATTTGAACGATTTGTATCGTAGAGTGATCATCAGAAACAATCGTTTGAAAAGATTGATGGAGATCAAAGCTCCTGAGGTAATCTTACGTAATGAGAAACGTATGCTACAAGAATCTGTTGATTCGTTATTTGACAATACGCGTAAATCTTCAGCAGTAAAAACAGAATCTAACAGACCACTAAAATCATTGTCTGATTCCTTAAAAGGAAAGCAAGGACGTTTCCGTCAGAATTTGTTAGGAAAGCGTGTTGATTATTCTGCTCGTTCTGTAATTGTTGTTGGACCAGAGTTAAAATTATTTGAATGTGGATTGCCAAAAGATATGGCAGCTGAATTATATAAACCTTTTATCATCAGAAAATTGATTGAGAGAGGAATTGTAAAAACAGTAAAATCTGCAAAGAAAATCATAGATAGGAAAGAACCTGTTGTTTGGGATATCTTAGAAAATGTAATTAAAGGACATCCAGTATTACTGAACCGTGCTCCTACTTTACACCGTTTGGGTATTCAGGCATTCCAACCTAAGTTAATTGAAGGTAAAGCCATTCAATTACATCCATTAGTATGTACTGCATTTAATGCGGATTTTGATGGGGATCAAATGGCTGTTCACCTACCGTTAGGACCCGAAGCTATTTTAGAAGCTCAATTATTGATGTTGGCCTCTCATAATATTCTTAATCCTGCCAACGGGGCACCTATTACAGTACCTTCTCAAGATATGGTATTGGGTCTTTACTATATGACCAAAGAACGTAAATCAACAAAAGAAGTTCCTGTTAAAGGTGAAGGATTAACATTCTATTCTCCTGAAGAGGTAACCATTGCTTTTAACGAAGAAAAGGTTGATTTGAATGCTGGAATCAGAGTGAGAACTCAGGATCTTGACGAGAAAGGAAATTCAGTTACAAAAATCATTGAAACAACAGTTGGTAGAGTACTGTTTAATGAAGTTGTGCCAGAAGCTGCAGGATATATTAATGAAGTATTGACGAAAAAGTCGTTACGAGGAATTATTGGAAAAATCCTAAAAGCTACAGATATTCCTTCTACAGGAAAGTTCTTAGATGAGATCAAAAATATGGGATATAAATTTGCCTTCCAAGGTGGTTTATCTTTCAGTTTAGGAGATATCATCATTCCAGAAGAAAAGTATTCAATGATTGCTGAAGCAAATGAAGAAGTGGATGGAATCGTGATGAACTATAACATGGGTATGTTAACGCAAAAAGAGCGTTACAATCAGGTAATTGACGTTTGGGGATCTACCAACAACAGATTAACTGAATTATCTATGAAGCGCTTACGAGAAGACCAGCAAGGGTTTAATTCAGTATACATGATGTTAGATTCTGGAGCTAGGGGATCAAAAGAGCAAATCCGTCAGTTGACAGGTATGCGTGGATTGATGGCAAAACCTAAAAAATCGACTGCTGGTGGTGGAGAAATTATTGAAAACCCTATTCTTTCAAACTTTAAAGAAGGATTATCAATTTTAGAATACTTTATCTCTACACACGGTGCACGTAAAGGTCTTGCTGATACGGCATTAAAAACAGCAGATGCGGGTTACTTAACTCGTCGTTTAGTAGATGTGTCTCAAGATGTAATCATCAACGAAGAAGATTGTGGTACTTTAAGAGGATTGGAAGTGAAACCGCTGAAGAGAAATGACGAGATTGTTGAGTCTATTAGTGATAGAATTGAAGGAAGAGTTTCTTTACACGATGTATACCACCCAGTATCAGATAAAACCTTAGTGGAAGCAGGACAAACGATTACACCTGCTATAGCAGCTAGTATCGAAGAATCTGGATTGGATAGAGTTCAAGTTCGTTCTGCTCTTACATGTGAGTCGCAGAAGGGAATTTGTGCTAAATGCTATGGACAAAGTTTGTCTACTCGCAAGAAAGTTCAAATTGGGGAAGCAGTTGGAGTAATAGCAGCACAATCTATTGGAGAACCAGGAACACAGTTAACCTTGAGAACATTCCACGTTGGAGGAGTTGCTGGAAATATTTCAGAAGAGAATAAGCTGGTTGCTAACTTTACAGGAGATGTAAGTATTGAAGACTTAAGAACTGTTGAAGGAAAAGACAATGAAGGGAATAACGTTGATATTGTTATTTCTAGAACAGCTGAAATTAAAATAATTGACAAGAAAACGGGAATTACCCTAAGTACTAACATCATTCCTTATGGATCTATCATTTTCGATAAAGATAGAGATGCTATTAAAAAAGGAGATGTTGTTTGTCAATGGGATCCATTTAATGGAGTGATAGTTTCTGAATTCTCAGGTAAAGTAAAGTTTGATAATCTAGAGCAAGGAATTAACTTCCAAGTAGAGATTGACGAACAAACTGGTTTCCAAGAGAAGGTAATTACAGACTCTAAAAACAAGAAAATTATTCCTTCTTTAATTGTAGAAGATAAAGATGGAAATGCTCTACGTTCTTATAGTTTACCAGTAGGCGCTCACTTAATGGTAAACGATGGAGATAAGGTTGACGCTGGAAAAACATTGGTGAAGATTCCTCGTAAGTCTGGTAAAGCAGGAGATATCACAGGAGGTTTACCTCGTGTAACTGAATTATTTGAGGCGCGAAATCCATCGAACCCTGCTGTTGTGTCAGAAGTAGACGGAGTTGTTTCTTTCGGTAAGATCAAACGTGGTAACAGAGAAATCATAGTTGAGTCAAAGACTGGTGACGTTAGAAAATACTTAATCAAGCTATCTAACCAAATACTTGTACAAGAGAATGACTTTATCAAAGCAGGAATGCCATTATCAGACGGTGCCATTACTCCAGAAGACATCTTAAAAATTCAAGGACCTTCTGCGGTTCAGGAGTATCTAGTAAATGAAATTCAAGATGTATATCGTTTACAAGGTGTAAAAATTAATGACAAGCATTTCGAAGTTGTAGTACGTCAAATGATGCGTAAAGTTAGAATTATTGATTCTGGAGATACTTTGTTCTTAGAAAATCAGTTAATCCATAAAGATGATTTTATGGAAGAGAATGATGCGATTTATGGAATGAAAGTCGTTGAAGATGCAGGGGATTCTGAGAAACTTAAAGCTGGACAAATAATTACATCACGACAATTACGAGATGAGAATTCTCTTCTCCGTAGGTCAGATAAGAATTTGGTTGTGGCTAGAGATGCTCAACCTGCTACTGCTGAACAGGAATTGCAGGGTATTACGAGAGCTTCGTTACAAACGAAATCATTTATCTCTGCAGCATCGTTCCAAGAAACTACAAAAGTATTGAACGAAGCAGCAGTAAGTGGTAAAATTGATGACTTAGAAGGATTGAAAGAGAATGTAATTGTAGGAAAGAAGATTCCTGCGGGTACAGGTATGAGAGCCTACGATCATTTAATTGTTGGTCCTAAAGAAGAAATCGAAAGAAGTTTTAACTAATGTATAATTGATCATGGACGAAAATCAAAAAGAAGGACAAATTAACATTGAAGTGGATGAGCAGGTAGCCGATGGAACCTATTCTAACTTAGCTATCATCAACCATTCTGTTTCTGAGTTCATCGTTGATTTTATCAATATCATGCCAGGAGTTCCGAAAGCAAAAGTGAAGTCGAGAATTATCTTAACACCACAACACGCTAAAAGGTTAGCCAAAGCGTTGGCTGATAATGTTAAGAAGTTTGAGCACGTCCATGGAGAGATTAAAGATTATGAACAGCCACCGATTCCATTAAATTTTGGACCTACAGGTGAGGCATAAATAAGAAACCCGAAACGAAAAGTTTCGGGTTTCTTATTTATGCCTATTTTAAACGTTTCCTTTTTTCCGTATATAGGCCTTAAAACTTTCACTGAACACCATTTCTCTTTTCCCTTTAGTAAAATCACTAACATTAGAATTGTTTAGAATAATTACCTTACAGTTATTAGGATTCCATTGTAAAGTATTAGAATGGCTGTTGTATAAAATACGGTACATAGGAATAAACCTACAATACTTTTCGTTTTTAAAACAAACTCATCTGATTACTTTGGTATTTATCAAATAGAGAATAATCTAAGGGTGTATAATCTGGATCTTTCAAATATAGTTTCCTTGCCAAATCAAACTGAAGTTTGATCTGTTCAGCAAATTTTCCTTCACCTTTCATTCGTGTCCCGTAACGACTATCATTCAATGTTCCATTATGACAATCTTTGATTTGATGTAGAATTTTATCTGCCCTATCTGGATATGTTTTGTGTACCCAATCAGTAAAGATTCGCCCAATAGCACCATTTAAACGAACTACTGTATAGGCAACTGATTTAGCTCCTAATTCTGAAACTGTCTTCACTAGTGGCAAAATTTCATGATTGTTAATTGCTGGAATAATGGGCGCCATCATTACATTCACTGGAATTCCATTTTCAGAAAGAATTTTTACAGTTTCTAAACGTTTTTTTATTGAGGCTGTTCTGGGTTCTAGAGTTCTTCTTGTTACTTCTGATAGTGATGTAATTGAAATATTAACATGAATTAAATTCATAGAAGCCATTTCTTTGAGAATATC
>Ga0213866_10002417_pt1 | contig 13195 bp, 11 predicted proteins | sample PICome_11_FD_160079 | JGI IMG/M metagenome (GOLD analysis project Ga0213866, IMG submission 160079) | Coastal seawater microbial communities near Pivers Island, North Carolina, United States - PICO284 | ecosystem: Environmental > Aquatic > Marine > Coastal | place: USA: North Carolina... | reverse complement strand
TTACAATATCAGTGGATTTCTGAGCAACTACTGGCTTTTCCATTGATGGAACACTTTTAGGGCTAGAACTTGGTATTGTTGCCTCAGGAATGCGCGCTTGAACATCAATAGGTCCAGACGTTGCGGATTCCTTTTGCTTCTTCATTCCCTCTTTAAGCTTTTGAACACAATCAAGTGCTGCTAACTGGAAATTATCAAATCCAGATACTCTGAACCCTGCAGCACGACTATGACCACCTCCACCAAAGAGCTGACCTGCAAGTGCACTCACATCCACTGCAGCAGAACTTCGTGCACTAGCCTTCATTCCAGAGCCATCTTCAAGTTCAGTAAAGAGAACATGAATGTCTGCATCTGGGATTGTTGAAATCAATTCATCCAAGATTCCAGAAGTTTCTTTGGCGGTTGCCTCCATCTCCGCAAGGTCCTCCTTACTGATCGTAGACCATACTATCCCCGCACCCTTATCCATCTGAATCTGATTCAATGCCCGACCCCAAATCTTAAGTGTAGATAGAGGCTTCGTTTTATAGATATGCTGAACAATTTCTTGCTGACGGGCTCCACGCTCTAAAAGCTCTGCAGCAACTTCCAAGCTCCTCGGTGTCGTATTTGGATTCTGGAAACTTCGTGTATCAGTAATAAGACCAGTAAGTAGTAGTGTCGCAATATCTGGCGTAATCTTCTCCTTCCATTCTGGGACATGCGTAAACCATTCATATAACACTTCTGTAGCAGAAGCTGCTGTTGTATCAATAAGTTGCAACTGTCCGTAATTCGAATTGCTGACATGGTGGTCGATATTCAAAATAGGGACCTCAGAGAACATATCTATATTCTCTGTATAGAAATCTCCCATAAGTGGAAGATCAGCAGTATCCACTGCTACAATCAAGTCGAATGGATGCCCTGTATCTCCATAAGAGATTTGCTGAGAAGAAATCTTCCCCTTTTTTGGCATGACAATGATATTTACTCGATGGTCTTCTACTGTATACCGAAGCTTATCAACTTCGACACCATCTTGCAGGTTGATGGTAATCACAAAATTCTGTGATGCATCGATATTCTGCTCAAGCTTTTCAAACCCAGGTAGAAACCGAAGATTCTCTGGTTTTGTATCTGGGCAGATCACCGTAATCTCCTTTCCAAGCTGGGAAAACAGCAAGAATGAAGCCAATGCAGCGCCAAGTCCATCTGGATCGACATTCGCATGAGGAACAATGAGTAGGCGTTCAGCCCCGTCTATTGCGCTTCGTGCAGCCGATATCTGGTCTTTATTGAGTGGCATGTTGACTTATTATTATAACATATTTTCTATAATTTAGCAATACTCTGCACAAACCTAAATATTAGTCGAGAATTAGGAAATAAGGAGTGATAATTGCATATCCCCCCTTCTGTGGCAACTATGATTGACCTAAAAAGGACTACTAAACTCTGCCCTGCCTCCTAACTGCTCCTCAATACGAAGAAGCTGGTTATACTTACACACACGGTCTGTCCTACTCAGAGACCCTGTTTTGATCTGTCCTGTACGAAGTCCAACTGCTAAATGTGCAATAAACGTGTCTTCTGTTTCTCCACTTCGATGGCTAACAACAGCGGTCCAACCGTTTGCCTGTGCTAGCTTTATAGCATCAACAGTTTCGGAGACACTACCAATTTGGTTCAGCTTTATAAGCACGCTATTTACAGTCTTTGCATCAATGGCCTTTTGAATTCGCTCAACATTCGTAACAAGGAGATCGTCACCGACAAGCTGGCGACTTCCTCCAATTTTTGCAGTGAGATCTGCAAAACCATCCCAGTCATCCTCACTATGACTATCCTCAATACTTACAAGAGGATATGTATCACATAATGAAACGTAATATTCGGTTAACTCTGACGATGTCATCATTCTTCCATCAACATCATACTTTCCATCTTTATAGAACTCTGATGCTGCAGCATCAATACCGATCTGTACTTTTCCTGTGTATCCAGAAATGTCGATTGCTTGTAATAAGAAATCAAATGCCTCTTCTCCATTTTTTACCTGAGGAGCAAACCCGCCCTCATCACCAACGGATACTGTGTAGCCAGCATCTTTTAATAAAGACTTGAGACTATGGAAAATTTCAGAGCCTGCACGGATAGCATCTGAAAATGTAGCAACACCTGTTGGAATAATCATGCACTCCTGAAAACTGAGACCAGAGTCTGCATGCTGTCCACCGTTAATAACATTCATCATTGGCATTGGGAGCAATGTTGGATTGACCACATCAAATTGGCCTGCCAACGACTGCCACAATGGCTTGTGTTCAACACCTGCTCGTGCACGACATGCAGCCATAGAAACACCAAGAATTGCATTAGCACCTAAAGACGATTTATTTGGTGTAGCATCAAGATCAAGCATGATCTGGTCTATGGTACGTTGATCTGCAACAGACTTACCCTTAAGAGCATCTGCAATGGGCCCATTAACATTGTTAACTGCCTTTAAAACTGATTTACCATGATACGTACCCTTATCACCATCACGAAGCTCTAATGCCTCATGTGTACCTGTACTTGCCCCAGAAGGAACTGCACTTCGTCCAAATGTACCATCGTCTAATTCGAGGTCCACCTCAACAGTTGGGTTTCCTCGGCTATCAAGAATTTGTCGTGCGTGAATACGCGAAATAGTAGTCATACACCTATCGTACTACTTAAGCAGTTTTTTTAAAACTCTTATGGAGAGTTGCACTGTATGCAGCAATCATTGTGAGAATAATCATATTCCACCCAAATCCAGAGCTTGGAAGATTGCCAGGCATTGTTCCTGCATTTCGTAGTTCTTCTCCTGTACCAGAGAGCATTGGCTCTTCTGCTTCTTGAGACGTACTAGAACTAGAAGCATCTGAAGAACGTGATGAAGAACTATCTTCACTATTGAGTCGGCCTGCGATTCTCTCCTCACGTCTCTGTTGCATGCGCAAATGCTCACGCCATTCTTCTTCTTCTTTATTATCTGATGGCTCTAAGTTTTTTTCAGCACCTGTACCTGTTTTCATCCATGCTGTAAGGAAGCCTGTATCTGAAGTCTTCATAAAACTGTTATCCCATATCATTGCTGTAATTTCATCCTCAAAGTGAGGTCCATACTCACTAACAAGAGCAAGTGCTGTAAATGGAACAAGAATGGCTGCCAAGAATGCCAAACGAGGAACACGTCGTCGAATAACCTTAAGGCAGAACATGATAATCACAACAAAGCCAATCACTACAGCAGGAAGTGACCACGCCCATGTATACCACTGTACTTGATCTGGATTTACAGTGCTTCCAAGAACAACACCTTGAATAAGAAGCCACGCAAGTAGCATCGCAGCTGGGAACCAATGAAGATTTCTAAACAGATTATCCGCACGTCTCTTCTGAAACATAGAATGCAGAGACAAAGGATACGCCACAGACAAAACAAAAAGTATAACCCATGGCAAAGCGCCATGAGGAAGTGGCGGAAGTGTTGCAACAAGAAGTCCTGTTAAAGCAATAATTGCCCCAAGGACAACAATCAAAAATGTTTCTGTAAAATGTTTGAGTGGCATAGGAGGAATATGGTCGACGATTTACAGTCCAATGTCAAGAAACTTAAACAGGAGAGTTTCACATGCCTACAGCCAATGCTTTCGTGCAAAAACCACTAACATAGTGGTAAAAATAACACCCATCATGCCCATGACAATTAAAAAGGCATTTGGACTGCCCGCAAAAGGTAAATCAACGTTCATTCCATAGAGCCCCGTAATAAATGTAAGAGGGAGCATCGTAACTGAAAAGATAGTTAGCAGCTGGATAACTGCATTTGTTTTATGTGTTAAGTATGATTCATGTGTGTCTTGCAATGCGTCAATCATTTCCTTTGCAGTATCAAGCAATGCCCACTGACGCTCGATAGCATCGAGAATATCGTCAAAGTATAGCCCCAACTCTTCTGGTACAAACTTCTTGTTTTTATGCTCAAGTGTTGCCGTAAGTGTTCGCTGTGGAAGCAAAATAGAACGCATGCTAATAATGTTTCGCTTAACGGTCATGATGTCTCTTAAGAGATCTACCTCTTCATCGTTTTCAAACAAAACCTCCTCCATACGACGAAGTTCTTTACGAATACTATCAACCAATGGGAATACGTCCTCGAAGAAATGACGCATGAGCTCATAAAGAAAGAATCCTGTTCCATGCTGTAAGTACTCTGCCCTCATTTTCTCAGAGTTTTCTAAATCCCTCCAAAGCCTATCAAGAATTGGAATTTTCCCTCTATGAAGCGTAACGAAGAAATCTTGTCCCATGAAGATGTTAACCTCCTCTTTAACGATACGACCTGTTTTCCGTGCTCTGTATGGAATATGGAATACCAAGAATAGATATGTATCGTACTCCTCTACTTTTGGACGCTCATGTTCACTGAGGCAATCTTCAATATCGAGTTCGTGGAACCCATATTTTTGCTGTAAATCCAACAAGACTTGCTCTGACGGTGCTGGATCGTCATGCCAAGTAACGCCTTTGTGCGTAAGAAGTCGCATAGGAAAGAAAGATCGTAGAACTACGATCTACGTAATTCTATAGGAACACCTGATAGATTCAAAAAAATGCAGCTTGTCAGCACTACTTTTTCTTCTTCTTTGGTAGATACTTATCACGATCGGTCGCTGCAACTTTTTGCTTTGGCAACACTTCATAGTGACGAGCTTTAAACATCTTTACTTGCACAAAACAATAAAGAACCAACGCAACTAACCATACAAGCCACCAAACACGCATCGATAAGAATGAAATACCTTCTGCTCTACACACAACAAGAAAGAGCCCAATAAGCCCAAACCAAAACGATGCAGATGACCATGAACGAGAAAGCTTCTTTGTTGGTGCATTCTTTAACCGCCTTCTCCAGTATTTAATAACAAATGATCCAACAATAAAGAGTATACAAATCGCGAGTAAGGCCAACGCCTTAGGGCTATCGTATGTAGCATTTGCTGGATTTGGCCAAAAGAGATAGACAAAAAAATCAGACATAAATATTAAAGGGAAAGATCTTCAGAAGTGGTAGCCTTTTTCTTTTTTACAGGCTTCTTTTTAACAATACCAGCTTTTGTATCATTGGGTTTTTTACGTATTGTTGAGGTATTGTCAGCAATAATTCGCAATAGCAATTCTTCAATTTCTCGCTCTTTAATAGTGCGAGCAGGACGAATGAGAAGGTAAAGAAAGAAACCAATAACAGGAAGAAACGCCACAAGCACTATCGAAAAGAACATGATCCAAAACGAATGTGTTCGTAGTAAGATATCTCTTGTTGTAAAAAAGACGAGAAAAATCACAATAACACCAGCAACGAGCATTCCAAACTGAAGAAGTCGAAGAGTAGGATCTTCTGAAAGAAATACGAACCAAGGCTGAGCGAATTGTTGCAATGAACTGAGAACAGTTGTCATTATAAATGGGGGTACCGACGACGGTGTACCACAACGTACACTACGACGGCGAGGAAAGAAAGTACTGCGAGAAATTGTGAGAAGCGAAGTTCAAATGTTGCAAACGGCAACATCCTTCGAATCAACATATACCCACCAAAAACTCCGATGAGTATCGTCTCCTGAATAATGAGCGCTTTTTGAGTGAGTTTTAATTCGACGGCTGCAAATATTCCGAGGCTAATAAATAGAGCAAGCAGAACAACAAAATCCATACGAGTAGCAAAAACAGGAATTGAGAAGTCCCCTCTGAAGTATTCAAAAATAAACGTACAAAATGTAGCGATCAAAATACCAACCGATGTCTCGTCTCCTGCTCTCCGAGAATGCTTACGAATGACAAGTAGAACAAATGTGAGTATTAAAAAAGCAAACGCGTAATACAGCTGTACAGGGTGAATCGGTACTGTGTAACGCACATTTATAGCATCATACGTAATACTCCATGGCATATCTGTCGGCTTTCCATATGCCCTTCCAGCTGCAAATTGACCAAGCCAATCAAAGGCAGAACCAAAAAGCGCAGCAGGGAGCAGTACATCTAACCACTGTAAAAATGTAGAACGGTGAGAACGCGTGACGAAGTAAATAACGATACCAATACCTGTAGCTGCACCTACAAAACTAAACGATCCATCCCAAAGGATAAAAATTCGGAGCGGATCTCTTATGTAGATTTTATACTGAGCAATGACTGCAAACATCCTTCCAAAAAAAATGAACCCTGCGAGGAAATACCATGACTTTTCCTTAAAATGCTGAAGAGAGAGATTTGCACTCTCTGCAAGCCTAAGAAAAAACTCCACAGAAACCCACACCCCAATCAGCAGAAAGATCGCTCTTGTCCAAATAATCGCCGGTCCTATAGTAAATGCCTCGAACACGAATATAGTCTACCCTATCTTTTCAAAAGAATTAATCACGAAATGTATTCTTAATTCTACGAGTGTCATTCATACTTTGTACAATGATCTATCTAGACCACGCAGCAACGTCACCTTTGGATCCTCGTGTCTACGAGGCAATGCTACCCATTATGCAAGAGAATTGGGGAAATCCATCATCTCCTCATAGCAAAGGTAGAGAGGCAAAAAGCCTCCTAGATGATGCTCGTCTCACCATTGCAAATTTACTTTATGTAAAGCCACATGAAGTGATATTTACTGCATCAGGAAGCGAAGCAAACTCCCTTGCACTATTTGGTCGCGCAGAAAAATGGAAACAGCAACACGGTAAAGCGGGCCACATTATTGCGCTCAGCACAGAGCACAGCTGCAGCATTAAAGCAGTACAGCGTTTACAGCGTGAAGGATGGTCTTTGTCTCTACTACCAGTAAACAATGAAGGTGTCCTCGAAATGCCTGTTCTTGAAGAATCACTGCAAGATGATACTGCATTAATATCGATCCAATGGGGAAACAACGAAGTGGGTGCAATGCAACCAATTGCAGAATGTGATGCCCTATGCAAAGAAAGAGGAATCACCTTCCATACAGATGCTGTCCAACCAATTGGGCAAGTTGCAATACCGGTATTGCCAGATATGACAACAATAGCTGCTCATAAATTTTATGGACCGAAAGGAATTGGTGCGCTCATCGTACGAGATCATATCGAGCTCGCAGCACAAATACTCGGCGGAGGCCAAGAGTTTGGTCTTCGTGCAGGAAGTGAAAACCTCCCTGCAATAGTCGGAATGGCAAAAGCACTAGAGCTTTCGATCGCAAAGCAACCAGAAGAAGAAAAACGCCTAACAAAACTTCGTGATTACTTCATTGCAGAACTGGAAAGTATTCCAGATGTAAGTCTCAACGGACCTCGGCTAAATCGCCTCCCAAATAATGCAAATATACGTTTTGCAGGAAGAAGTGGTGAAACACTTGTCATACAACTAGACCTAGCAGGAATTGCAGCTGCGACAGGAAGTGCATGCGCATCAGGATCAAGCGGCCCAAGTCATGTCCTTGAGGCAATGGGAAGAGACAGTGCATCTGCATCTGAAAATATTCGCTTTAGCCTCGGTGCTAGTACCACAAAAGAAGAACTCGACATTACAGTGAAAACACTCAAGAAAATTCTTAGCCAATAGATGGCTCTAACTTTCGAGTCTTAATATCTGAAACAGTCTTTTCTACAAAGTCAGTCAGACTTACTTCAACCTGCTCCTTTGTCTTAAAGTTGCGAACTGTAACCCCTTTACTATCCTTTTCCTTATCACCAAGAACGAGTAAGTATGGCACTTTTTTCTTCTCACCTTCACGAACACGTTTTCCAAGTGAATCTGAACTATCGAGAACCTGAGAACGGATCCCCTTCTCTTTAAGTAAAGACTCTACCTCTGCAGCATACTCCTCGTGAACATCTGCAACAGGAAGAATGTATGCCTGCACTGGTGAAAGCCACAAAGGGAAAACTCCAGCAACATGCTCTAGGTAGATGGAGAAGAATCTTTCAAGTGAACCCATAATCGCAGCATGGACCATCACAATGCGCTCTTTTTCTCCTTGTTCATTGATACAGGTAAGATCAAAATTTTCAGGCATATTAATGTCGAGCTGGATAGTTGCAACCTGCCACTCACGTCCGATGGAATCTTTTGTCATGAAGTCTACTTTTGGTCCGTAGAATGCTGCCTCACCCGGTTCTTCAATAAACTTGGATCCACGCTCCGTAGCAAGCTCCCGAATAGCATCTTCTGCCTTTTTCCATAACTCTGGAGTTCCAAGGTATTTATCAAAATTATCAGGATCATGAAGTGATAAACGAACATCGAGTTCGCCAAAGCCTACTGTTGCGTAGAATGTATCAACAATATCCCAAATTTTTAAGAACTCTTCTTTTACCTGATTCATCCGGCAAAAAACATGTGCATCATCCTGGGAGAATGCACGAACACGTGAGAGCCCATGTAGCTCTCCAGACTGCTCATCTCGGTAACAGGTTGTTGTCTCTGCATAACGCTGTGGAAGATCCTTATAGCTACGCTGCGAGCTCGCGTAGATCTGTGTGTGGTGCGGACAGTTCATTGGCTTCATTGCAAACTCATGCCCTTCGCGAGTTGTAATATGAAACAGTTGATCTGAAAACTTCTGCCAGTGTCCACTTGTTTCATAAAGCTCCTTCTTTGTAATGTGTGGAATCGTTACGCGACTATATCCACGAGCCTCACGAAGCTCCCAAACATATCCATCAAGAAGGTTCCGAAGAAGTGTTCCTCGCGGAGTCCACAGAGGAAGCCCAGGACCGACAAGTTCACTAAAGGTAAAAAGATCCATTTCAGAACCAAGCTTTCGGTGATCTCGTTTCTTCGCCTCTTCAAGCATTTGTAAGTACTGCTTTAGTTCGTCTTTTGTTGGAAAAGCAGCAATATACAAACGAGTAAGCTGGTCACGAGTTTCATCGCCTCTCCAGTATGCACCTGCTAGAGACATAATCTTAAAACCATCTGCTGGTAGATCTTTCAAATTCTCAACATGACCACCTTTACACAAGTCCACGAACATTTCATTACCATCAGCATCAAGGTTTTTGTAGTGTGTTACTTCTGTCTCTCCTTTTTTAGCAAGGTCCTCAATGAGCTCAACTTTAAACTTCTGATTCCGCTCTTTCCAATACGCAATTGCATCTGTAGTAGATAACGTATCAACTTCAAATGTTTGACCCTTGTTAATAATACCGCGCATTTCTTTTTCGATTTGCTTAAAATCAGTATCAGAAATTGGCTGTTTAAAGAGAAAATCGTAATAACACCCAGTATCAATTGGTGGACCAATAGTAATCTGAGTGTCTGGCCATAACTTCAAAACAGACTGCGCCAAAACGTGCGCCAAGCTGTGTCGCAACTTATACAAATCATCAACCTGTGGTTCAGAAGAAGAAGCCATCGAGCCAAGTGTAGCGTGCTGCATCGCAGCAGTGAAGCAAAGTTTGTATTATCTTAAGCCCAATTCAGATGTAAGCGCATGGATTTCACGCAAGACGTTAGAGTCGCTATTTAGGCTCTTATCTATCTTTCCTACTGCATTCATCACTGTTGTGTGATCACGATTACCGAAAGATTCACCCAACCGAACAAAGCTAATGTTTAAGAATTTCTTCCCAATAAACATAGCAACCTGACGAGGAATCAAAACTTCCCGTACACGAGACTTACCAATAAGGTCATCGATTGAAACGCTGTAGTACCGACTAACAGACTCCATAACATCTTGGAATGTCGCACGCTTTTGCTCCTTCTTTTCAAATCCAATATCTTCCTCTGTTACATGCGGGTCTTTATTAAGCTTACCCATGATTTCTGCAATGCTCTTGATGGTTGGCATTCGCTGTTCAAGCTCGTACTGAGCAACTGCCTGCATCAAAATACCTTCAAGTTCACGCACATTCTTTGTCGTATGCTCTGCAATAAACTGAAGAACCTGCATATCAATGAAGAGTTCGTACTCCTTTGATTTCTCCTGAAGAATTGCAAGTCGCGTCTCGTAATCAGGAACTGAAACGTCTGCGATCATTCCACGCTCGAAGCGGGATACTAATCTATCTTCAAGCTGCAACTCATCTGGTGGTCGGTCTGAAGAAATAATTATTTGCTTACCAGCTTCATACAGTGAGTTAAATGTATGAAAGAACTCCTCCTGTGTACGCTCTTTATTGGCCAGGAATTGAATATCATCAATAATCAACACATCAACCTGACGGTAACGCTTCCGAAGTTGATCCATCTTCTGCATGCGAATCGCCTCTACAACTTGGTTTGTAAAGTCCTCTGATGTTGTATACACAACTGTCGCCCGTGGATTTTTTTGAAGTATTGCGTTTCCTGTTCCTTGAAGAAGATGTGTTTTTCCAAGGCCTACACCTCCGTACAAAAAGAGTGGGTTATATTTTCCACCTGGCGCAGTCGCAACTGCACTACATGCAGCCTGAGCAAGTCTGTTGTTTGATCCAACAATAAAATTTTCAAGCATGTACCGAGGATTTAAAATCTTACTCACAATTCCCTCGGCCATTTTAACCTCCTGTTTGCCTGGGAGCTTTCTCTTTTTTGACTCTGGAAAATGCGCCAAAATATCAACAGTTCTATCGTGATTATCTTTCAAGCTACCATCTACCTTATACACAACCTGTGCAATAGAAGGGTCTGACTCTTGTATAGCTTCTAGTGTAAGCACTTGATACCGCTCCAAGTGCCAGTTCATCACCATTGGAAGTGGAAGACCGATTACTATCTTCCCCTCTTCTCTAGAAAGTACTGCGGTATCGCGGAACCACGTAATAAATTCACTACGTTGTAATTTTGATTCCAACTTTTTTAGAGTATCAATCCACAACTGTAGATCTTCCTCCTGCCGATTTCCAACAGAAGTGGCACTAGAAGAGATTGACGATGTCATTGAAGGTGATCAAAAGAATAAGCAAAATAAGAACAACAAAACCAACTGCATTTGTTGTCATTTCAAAAGTTCGGTTTACTGGACGACGTGTAATCCACTCCGCGAGAACAAAAAGGAGTCGTCCACCATCAAGAGCTGGAAATGGAAGAACATTAAGCACAGCTAAGCTAAGGCTAAGAAGTGCAACAAGCCTCAAGTAGTGTGTGAGTCCTTCTTGGACTGCACCATGTGTCAGCTGAGCAATGCCAATTATTCCAGAGATACCCTCTGGAACCCTTCCTGTACTTGCAAGTGATGTAAACAACTTCCCAATTCCAATAACAGTTTGTGATGTCATTACCTTCGCTTCACGAAGTGCGAGAAGAAATGATTGTCCAATTCCTCTATGAGGTGCAGAAAGGTTCTGTGGAAAAGGAACAATAACAACACCTGCCTTTCCATCTGTTAACTCAACAGAGTACCTCTCTGTTTCCTCTAATACTTTTCCATCCTCAATACGTGACACAACATACGTCACGCGAGATTTACCATCCTGAATAGCATGAACATCATCAGGGAATGTAATGGCTTCACCATTAATTGTTCGCACAACACTCTTTGCTGGAACGCCACTAATAGCTGCATTACTTCCACCAACAACACTGTCAATTAACACACTAAAGTCGACGTTAATCTCCCCTGCTTCTCCTGCAGTCTGCATTTCATCATACGATAGATACGTCGGAATCCAACCAGCTGTAGAAAACCCAATTGTTAAAATAGTTAATGCCAAAATGAGATTCATAAAGACTCCTGCAAGAAGAATGATGACTCTTCCATGAGTAGGTGCAGCGCCAAAACTTCCTTTAGCCCTGCGTTCTTTCTCTGTCATTGCATTCTCACCTTTTAGCCGCACAAAGCCACCAAAAGGAATCCAGTTTATTGTAAATACAGTACCGCCTTGCTTAAAAATCTTTTTCATTTTTGGTGGTAAACCAAAACCAAACTCTTCAACCACAACACCAAACTTTCGTGCAGCGGCAAAATGTCCCCACTCATGAATGAGGATAAGTAACGAGAGAAGTAGAACAAATGCAAGGGTGGAAACAAGAACTGTCATAATAAAATTTCAAAAATAAAAACTGGACGGAGTCCGATAGTACCCGCTCAGTGGAAAACTTAAAAGTTTTCCACACCACTTCGGGTTGCATGCATCCACAAAAATTTTGGAACACACAAACGTTTAGCATACTGCGCATTTACCCATGAGCAATTACCCACGCATCAATGCGCTCTACGCCTGCATTTTTTAAAACTTTTGCACACTCATGAAGTGTTGCACCCGTCGTTGCAATGTCGTCAATAAGCACAACATGTCGGGGAACTTTTTGAATGTTTTTTAAAGAAAAAGCACCGGACATTGCATGAAGCCTCTCTTCTCGTGACCGCCATGCCTGATGACCCGTATCTCTTGTCCTCCGAAGGAGACTACTCATTGGAAGCGTTGTCTGCTGTGAAAGAATCTCTGCAATACGTGCAGACTGATTAAAACCACGATCAAGAAAGCGCATCCAATGAAGTGGTACCGGACACAACACCATCCCCGATCGAAGCTCTTCTTTGATAATATCAAAAAGTAACGATGTCATATCTTCTATCAAACGAGGGTCCCGTCGATACTTCACAGTAAACATAGCTCTCTGTAGCAGATGCTCATTCCCATATTCAACAGCAGACACAATTTCATGTGGCAATCCATCTATGCCAATATTCTTATATGCATACGTATGAATAGATCGAACTTGTTCTGGTGTTACATGCAATCCAACTAATGGGTGAGCTGGCAGAGGCGGAAACAAAACATCAACAATGTGCTTGATCATACGCTCATCATAAAATGGTCGAATTATAAAAATAGAGTTCGAAAAAAAGAACTCTGCACTAATCATCAATAATAAAGGTCTTAAAACAAAAAAGGTGTTCCATGGAAAAGAAGAACATATAGATTACCGAGTAAATTGATAGATGGTGGGCAATACTGGATTCGAACCAGTGACCTCTGCAATGTCAATGCAACGCTCTAACCAACTGAGCTAATTGCCCCCAAAGTGGACAAAGAGTACCAAATATCGGAGTAAAACAACAGGAAGAATTACGTAGTATTATGAATCATAATATATATTACGCAAGTCCTCTGGGATGTCGTAAAACACTGTTTTCCGCTATAATTAAACGATTACACAAAAAAAATATGAATACACATATCCCAACCGAAGATCCGATCCTTGAATGGACGGCACCTCAACATTT
>Ga0213866_10002416_pt1 | contig 13203 bp, 14 predicted proteins | sample PICome_11_FD_160079 | JGI IMG/M metagenome (GOLD analysis project Ga0213866, IMG submission 160079) | Coastal seawater microbial communities near Pivers Island, North Carolina, United States - PICO284 | ecosystem: Environmental > Aquatic > Marine > Coastal | place: USA: North Carolina... | reverse complement strand
TTGCAAGACAAGTATATTTGATTAATGATAAAAGAGCATCAATCAAAAAAAGAATTAATGAATTAACCAATTCATCTTACCGAGAAATAAAACTTTATTAATTATTATTTTTATGAATTTTGTAAAACTTGCCTTGGAAAATGGTGGATGTATTAAACCATTATTGATTTCTTCAAAAGATCTTTCTGGACCATCACTCACAAACCCATCAGTAATTGTAGTAGATGGGAAAATATTAGTAAATGTTCGTAATGTAAATTATACATTATACCATTCAGAACTTGGTCAGTTTGAACATGCTTGGGGACCATTAGTGTATGTTCACCCAGAAAATGATATTCATTTAAGAACAACAAATTATATTTTAGAGTTGGATGAAGATTTGGATGTGTCTTGGTATTCAAAAATAGACACATCCAAATTTGATACTTACCCACCCCAATGGGAATTTGTAGGACTTGAAGATGTTCGTTTAGTAGAATGGAAAAATAAACTTTACGGTATTGGTGTTCGTAGAGATTTGGATACAGTGGGAACAGGAAGAATGGAACTTAGTGAATTTGAGATTTTAGGAACTCAAGTCAAAGAAGTTTCACGATACAGAATTCCTGGTCCACCTCCAGATAAGGAATATTGTATGAAAAATTGCACTCCAATTTTAAATAAACCATTTTATCTTTTAAAATGGACTAATCCAACTTCATTGATGGAATTTAATCCTTCTGGGGCAGACAGTATTATTTACGAAACTTCTTCTCATATCTCTGGATATAATGATATGAGAGGAGGATCTCAAGTAATTAATTGGAAAGATGGATATTTAACTTTAGTTCATGAAACTGAATTGTATTATTCAGAACAAGGAAGAAAAGATGCTACCTACCGACACCGTTTTATTGTGTGGAATAAAGATTTTCAAATTCAAAAAATGTCTCCATTGTTTTCATTTTTAAATATGAAAATAGAATTTGCTTGTGGATTAGCAGATTATAAAGATAATTTTCTTATTACTTTTGGAGCACAAGATAATGCTGCGTATATTTTAAAAATATCAAAATTAGTTGTGGAGAATTTTATCAATGAATGAACTAATTGAATTCAGTTTAGATACAGAAAATGCAGAAAAAAATTATCAACTCGCAAGGTTCTATGAAGAGCAAGGTCATACTGCACCAGCTCATAGTTATTATCTGAGAGGAGCAGAAAGAACAGAAAATAAAGATCTTGCATATCAAGCACTTATTAGAGCATCTTTTTGTTATAAAGAACAAGGATCCAGAGATCTAACAGAAAAAAATCTTTTAGAAAATGCTTTAATGCTTTTACCAGAAAGGCCAGAAGCATATTATTTTCTTTCTTTAATTTATGAAAAGAAACAAGAATGGCAAAATTGTTATATTTACGCTAATCTTGGACTTCAGTATTCAGATAAAAAAAGTATCGTTCCGGAATATCAAGGGAAACATTTATTAATTTTCACAAAAGCAGTATCTGCTTGGTGGTGGGGAAAGGGAGACGAAAGCAGAAATTTATTTGATTTTATCTATCAATATCATTGGGAAAATTTTGATGAATTGCACAAAAATTGTATAAAAGAAAATTTGATTAAGGTAGGTAAACCAATAGTAGAACAATCGCAATTATTTAATTATCCAGATAACTTTGATTGGGCAGACTTAACAGAAGAAGATATTGTTACTATAGACAGAGAAATAATTCACGAAAAAGTATATAGATTTTGGAATGATGTAAAAGAAAATGATGTTGTTTTAGATGTAGGCGCAAGTGTTGGAGCATACACTATATCAATTTTAGACCAAAAACCAAAAAAAGTATATTGTGTTGAACCATCAAAAAATCTATTAAAAACTTTAGTTAAAAATTGTTCAGAAAAATTATTTAGTAATCCTAATACATCAATAACATATATCAATAATGGAATAGTCAATAATAATAACGACAAAATAAATGTTTTTGGTAGTGATAAAAATTTTATTCCTATTACATTTAAACAATTAATAGAAAAATATTTTATTACTAAAATTGATTATATGAAAGTAGATTGCGAAGGAGGAGAATATAGTATATTTACAGAAGAAAATTTTGATTTTATTTTTAATAATGTAAAGTTTGTCTCAATAGAAATTCATTTAAAGGGCGAAGGATTTAGAGAAAAATTTAAATATTTTAGAGATAATTTTCTTATCAAATTTGATAATTATAAAGTTATGTCTTGCACAAGACAAAATATAAATTGGGGCAATTCTTTAGATATAACATCCAATATATTTGATGATGAATTTATTGATAATTATAACTGTGAATTTATGGTTTACATCAAAAATGTTATCAATTCATCAGTAAAAAAAAAGAAAGTATTTATTGATGCAGGAACTCATCTTTTTCAGGGATTTGAAAAAATATCAGAATTACAAAAAATAAACAATTCTTGGGAGTGTTATTGTTTTGAGGCAAATCCATTTACTTTTGAAATGTCTAAACAAAAATATTCAAAATTAATAGAAAATGGATTTAATATTCAGCATTTTAATAATGCTATTTCAAATAAGAACGAAATAGTAAATATCAATTGTGCTGAAGCAGATAGCTGGGATGATAGTTTGATAGGATCATCTACAAGTCAGGCATCAAATATTTTAAAATGTCCACCAGAATATTGTTCCGAAAAAAATATAATTTATACTGACACAAAATCAGTAATAACAATAAATTTTTCAGATTTTATTTCGCATGTATGTAATAAAAATGATTTTGTTGTTGTAAAATTAGATATTGAAGGGAGTGAATTTGACGTTTTGGATAAATTGATAGATGATAATAGTATTGATTATATTGACGAAATTTATATAGAATTTCATTCTCATTTTTTTAAAAATCCTATGTTATATGAAGAAAAAATAAAAACATATAAAAAATTATTTGAACAAAAAAATATTAAATTTATTCAATGGTATTAATATGACAAAAATTATAGATTATTTTCCATTTTTTATTGAAAAGGAACTTTTAGAACTTAGAATTAATTTACTTAAAGATCATGTAGATAAATTTATTATTTCGGAAGCAAACAAAACTCATAACGGTGAAGATAAAGAATTTATATGCAATAAAATAATTGACAAACTTAATTTACCAAAAGATAAAATAGAAGTAATAGAGATTATTATACCAGAAGATGAAAATATTATTGTAGAAAATTATGATTATTTTCATGCTGAAGAAGCAAAATCTATTAAGATAAACAATTGGGCAAGAGAAAGAATTCAAAGAGATTCTTTAATGAAAATTATTGATAATTTTGATGAAGATACTGTTTTTATTTTAAGTGATTGTGACGAAATAATAAATCCAGATTACTTACCATATTTTTCTCAACAATGTAAAAATTTAAAAACAAATATAATTAAAGTTCCTTTAATTTTGTTAGAAGGAAGAGCAGATCAAAGATTATATAATGGCGATGTTCCAGCAGATTGGAGCAAATCTTTAGTATTATGTACAAAATACCATTTAATTAATAAAGGATCCCCATCTAAATTTAGAGCAGAATATCAGAATCCTTTTCCTGCGGTGTGGTTAACAGAAAACAATCAAGTTATACAAGATTGTGGTTGGCATTTTACTTGGATGGGAGATAAAAATCTCAAAAAATATAAAGCAAAAACATCAGTTCTTTCTGAAAGTTTAACTCCATCAAATACATTAAGTTCATTTTCAATGAAAGAAATTATTGGTAATTATGATAATAATTTGACATTAAAAAATTATCCAGTAGAATTTCTTCCTCAAATTATCTTTGAATTACCTACAGTAAAAAACTTTTTACTTCCAGAAAAAATTGAAAAAGAATTTACTTTCTCAATTAACAACAATAAAAATACAGCATGGATCGTAGATAATTTTTATGAAGATCCTGATGCAGTAAGAGAGTTTGCATTGAAGCAAGATTATCTTGAAGGTGGTTTAGGGAGAGGTTTTATTGGGAGACGAACGGAACAGCAGTTTTTATTTCCTGGTCTCAAAGAACGATTTGAAGAAATTATGGGTAGAGAAATAACTGCATGGCAAGAGCATGGAATGAACGGAAGATTTCAAATTTCTTGGTCTGGAGAACCATTAGTATATCATTGTGATAGTCAAAAATGGGGTGGTATGTTATACCTAACTCCAAATGCTCCATTTTCTTGTGGCACTACTCTTTATGCTCACAAAACTACAAGAGCACGAACTTATTATGAAGAAGGTTGGGATGTTGCTTGGAAGGATGTGCCAGGAGATTGTCATTTAGATGGAAGTTCATTTGAACCAGTTGACGTTCTTGGAAATGTATATAACCGTTTGGTTATTTTTGATGCAAGTGCTATTCATAGTGCTTCTCAATATTTTGGTACTGTGAAAGAAAATGCCAGACTATGGCAGATGTTCTTTTTTGATACTTTATAAATATTAAATATATTGTTTTATTACTATGACTGACATTACAACATTAAAAGAAAATTTTAATTCTCAAATTAAAACTACCAATGAACAAATTGTAGATCTTGAAGAAAAATTAGAAAAGGCAAAAGAATATAAATTAAAACTTCAAGGTGGTCTTGAAACCTTGGCACTGCTAAGTCCTCCAGAAGAAACTTCACAAGAAACAACCGAAGAATAAACACTAAGTCCCTTCTTGATAAATACAAGAAGGGATTTTTTGTATCAATTTAAATGGCAAAGCCATCTACCAGGCAAGAACTTATTGATTACTGTAAGCGCCAATTGGGTGCCCCAGTTCTTCAAATCAATATTGATGATGATCAAGTTGATGATGTGATTGACACTGCTATTCAATATTACCAAGAATATCATTTTGATGGTATTGAAAGAATGTATTTAAAACATGAGTTTACTGAAGAAGATGTAGAAAGATCTAAAGCAGCCGATGAACTATCATCAACAGCTGACCCAGATGGATCTACCTGGATTAACAGAAAAAACTTTATTGAAGTTCCTGATCATGTAATTGGTATTCAAAAGGTATTTGGTGTTACCTCTAACTTTGCTCGCAATGACATGTGGGGTTTCAGTAACCAATATTTCCTTATGGATATTTTTTCATTCTCTGCTGGGTATACGTTTGGTCATTTTGATATGGCAAATTACTATATGATTAAACAGTATTTTGAAACCATTGATATGGTTATTAATACTGGTGCTCTTGTTGAGTATCGTTTTAATAAAAGACAAGATCGCCTTTATGTTGACATTGACGTAGATAGAATTAAAGCTGGAAACTATTTGGTTATTGATTGTTATCGTGCTTTAGATCCAGAAGAATGGTCTCAAGTATATGATGATAGTTTTCTCAAACGTTACGCTACTGCTCTTATGAAGCGTATGTGGGGACAGAATCTTATCAAGTATAACAATGTTCAATTGCCTGGCGGTATTACATTAAACGGTCGTCAAATTTGGGAGGATGGCAATACAGAAGTTAAAGATTTAGAAGCAAGAATGCTTACAGATTACTCCCTACCACCAATGGATATGATCGGATAAAATGCCTACTAGCCCTTACTTTCCAAATTACTATAGCGGATATTCAGGCGAGCAAAATCTCGTTCAGGATCTTGCTGACGAACAGATTAAACTGTTTGGAACAGATATCTATTATCTACCAAGAACTTTACTTAACAACAATACTTTAGATGATATCATCTATTCAAAATTTGAAGACCAATTTCAAATTGAAATGTATCTTCAAAACGTAGAAGGATTTGGTCAATCAGAATTTATTAGTAAGTTTGGTCTCAAGGTAACAGACGAAATTAAATTTATTGTATCGCAAAGAAGATGGATTCAAGAAGCAACTGCTAATGAATATAAGAGTATTAACAGACCGTTGGAAGGAGATTTATTATTCTTTCCACTCACTAAAGACCTTTATGAGATTAAATTTGTAGAAGTAGAAGCAATATTTCATCAATTTGGTAAACTACAATTTTATCAGATCACTGCAGAAATTTATGAAATGGGTAATGAATCTATTGACACCGGCATTGCTGATATTGATCTAATTGAAAATATTCTTACTCCTGCAATTGATATTGTAATGCTAAGTGGTAGTGGTACTTTAGCATATGAAGTTGGAGAAACAGTTACAGGAAGTATTTCTGGTGTCACAGCAAAGGTAAGTAAATGGAATCCGACCACAAGAACTCTTACTGTAATTACAAGAACAGGTACATTTGTTGAAGAAGAGATCTTAACAGGATCAGAATCTGATGCAGAGTGGGAGGTTCAATCGTTCAATACTCAAGAAGATCCTAATACTGATTACGATCAAAATAAATATATTCAAAACGAGTCAAATGTGATTCTTGATTTTAATGAAAAGAATCCATTTGGAGAGTATGGTAATTTCACAGGTAGTATATAATGTTAAGCGCACATTTTTATAATAAAGCAATAGAAAAAACTGTTGTTGGATTTGGAACACTATTCAACAACATTGAAATACAGCGTAAAAATCCAGAAAATAATAATATTTTAGAGGTTCAAAAAGTTCCAATTTCATATGGTCCTAAAGATAAATTTTTAGCCAGAATAGAACAGAACCCAGATCCTACTCCAGGAGCACCATATGAGTATATGAGAATCCCTCGTATATACTTTCAGATGACAAAAATTAATTATGATTCAACAAGAAAAGTAAGTCCTATTCAAAAATACAAAACAATTATTGCAGACAATGGTAATGAAGTAAGAGTTCAGTATGTTCCAATTCCTTACAATATTGATTTTGAATTGGGTGTACTTGCAAAATCACAAGATGATGGACTACAAATTGTGGAACAGATTCTACCATACTTTCAACCAAATTTCAACATCACCATTAATTTTATTCCTGATATGAATGAAAAAAAGGATGTTGCTATTGTATTAAATGATATTGATCTTGATGATTCGTGGGACGGTGAATATGAAAATCGTAGGTCTATTATTTGGACTTTTCAATTTACTGCTAAGTCATATATCTACGGTCCCTTCAATCAGGCTGCTATTATTCGCAAGGCAATTATTTACGAAACTGTGGGTGATCTTCAAGAAAACAAACGCAATGCTAAATTCTCATATACACCAAAAGCACTTGAAGATAAAAATGATGATGGTGTCATTAATGCTCTTGATGATGCTTTATTAAGACCAGATGATAATTTTGGATTTAATGGAGAGATTGATTTATTATGAGTAAATTTGAAAAGAACATGGAAGAAATATTTGATATAGAGGTTTCTGAAGTAAACACCGAAGTAGATTCTATTGTGGAATTACCTAAGGTAAAAAAAGAAGATCCAGAAAAAGATTACGAATATACAAGAGGTCAACTCTACGACCTCATAGAGAAGGGTCAGGAGGCCGTACAAGGTGCCTTAGAGGTTGCTCAGGAGTCAGGGCACCCAAGAGCGTTTGAGGTCGCTGTGAACGCTATGAAGCAGGTCTCAGACATGACTGATAAATTAATTGATCTTCAGAAAAAAATGAAAGAGTTAGATGCTCCTATGAAAGGATCTTCGCCCACTACAGTTAACAATACTATGTTCGTTGGTAGTACATCAGATCTTCAAAAAATGCTCAAGGATATGAGCAAAAAAATAGCAGAAGAATAAATATAAAATAAACGGTAAGTAAAATGAGATTGAAAATTTTAAGAGAAGAAATTGTTTCACCTACTACTGCTAATACTGCTACTAGTATAAACGAAGCAACTGAAGTTCGTATTGTGCATGACTCTGGCGGAAATACAACTCATCTTGTAACTATTACTGATGGTGCTGAAACTCCAGCAACTGTGGCATCTTTTAGCTTAACTCCAGGAGAATCATTGGTAATCAGAAAACTTCCAACACAAAAAATTTATTCGTCAAATGACGATATAAGATTAGTTGCTGTTTCATATATTTCTTGAGATGAAAACTTTTAACCAGCTTAAAAAATCATTAATTGAAAATCATATTGATGTTGCCATGGGTAGAGAGCTTGATGACGAAGGAGCAATGATTATGAATCAAATTGAAGAAATTAAACATTGTTGTGATCGTCTTAAAATGTCTATTCAATCTCCAACAATGCAAGTTCCTGGTTGGGTTCAATCAAAGGTAACTCTTGCTGCCGATTACATGGATTCAGTTGCTTCTTACATGGACAACAAATATGAGGGGTGAGGATTTACTAACATAAATTTAGTAATTATTGTTACCGCACGAACACTATAATCTAAATATAATATTATCTGTTGAGTAATAAATATGGATACTAAAACCTGCCCTAAGTGCGGGGCGTGTTGGATAAATGGTCAGCACTTTTGGACAGGGACAAATAAGCCAGGAAATGAAACAGAACTTGCCAGTTTAGTTTGTGACAAGTTTGGAGATGATACATGTATCAATCCAGTCAAAGGTACTACTGATGGCAAGGGGTGGGAAAATAGATTTAATAATATGGATGCTATTGATAAAGATGTGAAGAGAACATTAGATGAGTAATGATCAAATTTATTTGGGCAATCCGCTTCTAAAAAAAGCAAACGTTGCTCACAAGTGGACTAAAAAACAAATTGCCGAGTATCTGGAATGTAAGGAAGATCCTGTATACTTCGCATTAAATTATGTCAAAATTGTTTCTGTTGATGAAGGATTAATTCCTTTTAAAATGTATGATTTTCAAAAAGATCTTGTAAACAAATTTCACCAAAACAGATTCAATATTGCTAAACTACCAAGACAGACAGGAAAATCTACAGTTGTGGTTTCTTATCTGCTTCACTTTGCTTTGTTTAATGATAATTCTAATATTGGTATTCTAGCAAACAAGGCGGCCACTGCTCGTGACCTATTAGGAAGATTGCAAACAGCATACGAAAATCTTCCCAAATGGTTACAACAAGGAGTTATATCTTGGAACAAAGGTTCTATGGAACTGGAGAATGGTTCTAAGATTATGGCGGCATCAACCTCAGCATCTGCTGTACGAGGAATGTCATTTAATATTATTTTCTTGGACGAATTTGCTTTCGTTCCAAATCATATTGCTGAAGATTTTTTCTCGTCAGTATACCCAACCATTTCATCTGGTACTAGAACAAAAGTTATTATTATTTCTACTCCCTATGGTATGAACCATTTCTATAAGTTGTGGGTAGATGCTCAGAATAATAGAAATAATTATATTTGGACAGAGGTTCATTGGTCTGAAGTTCCTGGGCGTGATGCCAAGTGGAAAGAAGAAACAATTAAAAACACTTCTCAGCGACAGTTTACACAGGAGTTTGAGTGTGAATTTTTGGGTTCAGTTGATACTCTTATCGCTGCTTCCAAGCTAAGAACATTAGCATTTGATACTCCAATCAGTTCCAACAAAGGTCTTGATGTTTACGAAACTCCGAACTCAAAATCAGAATATATTATTACAGCTGACGTTTCAAGGGGTATAGGTGGTGACTATTCTGCTTTTATTGTTTTTGATATTACTACCGTTCCGTACAGAATCGTAGCAAAATATAGAAATAACGAAATCAAACCAATGCTTTTTCCCAACGTAATTAACGACGTTGCCCGAGCATATAATAATGCTTATGTATTATGTGAAGTAAATGATGTTGGTGATCAAGTAGCATCTATTCTTAACTATGAATTAGAGTATCCTAATGTATTAATGTGTTCAATGAGAGGTCGTGCTGGTCAAATTGTTGGACAAGGATTCTCTGGCAACAAAACTCAGCTTGGTATCAAGATGTCAATTACTGTAAAAAAAGTTGGTTGTCAAAACTTGAAACAGATGATTGAAGACGATAAACTTTTGTTTAGAGATTACGAAATTATTTCTGAACTTACCACGTTTATTCAGAAAAAACAATCGTTTGAAGCTGACGATGGATATCATGATGACCTAGTAATGTGTTTAGTTATTTTTGCTTGGCTGGCTGTTCAAGATTATTTTAAAGAAATGACGGACAATGATGTTCGTAAAAGAATCTACGAAGAACAAAAAAATCAGATTGAACAAGACATGGCACCGTTTGGCTTTATCACAACTGGGCTTGAAGGAGATGAGGGTTTTGTAGATGATGGTAGTGTCTGGTATGGAGATACACAAGAAGAAATTTCATACATGTGGAACTATTGATTTCTATAAATAATTTTAGATTTAAACTGGATAAAACCGAGAGGAGAATAAAATGGCAAGTCAAGTCTCGCCTGGAATTGTAATCAAGGAGCGTGACCTATCAAATGCTGTGATCACTGGTGCTCAACAGATTACCGCAGCATTTGCTTCAACATTCCAAAAAGGGCCTATTAACGAAATTATAAACATCAATTCACAGAAACAGATGATTGATGTTTTTGGGAAGCCTTCGGATGCTAACGCAGAAGATTGGTATGTTGCTTCCGAATTTTTAAATTATGGCGGTAGATTAGCAATTGTTCGTGCTGCTACTTCTGTTCTAAATGCTACTGCTACTGGCACTGGTGTTCTTGTAAGAAATGATCTTGATTTTGAAGCAGGAACTGGTTCTTCACAGACCTTTGTTGCCAAGACCGCTGGAACTTGGGGCAACTCACTCAAAGTAGTTGTAGTTGACAGGGGTTACGATCAAATTATTACTTTTGATAAAGCTCCCGATGTTACTCCTGTTGTAGGATCTACCCTCACTTTTGCTTCGGGGAAAACAGCTGTAGTTGGTTCATACGATTTAACATCTAAAGAAGTAACAGTTAATAATGTGCTCGGTGGTTTGATCAGTGCTGGTGATAGTATCACAGAAACAGAGGATCCAATTGCTTCATTTACTCATGATGGAGTAACAGAAGCTGGTAGAACTCCAGGAACTTATACTCCTGCTGCTGATGCTGGTGGTGCTTCTTTTCAAGTTGTAGTTGCTGATGCTGGTGCTGGAGTAGGTGGTGCTGTAACAGTAACACTGTTAACTGCTGGTGATGGATACGAAATTGGAGATACTATCACTCTTGCTGGTGCCTCTACTGGCGGTGGTTCTGATATTATTGCAACTGTTGCTACAATTTTAGATGATGAAACTGGAGTAAGTGCTGTTAGAGATTGGTATATTAATACCGAAATTGGCACTACTGGTTTAACACTGGCTTCTATCGGTCCTCGTCCAGGAACTTCGGTATACGCTTCCAGCAGAGGAATTGCTAACGATGAAGTTCACGTAATTGTAATTGACACCACTGGCAATATTTCTGGATCAGCTAACACAATCGTAGAAAGATTCACTTATCTTTCAAAACTTTCCGATGGTAAAGGTTCTGAAGGTGGCAACACTTACTACAAAAATGTATTAAATGAGCAATCTTCTTTTGTTTATACCGGAGCTGATTTAGCAACTAATTTTGGAGATACAGCAGAAGAAATGGATGGCAGTGATTTTGCTATCTACGGATTTGTTTCAACTGACCTCACTGGGGGAACAGATGATTACTCTTATGATAATGGACAAGTTGGAAACGCTTACGATCTATTTTTAGATACAGAAGAAGCCACTGTAGATTTTATTCTTATGGGTGGTTCTATGCCTTTAGAATCAGAAACTAAAGCCAAAGCATCCAAAGTAATTTCAATTGCTGCATCAAGAAAAGATTGTATTGCTTTCGTTTCTCCCCACAAAGGAAACCAAGTAGGTTCTAACGGAGCTTTAACCACATCACAACAAAAAGTTAATACTATTAATTTTTTTAATGGTTTGACTTCAACTTCATATGCTATATTTGATAGCGGATACAAGTATTTTTATGACCGCTTTAATGACAAGTATCGTTACATTCCATGTAATGGAGACATTGCTGGATTGTGTGTAGCAACTTCATCTGCTTTAGATGATTGGTATTCTCCTGCCGGTGTTAACAGAGGTTCATTAAGAAACGCTGTTAAGCTTGCATATAATCCAAATAAAGCCGATAGAGATGAGCTTTATCAGGCAAGAATTAATCCTATTGTTTCTTTCACTGGTTCTGGCGTAACTCTATTTGGCGATAAAACTGCTCTCGCTTCACCATCTGCTTTTGATAGAATTAACGTTCGTCGTTTATTCCTCAATATTCAGAAAAGAGCAGAAGGTCTCGCTAAGCAAGTTCTGTTTGATCAGAACGATGAGACGACAAGAGCATCTTTTGCAAGTGCTCTAAACTCCTATATGAGTGAAGTTCAGGCAAGAAGAGGTGTAACCGACTTCCTGGTTGTTTGCGATGAATCAAACAATACCCCAGATGTTATTGATAGATACGAATTTGTTGCTGAAATTTATATTAAACCAACTCGTTCTATTAACTACATTACAGTAACCTTAACGGCTACTAAGACTGGTGTTTCGTTTGCTGAAGTAGTTGGCCGCTGATTAATCACAAACAAAACAACGAGGTAAAAAACAATGGCAACAAAAATTAACGATTTTATTTCAAAGATTGGCCAAGGCACTAAGCCTAACATGTTCGCTATAGACATTGTATGGCCTTCAGATCTTGGCAGTGGAAATTCTTCTCCTTCAGGAGAAGACAAAGATTTAGTTGATCTTCTTTGCAAGTCAGCTGCTCTTCCTGCTTCAGCTTTAGGTGTTATTGAAGTTCCATTTCGTGGCAGAACAGTAAAAATTTCTGGAGACAGAACGTTTGATACATGGAGTCCTACATTCTTTAATGACAAAGATTTCAAGGTTCGTTCGTATTTTGAGCAATGGCTTGAAACCATGAACACTCACAATGGAAATAATGCTCCTAAGTTTAGACCAAATACTACCGACGGTTACATGGCTACAGTTAGAGTGAAGCAACTTGAAAAGAACGCTACTGAAAGAGGAACTATTCTTAGACAGTATACTTTATATCATGCTTTCCCAACTAACGTTTCTCAAATTGACTTGGGTTATGACAGCAATGATCAAATTTCTGAGTTTTCTGTAGAGTTCCAGTATTCATATTGGCTTGCTAATGAGCCTGTAGCTTCCAACATTACTGATGGTGCTGCTACCGGAATTGCTGGAGTAACTAGATTAGTTGATAAGTGATCTCTAATAAATAGAGTATATCGTCAAATAATTTGATATGAGTCAGCTGTTTGGATTTAAGATTAATAAAAAGGAGGGATTACAAGGTCAATCCCCAATCCCTCCTAATCAAGATGATA
>Ga0213866_10002415_pt1 | contig 13205 bp, 16 predicted proteins | sample PICome_11_FD_160079 | JGI IMG/M metagenome (GOLD analysis project Ga0213866, IMG submission 160079) | Coastal seawater microbial communities near Pivers Island, North Carolina, United States - PICO284 | ecosystem: Environmental > Aquatic > Marine > Coastal | place: USA: North Carolina... | reverse complement strand
GGATCGGCTCTACACACCAGACAACTTGGTTATTGCATTTGCAGGAAAGACAAGTGATGCACAGGCTATGGAGCTTTCATCAAAATACTTTAGTGGTATGAATGGAACAAAAGAGAGAGAGTTTGAGTCACTTGTAGAATATGGCAAAGAGAAGGTATGCCTCAGAACAAAGAAGACAGAGCAGTCACACTTGGTGATTGGAGTTCCTTCACTTAGCTCACAAGATGATCGTCATTTTGCACAGAAGCTTTTGGCAATTATTCTTGGTGGAAATATGAGCTCTCGCATGTTCCTTAATATTCGTGAGGCAAAAGGAATGTGTTACTACATTGATAGTGACATTGATAGCTACCTCGATGCAGGTTCACTTTCTACACGGGCAGGTATCGATCAGTCTCGTCTTAATGAAGCAGTGAAGTTGATTATCAATGAATATGATCAAGTAGCATTACATGGTGTTCTTGATGAGGAAGTTGCACGTGCAAAGTCTTACATGAAAGGGTCTATTATCTTATCTCTTGAAGATACAGAGGAACTCGCACATTTCTTTGGAAAGCAGCAACTACTTTACCCACAGGTTCGTAGTGTTGATGAGTACATTGGTATGATCGAAGCGGTTTCAAAGGAAGATATTGATCAACTCGCAAAAGACCTACTTGGACATGAAAATCTTCGTTTGGCTGTTATCGGAAATACAGATAACAAAGCAGCACTTGAAGGCTTACTTTTGTAAATTATTTTTTTAATTATTTTATACCCTGAATTTTATGGAAAAAACGCTCATTCTCCTCAAGCCTGACTGTGTTCAGAAAAAGCTTGTCGGTAAAGTTATTGCTCGCTTTGAAGAAGCAGGCTTCACTATTCGTGCAACGAAAATGATTCAACTCACAGATGAACTACTTCGTGAGCACTACGCTCACATTGCTCAGTTTCCTTTCTACGCAGATGTTGAAGCATTCATGAAAGAATCTCCTGTTGTTGCTCTCGTACTTGAGGCTGACGGTATCATTGATGCTATGCGTGTAATGCTTGGAGTGACAGATTGTCTAGAAGCAGCACCTGGTACTATTCGTGCTGAGCTTGGTAGCAAGGAAGAAGGAAAGAACAAAATGTGTAACATCGCACACGCTTCAGACTCTGAAGAGGCAGCAAAAGTAGAGATTGCTCGTTTCTTCTCAGAAGACGAGATCTTCAATTACTAATTCGATATCAAAAAAAGCCTAGGAAAGTAACTAGGCTTTTTTTAGTTACTTATTCCCCTTTACTAAGGAGTTCGAGTGCAGTGTCGAGCTGTGGATCTTCATCAACTTGCATTTGTTCTTGTGTTCTTTCAATTTCAATATCTGGGGTGATTCCCTCTTTTCCAATATCTATTCCGTTTGGGGTTAGCCAGTGTGCTGTCGTGATGCGAATGCTTGTGCCACCTGGTAGGTCGAATACCTCTTGCACTGTTCCTTTTCCAAAGCTTTGCTTCCCGATAACAGTCGCACGGTCACCATCTTGCAATGCCCCTGCAAGGATCTCTGATGCTGATGCAGACCCTTCGTTGATAAGAATAGCGAGTGGCACGTCTGGAGCAATTGGTGAGCCTGAAACATAGTGGTGAGTTGGCTCTCCTGTTCGACGAGCAACAGACACTACCTTTCCTTGTGAAAGGAACATAGATGCGAGGTCTACTGCTGCATCGAGGTATCCTCCGCCGTTATAGCGCACATCAATAATCATGCCATCAACGTCTTCTTCCATGAGTTCGAGAACTTCCTCTCGTACCTCCTTTGAAGTTGTATCTCCAAATCTATTTAAAGAAACTTTTCCAATACGCTTTCCATCGTATTCAATAATTTCACTTTCTGTGCTTGGTACTTTGATATCATCTCTTGTGATAGTGATATCTAGTGGAGATCCCTCTCGTAGTACTGTCAGGGTAACATCTGTTCCTTTTGGTCCACGAATAAGTTCTACTGCATCCCCGAGTGAGAATCCTTTGATAGACTTCTCGTCTACATGTGTGATGACATCTTCTGGAATGAGGCCTGCTTCTTCTGCTGGCGATCCTTTCAGCGGTGCTACAACGACGATTTCTTTTTCGCGTAAAGTCAGCTCTGCGCCAATTCCTTGCAGGTTACCATTAAGAGATTGTTTGAATTCCTTGTTTTCCTGCGGTGCCATAAATACGGTGTATGGGTCGTTGAGTGTCTTTACAATTCCTTCTGTTGCCCCCTGAACCATCGCTGTTACATTCATTTTCTCAGGTGAGATGTAATGCTTTGAGAGAAGCCTCCATACACTCCAAAGAAGTGTGATATCTACTTCTTTTCTGGGTCTGTAATCACTGTTCCAGTTCCTACATTTCCATCAAAAATTTCCTCCATTGCATCGTATTGATTCGATAGCTGTTGACGTTCGTAGCTGATTCCTACATGCATACCAAGGAAGAGAGTTGCTACCGGAAGAACGATGAGTGTAATGTTTTTGAGGAAAGTTTTCATAGTAGACACATGATACGTTATTATTGTTTCATGTCTACCGCAGCAATAACGAAACATATGGTTGTACGAGAAATTGTTACATTAGTGCCTGCCGCAGCAGACATTATGCTTGAGTATGGATTGCACTGTTTTTCATGTTCTGTTGGAGGTGTAGAAACCCTCGAGGAAGGGTGTCACATGCATGGCATGGACGATGATACTATCGATGCTCTTGTTGAGGATATTAATGATGCAATTGGAACGGCGCCAAAGCGACCACAAACAATTACTATTACTGCAGATGCGGCACGCGGTATTGGTGAGATCGCAAAAAAAGAAAATAGAGTAGGAGAAATATTAATGGTGACTGTTGATGAGCAAGGAGGTTTTTGCTTGGAGTTCCAAGAAAAGCCGTTGCAAGGTGATATAGATTTTAGTTGTGCAGAAGTGCCAGAGGTTCGTATCTTTGCATCAGTTCTTACACTTGGCCGTATCGGAGGTGCAACTATTGATATGCGTGATGGTCGGTTTAAACTCGACCTTCCAGATGAAGATGGGTGTTGCGGCGCTGATAAGGATGGATGTGGCTGTTCGTAATCGTGGTATACTTCAGGTGATGATTCGTCTTCCTGCATCACTAGAGCGTAAGTTAGAACAGCTATTCCCTAGAGTGGCTGATCGCAATCGCTTTGTCGCAGAAGTACTTACGGTCGCATTACAACAAAATGATCTACAAATGGAGCGCAATGAACTTTCAACTGTCGGCGGCACGTTGCACCTCTTTACAGATGGGGGGTCACGAGGAAATCCAGGGCAAGCAGCTATTGGCATTGTTATTGAAGACCCTGTAAAAGGCGAAGTTATCCGTGAGCATTACGAGCGTATTGGTATTGAGACTAATAATGTTGCAGAGTACCGAGCCCTTATTGAAGGGCTTAAAATTGCTCATCGTTGTCATCCAAATAAGCTTGTGTGTCATTTGGATAGCGAACTTATTGTGAAGCAGTTAAGTGGGGAATATAAAGTAAAAATGCCTACACTTCGTGTTTTCTTTGATGAAATTCAGGAGTTGTCTCAGGATTTTCCTTCTATTTCTTTTATACACATTCCTCGTGCAGATAACCACAAAGCAGATGCATTGGTAAATAAGGCATTAGACGAACATCCTTCTCCACATTATGAACGCCCATAAATTATTGTTATTTCTCGGATGTGCATTCTTGCCTCAAGCAGCATCTGCTGCTTCGTTTTACCCAGAGTTACTCTATCGGTATGAACATCACTTAATGACACTCAACCCAAATGACTATCCATTATGGAGGAAAACAGAGGAAGTGTGGCGGTATGGCAATACCGAAATTAGGCCTGCAGCTATTCTTCGCTCAGATGGTGATAATCCTATGGCTTTACCAGAGGGTGTGACGAGGTCACTTCGGACATCATGGAATAGTGATGCAATTGCAGCAACTATTGCGACTCGTATTGCAACGATTATTGATAGGCCTCGTGGAACAGTGTCTATCGATAAGAATGAAGAAGGGGGAATTATGTTTGATGGTGTAGGTTTTAGAGGTCGCACTGTTGATACTGCAAAGGCAGCAATGCTTACTATCGCCGCGCTAGAGGGCAATGTGACAGATATTCATCTCCCTGTGCGTGAGGAGCAGCCTATTATTCATGTCCTTCATCCAGATCTTCAAGATAGAGGAATTGCAGAGGTGATTGCTATTGGAGAATCAGATTTTACACATTCAGCTACAAGTCGCCGCCATAATATTGCAACAGGTGTGAGCAAATTTAATGGCCATATTATCCCTCAAGGAGAAGTTTTTTCATTCAATGAAGTTCTTGGTCCTGTGAATGGCGAGACAGGGTACCTTAAAGAGCTCGTTATTCTTGGCGATAAAACACTGCCTGATTATGGAGGTGGGCTTTGTCAGGTGAGCACAACAGCGTATAGGGGGGTGTGGGAATATGGGTTCCCAATTGTACAGCGTCGTAACCATAGCTTTGCTGTTCAGTACTATGCTCCACAGGGAACGGACGCCACTATCTACCCACCGTATACTGATATTAAATTTTTAAATGATAGCCCTGGTGACCTGCTCATCCAGACGCATGTTGATGCTGATAAAGCCTTTTTTATTTACTATGGAACAAAAGATAACAGAGATGCAGAGGTGATAGGTCCATATGTATGGGACAAGAGGTCTCCACCAGCTGATCGCATCGAATATACAACAGATCTTGCTCCAGGCGTGAAAAGACAAGTCGGAAAAGCAGTATCGGGTATGCAAACAGCATGGTTTCGTATTGTGAGAAATAGGGAGTCCGAAGAGTTTGTTGAACCGTTTTATAGTTTCTATGAAGCACGACCAAACTTCACACAGATAGGTGGTGCACCAGAAGCACCAAGCTGGCTTGGGGAAAACCCTTAGCGTAGTGAGCCAATTGCTCTCATATCTTTCATAACAGACCCAGTGTGTAACGGCCTCATTGAAATTTCAGAAATGAGTGAAGAGCAAAGCGCCGAAAATGCCTTTTTCTCTTCTGGTGTGAGTGTTTGTAGAGTGTCCCACTCACCGGTGATACTTTGTTCCATGTATGCAATTTGATCTTGAGAATGTTGACCAAATCGTCCAATACTTTCTTTGTCTGGAAGTAGTCCAAAGAGATGAAGGAGTTGTAGTGTAAATGGGATAATAGTGTGCTCTTTGTTGTCAGAGCATTCTTCAAGAAAATGTAACGTTGCATCGAAGATTTCAGGTAGTGCATCTTCATCTTGTAGAGTGTTTATTAGAAGTTCTAGCCCTTGTTGCGCCAACATGAATGCGCCAATATTTGTATGAGGAAATTCTCTTATACGAGCAGCTCCTGTAATCATATACCCTGCAGATCCTTCGCGAATTTCCGCTGTAATGTGGCTCAAAGGAAGAACGCTGCCTCCAAAGCGTGATGTGAGCTTTCGTACGCCCCGCGCACGAGCTGCAATCTTCCCTTTTTCTTTCGTAAAGAGAATGCAAAACCTATCTGCCTCACCAACGTTATGGGTTTGCAGTACGATGGTTTCCATACTGTATGTGTGTGCCATATTATATTGCGTAGGCTATGCGTGGTGAGTGAACTTGTGGACGTACGCCAAGCCATGCCCCTGCTCCTGCAAGGATAGGTATCATCAGCATTTCAATAAGAAGAAGACTCGGAAGAAGCGTTGTCATAAGTGGTGTGATTTCCTTTCGTAAAGGACCAAGAATACCTTCATGTGCTAGTGCTGGAATGTACAAAGGAAGCAGAGACGCAATGAAAAGCATGATTGCAGTACTGAGTACTATTGCGATAAAGAGCAGGATAACTGCCTCTGTAATAAATGGCAGTGTAATAGAGAATGGTGTTGCACCGACGAGTCTTTCCACCAAGACTTCATCACTCCGTGCCATTGCTCTGCGCCTTACAAGTTCTGTGACGATAAATACAAGTGCAGCTGCTGTAATGATGAGTATCAGGATAGTGAGAGACCTCACCGCTGATGTGACTCCCAAGAGTGCGTGCACTTGTCTTTCTTGGTCTGTGATCTGGGATAAAAATTCAGGATCAACAACATTTCGCCATCGTTCTTGTTCTATAAATCCAGAAAATTGATCGTAGTTGTCTAGGTTACCGAGTGTCACCCCGATGCTATCTGCAAATGGGTTGCTCATGTTAAATTCTTCCAAAAAGGCAATGAGCTGAGGGTCCGATACTCTTGTCTGTTCAAAGGCTTTCTCTTTTGTAATGTAGACCGTGTCTTTCACAAAGGGTTGTTGTTGTAATTCTGCAAGGAATGTTTGAATATCATTATCAGTAGCCTTTTCAAGAATTTCGAGTCGAAGATCTGTGCGATTTTTCAGTACAACTTGAACTCCTTCAAGTCCTGTAAGGACAAGGATAAGAAGCTGTACGAGTAAAAATACGCCAAAGAGTGCACCAAGAGCCGTCATCCATTGACGTTCTCGCCAGAGTGTTAGTACTCCACGGATTATTCCACGCCTTACAATAGTTGTCATACAACCGCTTAGCATGGGTAGCAGTATACGGTATGAGATAGTTTTACGCTATTTGACTCCCTTTCTTCATTGCTTCCTCTATCTTTCCCATTGCTTGAATGCATTCTACTGCTTTTGGGTTATCTGGATCGAGGTTTAGTGCACGCTCAAATAGTGCTTTTGCCTTTGGGAAGTTTCGTGTTTGTAGATAGGTAACGCCAAGGTCACATAGCGTGAGCGCATTTTCACTATCAAGGTTTAGTGCTCGTTCAAGAGTTACAATCCCTTGGGCTCGTTGTCCTGTATTAAATAGTGCCCATCCAAGACAGCGGAGGATTTCTGCGTTATTAGGACGAGAAGCATTTGCTTTTCGTAGGTGATCTGCTGCATTCTCCCATTCTCCTGCGGCAGAACGAAGAAAGCCAAGAATGTAGTGTCCTGTGTAACTTTCTTTGTCGAGCATGACAGTTCTTTTTGCTGCAATTTCTGCTCGTTCGAATTGCTCGAGACTAAGTTCATTGTCTGCAACTTCTTCAAGTGCAGAAATGTTTTCTGGGTCTTCAATAAGAAGCTGCTCTAGTATTTCTAGGGCGTCATGATGCTCACCAATGAGTTTGAGTTGCTCTGCACGTTCGAGTCTTTCGAGTGTGTCTGAGATTGGAGTGGTGTCATCGGTCATCGATTATCTATGATAAACAAAATTATCGATTTGAACAGAAAGAAGTCGACAAATTTTTTTAAATGTTAACCGTAGACGAAGAAGTATACGGTGTTGAAAATTGTATGTGATGCAAGAACAATAGCCATACCTACAAGAGAGCCAATCATAAGATTTTTTCCTTTTGATTTGTTCTCTTCATTGATGAACCCTGCTGCATACATAAGTGCTCCGAGTAGAAAGGTTGCGCCAGCAAGACTAAAGATAGTGATTCCTAATGTATCGATTATATTTCCAATAACAGAGGCTGGAGTCATTCCACTATTTGGTACAGCGAGTTGTGTTTGCGCGTAGGCCGATGAAATATGGAGTAAATTCATAGGGAATATGGTTCTATACTACTTAAGAAGCCAATGTAGCGCCATAGTGCTTTATAAGGTGTAATAATTAGTCGTGACTTTCGCTTAGAATTGCTAAACTATAGTCCTCACATTTGCCATGACTTTTCGTACTCGCACCCTCGGACAGAAGTCCACTCGGCGTCAGAAAAAGCGATTGTCGTTTTCTCTTCCATTGCACCATCTTCACAGGCTGCGAAATCTGCCACGATTTCCAGTGCCATGGGGAAAGCATATGAATGGAGGACTCTCTCGAAATCAGTTAATAGCGCGAGGAGGTTTAGGGTTTGGTGTCTTTATGATTTTGTACATGATGCTTACGTGGTTTACGTTGCCAGATATTTCAGATCCAACACAATTGCTTGCGTCACAAAGTACAGTTATTACAGATCGGAATGGTGTAGAGCTTTATCGATTATTTAATGAAGAGGATAGGACATTTATTCCTGGTAGTAGTATTCCTCAGCATATGAAGCATGCGGTTGTGGCGATTGAAGACAAGCGATATTACGAACGTGGTTGTTTGGATGTTCGTGCTATAGCACGTGCGGTTGTAAAGCTTGGTCGTGCAGGAGGAGGTTCTACTATTACAAGGCAGTTGGCTCGTAATGCGCTTAACTTGCAGCAGGACAACCGTTACCAGAGAAAGGTAAAAGAATTTATCTTGGGGTGTCAGCTTGAAGGGCAATATGAAAAAGAAGAACTCCTTGATTTGTATCTTAACTGGATTCCATTTGGACAAAATGCATATGGTGTCGAGCAAGCTGCCAAACAGTATTTCAATACCTCTGCAGAGAACTTAAGTATCGCACAGGCGACAGTGTTGGCATCGCTTCCTCAGAGGCCGTCATATTTCAGTCCATATGGACGCCATGTCTATACAGAGGTGTCAGAGTCTGTACATGAACAGGTTATTAATGGAAAGATTACAAAAGCTTCAGAGATTCCAGAAGAAGAGATTTCTATTGGGCTTCTTGGGGCATATGCAGGAACTGGTTCGACTGTTTTATATGTTGGAGGACGAACGGATCAGGTATTACAAAATATGAAGGACAATGAGTTTATTACAGATGCAGAGAGACTTACTGCTATGGATCAGCTTGAAACAATGGAATTTACATCTGCTCGTGAAGATATTCGCGCCCCTCATTTTGTATTATGGGTTCGAGACCAGGTAGAGGAGTTATTTGCTGGAACCTCTGAGCAGGGGCTGCTTGAGCAAGGGGGCCTACGTATTGAAACGACACTTGATTGGACATTACAAGAAAAGGCAGAAGCTTCTGTAGCCCGTTATAAGGAAGATATTCAAGCGCGTTTTGGTGCAGAGAACATTGCACTTGTCTCTATTGATCCAAAAACTAACCACATTGTGTCATACGTAGGAAATATGGACTACAACGATACAGAGCACGGAGGAAAAATAGATATGGCGCAAGCTCCTCGTCAGCCAGGATCATCATTCAAGCCATTCGTTTATGCAGCAGCATTCCAGAAGGGTTATAGTCCAGCAACGCCTGTGTATGATGTTCCAACAAAAATTGGTGATGACGAGCCACAGAACTTTGACAGTCGTTTTAGAGGGCTTATGACAATGCGTGAGGCACTTGGGTCATCACGTAATGTTCCTGCTGCAAAAGCATACTTCCTTGCAGGTGAGGAGGATCAGATTCTGACACTCGTGTCTTCACTCGGCGCACCAACACCGTTGGCACGAAAGGAAGAGCTTCAGATAGAGCGTGGCGAGTTTGATTACGGTTGGCCACTTGCACTCGGTGCTGCAGAAACTCCATTGCTGGAAATGGTAAATGCATATGGTGGGCTTGCTCGTGGCGGAACATCACTGCCAATTATTAGTATTATTCGTATCACAGATAAGAAAGGAAATATTCTCTTCGAGGCACCTGATGAAAAAGAGGAAGAAGTGCTTGATGAGCGAATCGCTTATCAGATTACATCTGTATTAAGCGATGTGTCTGCACGTCCTGAGGAGTATTGGAAGACACAGCTTAGTGTTCCTGGGTTTAAGTCTGCTGCAAAAACAGGTACGAGTAATAAATGTCTGGAGTGGAAAGAGGTTGCGGTTCCAAATAAGCCAGGACAAAAAGTAAAAGTATGTCAGTTGCGAAAGCCGGATAATGCATGGCTCATGGGGTATACGCCAAACCTTGTTACAGGTGTATGGGTTGGGAATGCGGATAGTTCATCAATGTACGATAATGCTGGTGGGCTCAATACTGCGAGTCCAATTTGGAAAGATTTCATGATTTCTGCTCATCGACAGATTAGTAATCCAAAGACTGAATTTGATCGCCCAGAAGGACTAGTGACACCTCAAATTTCTACATTATCTGGTGAATTTCCAACAGATTGCACTCCATTAGATCGCCGTAGGCCAGACATCTTCCTAAAGGAAAATGCACCAAGTTTGCAGGATCCTGCATGCGTTGCATTAACTATTGATAAAGTGACAAAGCTTCTTGCTTCAGATGAGTGTCCAACAGATGCTCAAGAGGAAGGCAACTTCTTAAGTGCGCATAGCTTGCTTCCAGAACGTTGGCCAACATGGGAGGAGGGGGTAACGAAATGGGTCGCAGGTCAAATGGAGCTTTGGTATGCAGATCCTACTCATTCTGGTGCAATTATTCCACTACCTGTTGCACCAACAGAGAAGTGTACGCTTGCACTCACACCTGGTCGTCTTGATAAGCCAACACTTGGTATTGCGACTCCAGCACCAAATGGTACTGCAACATACCCAGCGTTCCAGCCACGTATCAAGTATGAATCAAAGGCGAAGGTGCGCGAGGTGTCATACAGTGTAGATGGGCAAAAGATCACGACAGTCACAGAGGAACCATTTTTATCTACTATTCGAGTGCCACGATCCATTAAAGAAAGCGGTACACATACATTACTTGTAACGCTTACAGATGAATATTACAACACTGTGACATCAAGTGTGACGTTTACATTTAAGGAGGATGAAACTGCACCACAAGTACGTGTAATGCTTCCGAGTGGAGAGGATATACGTTTGCCAAAAGGAGGATCGCTTCGAATGAGGGTTGATGCTGAGGACCTTGAAAGTGGCATTAAGTACGTTCAGTTCTATATTGATGATACGTTGCTTACAACAAAACCAAAGGAACCATATGAAATGAATTACACACTTACACAGTCACCAGGGGTGTATACATTAACTGTAAAAGCTACCGACATGGCAGGTAATAGCGTGGAGGATAAGAAGACACTCACGGTAGAGTAGCTCTTATAGCTGGGCAGCCACTTCGTCTGTGATGTCTGCATTTGTATGGACATCAGAGACATCTTCATCTTCTTCAATAGCACTAATTAAGTCCATTAGCTTTTGAGCTGCTTCGACATTATCAATGTCTACTGACTGTAATGGAACTTGTTTCATGTCTGCCTCTTGGATTTCAAAACCAGCAGCTTTGAGTATATCGCGTGCTTTGGTCCATGTACTTACATCTGTCGTAACAGTGACAACGCCATCATTTACTTCAATATCTTCTGCATCTGCATCCATGAGTGCGAGTTCAAGTTCGTCATTTAATTCTCCTTTAGCCATAACAACACCTTTTTGTGTGAAGAGAAATTTCACAGATCCAGACTCTGCCATTTTACCTCCACGTTTTTCGACAATAGTGCGGACATTTGGAAGTGTGCGGTTTTTATTATCTGTAAGACATTCGATGATAAGAGCAGTTCCACCTGGTGCATATGCTTCGTATGTCACTCCAACTGTCGCATCTCCTTTTAGTTCGCCTGTTCCCTTTTTAATAGAACGATCAATGTTTGCATTTGGAACGTTTGCTGCTTTTGCATTATCAACTGCAGCCTTCAGTGCTGCATTCATGCTTTGATCTCCACTGCCACCCTCACGTGCTGCAATTTCGATGAGTTTTGCATGCTTTGTAAATACTTTCCCACGGGCAGCATCTGCTGCGCCCTTCTTGTGTTTGATGGATGACCATTTACTGTGTCCTGACATAGTATGAACGTAAAAAAGTAGAAACTATCTGTATATGATAGTACTACTTTTTTAAAATTCTGCTTTCGGTTTTTCGGATTATTTTCGGTAAGCCATCATTCCCATGAATCGTGCTCGTTCTGTAGAGTTCTTAAGCATTTTCTGGTGACGAAGACAGATTCCTGTGTAGTAACGCTTCATAATATTACCGAAGTAATCGATGAATGGCTTAATAGCTGGGTAGTCTTTGTAATCGATGTATGCGACCTGCTTGTCACAGAATGGACATTGCTTGCTTCGTGGGTCGGATCGTCGTTGTGGTTTCTTTACCATGAGAGTATTGGGGTAGATTAGATGTCGAGATCGTCATCAGAAATAAGTTTGTCGAGTTCATCAGAAATTTGCTTCTTGTCAGCTTTTGGCTTCTCTGCAACTTCTTCGTCTTTCTTAGCTGCAACACGCTTTACTTGGCGTTTTGCTTTTTCTGCAACACGAGCGGCAAGGCGTTCTTCTTTTTCTTTCTTCTTCTCATCGACAGCATTTTCGCGGTCTTTAAGCCATTGAACAAATCCTTCAGAGAAGTTTGTTACTTCGTATCCTTTTGGTGGCTTAACGATAATGTGGCGCAAAACATTCGGAGTAATACGTAGTGGGGTATCAACTTCGATAACTGCACGTGGCTTCATTTCGTAGTGGTATACAACGTAGTTTCCTTCTGTGTGACCCTTAATACGGTATGCCAAACCTCTCTTTCCCCAGAGATCCTTACTAATTTGTTTAGCACCTGTTTCTTCGATGATCTTTTCGATCTCTTTTAAAAGCTCAGACTCTTCCTTTTGAGAGAGAGTTGCTGGGTAGAGGAAGCAAAATTCGTATACACGTGTGTCCTCGTCTATGATGTCTTCATTTAATTCTGGCATAAGATTCGTGGGTAAATCCTATAATCTAAAGCGTTATAGGAGAATCAGCTGGCGTAATTTACGTCCCATAGGGTTATTGGTCAAGGATTTTTGACGTAAAATTGGAGCCGCCTTCGGGATTTGAACCCGAGACCCCTTCCTTACCATGGAAGTGCTCTACCACTGAGCTAAGGCGGCTTATTTCGAATTGCACAAAGTCTACAAGTTATTCTCCATCTATCTCAACTGTTTCAAGCCAAGACTTCGGATCTTTCCCACTGTGTTTCCTTAAGGCGTTCTTTACAGTGTGGAGGCAGATGAGGGCACATTTGAATCGGCGAGGACCAACAGGAACTCCGAGGAGCTCGTACACATCCTCCTTTTTCATTTTTAGGAGTGTATCCACATGCTGCCCTTCGAACTCCTCTGCAAAAATCGACATTCCTGCTTGTGAGATGGCACACCCTTCTCCTTCCCATTCTATTTTTTCTACAATGTCATTCTTTATCCATAGATGAACAGTAATAGTGTCGCCACAACTAATATTATTCTCTGTTCCTGTAATACTTGCCCCTTGTCCCGTGCCCCTGTTTCTAGGGTCGCGGTAGTGGTCGAGAATGTTGTCTGCGTAGAGATCCATAATATTATGGTCGAAGAATTAAAATTGCTTTGTTGATTTCTTCGATAGTGCGATCGATATCTTCTTTTGTATTGTAGATTCCGATGGAGAGGCGAGTGCTTGCATTGATGCCAAGCCTGTCATGCAGAG
>Ga0213866_10002414_pt1 | contig 13208 bp, 11 predicted proteins | sample PICome_11_FD_160079 | JGI IMG/M metagenome (GOLD analysis project Ga0213866, IMG submission 160079) | Coastal seawater microbial communities near Pivers Island, North Carolina, United States - PICO284 | ecosystem: Environmental > Aquatic > Marine > Coastal | place: USA: North Carolina... | reverse complement strand
GCTTATGTAGAAGCAGCAGCAGCAGCTATCGTAAATAGTGCTCCAGCAACTCTGGATACTTTGGATGAACTGGCAGCGGCCTTGGGTGATGATGCTAATTTTGCTACTACTGTAACGAATAGCATTGCAGCGAAAGCTCCTATTGCCAACCCAACGTTTACTGGTAGCTTCACAAGTCCTGGTATTGACGATAATGCCAGTTCGACCGCTGTGACAATAGATAGCAGTGGGCGCGTTGGAGTTGGCGACACTCCAAACACAAACTGGCGAAACGATGCGACCGACGATGTTCTGATGCTCGGAACAGAAGCAACATTGCACTCTGACGCAGGCGTGACAACAGAACTTTGGAATAACGCTTACGTCAACAACAGCGACACCTTCAAGAACATCTCAACACGCGGCGCTTCACGCTACATGCAGTATTCGGGCGCACATAAGTGGTTTACTGCGGCGTCTGCTTCGGCTGGTTCCACTATAAGCACCGAAATAAACAGTAGCCCGAAAATGGTGTTGGACGTTAGTGGCAATTTAGGCATCGGAACTAGCAGTGTTGACAGAAACCTACACATAGAATCAGCAGGAGATACTTATGTGCGGGTTTCAGGCAATAGGGGCAACGCTAATGACCTACATATCGGCAATATAGAGTTTGAGAACAGTTTTGGTAGCACTGGCGTCATTGCTGAAATGCGAGCGATTACTGGAAACAGCGGCACTCAAAGCTCTAAAGGGCAACTAGCATTCTACACAGATGACGGTTCTACATACGCAGAGCGAATGAGAATTGGCAGCGACGGCAACGTAGGCATCGGGACTGACAGCCCGACCAGTTATAGCGCCTATGCAGATGACTTAGTAGTTGCGGGAGCAGCACAAACAGGCATCACCATTTCAAGCGGCAACAGCACACAGTCGGGGGTTTATTTCGCTGATGGAACGTCAGGTGCGCAACAGTACGCCGGTTATCTTGACTACAACCATAGCAGTGAAGATTTTTTTATTGGCGCAGGAGCGCAGACTCGCGTAACGATTGACGGAAGTAACGGCAACGTAGAAATCGGTTCTGCGGCTGGCTCAGAAAAACTGAGTGTTGCTGGTTCGATAACGTCGGATGGATATGTCTATCCCACAACCAATGGCGGCTGGTCTTTAGGGCTAACAGGCAACAGATGGGGCGCAGGCTGGATAAATACAGTTTATGCGGGTGACATTATAGCCAACGGTTCAGGCGGCTTGGCACTCCAAACGGATGACGGCGTGAAGCGCCTATTCGTAGAAGACTCAGGCAACGTGGGCGTGGGCGAGACAGACCCTGACGGCTTACTGCACATCAAAAAAGCAAACTGTGGCTCAACCTACAGCGCAGATGCAGCCGACCAACTTATTTTGGAAAATGGCGGCAGTGTGATGATGGATATTCGTACTCCAAACGGTAATACGGGAGGAATACTTTTTTCAGACAATGATGCTAGAGGTCGTGGAGTTATCCAATACGCTCACGGTAACGATACCTTGTATATCAATACCGCATCCGCTCAAAGAATGACAATCAGCCATACTGGAGTAACTTTATCAACACTTGCGAGTAGCACAGGTAACGCAGATTTACGCTATCACACAGGCACTGGAGTTGTGTCTTACGATAATTCATCTCAACGGTTCAAAGATAACATCCGCGATAACACAACTTATGGTTTAACAGCAGTAAATGCTTTGCAATCGAGAATGTTTGAGTACAAAGATGATGGGCGCACTGACGTTGGCTTGATAGCTGAAGAAGTAGTTGAAGTGGTGCCAGAACTTGTCGGCTTAGATGATGAAGGAAACCCACTGACTGTTGATTATAAGCGTTTTGTGAGCGTTTTGATAAAGGCAGTCCAAGAACAACAAGACCTAATCGAATCATTAACAGATCGTATAGAGGAATTGGAGAATAACTAATGGCAGTAACAAAAGTCTCGTCTAGCTTAATAGACGCTAATCTAACTATTTCTGGTGGAACAGTAGATAACACAGTTATCGGCAGCGGAACTCCCGCTGCTGGTACTTTCACTACAATCTCTGGAACACTTGCATCAAGTGTTACTGGCACTACTCAATCTGCTGGAGATAACTCAACCAAAATAGCAACCACAGCTTACGCAGATGCAGCTGCTGCAGCAGTTGTAGACGCTGCACCCAGCACTCTTGATACACTCAACGAATTGGCTGCAGCACTCGGAGACGATGCAAACTTTTCTACTACTGTAACGAATAGCATAGCAGCTAAAGCTCCTATTGCTAACCCAACGTTTACTGGTAGCTTCACAAGTCCTGGCATTGACGATAACGCAGATGCTACCGCCATAACGATTGATAGTTCGGAAAACGTGGGCATCGGCACTAGCAGCCCTCACGACAGCGGTACCAGCTTTACTGTGCTAAATGTTAACGGGACAAAAGGCGGCTCTTTAGCTTTCTCAAGAGGGACTAACTCAGCGACAAAGCAGTGGGCAATCAGAACATCCGATGACGAAGATTTACGCTTTGAATACGGTAGCACGCTCGCATCCGAAGCCATGCGCATCGACGGAAGTAACGGCAACGTGGGTATCGGGACTAGTTCGCCTAACACGGGCCTAAGTGTAGTAACTGGTTCTGCAAATGGTATTGAGCTTGGGCAAGATAGTGATGCTTCTACCGATAGCGCAAGGTTGTTCTTTAGTACATCAGCGGGTTCTAATGCTATTCACTCTAGCAGTGGCGCAATGCGTTTTTTTACTGGTTCAACGGCTGGGTCAAGCACAGGCTCAGAACGCATGCGCATCGACAGCAGCGGCAACGTTGGTATTGGTGCGACTTCAGTATTTAGCAAACTGCATGTAGAAGATACTGATTGGAGTAGTGGCTCACCTTACGGCACTGTTGCTTACTTTCTCGGTGGAAACGTTAATGATAATAACTGGGGCCATGTTTTAATCTCACAAGATAGTACAGCGACAGGCAGTGGGGGAAAGCTGTCCTTTGGCTCAAACGGTGATAACCCAATAGCAGGTATCAAGGCGTTTTACGCTGGCGCAACGTTCGGTCACTTGGATTTCTATACTAGACCAAGCGGCGGCGCATCAACTCAACGTATGCGCATTCGGAGCGATGGGAATGTCGGAATAGGTTCTAGTGGAATGCCTGTTTATTCCGGCTATGCGCAGTTAAGTCTGGGGCCGATGGGTCATTTCATGGCAGAGACCAGTTCTGGCGCAGACAGATCATTCCACATAAGCCAAAACGCTCACTTTGACGCAGACGGTTCGTGGGAAACAATGGAAACCGACGAAGCGAGCAACTATTACCAGACTGCCGGCACACATGTCTTTCGTGTTGCGCCGTCTACTAGTGCTGGCACCGACATTTCTTGGTCTGAAGCCCTGCGCATCAATAACGACGGTTATCTGAAGTCAAATGGCGGAAACGGTGGACTTAATTCGGCTACTGACCCTTACCACGAGCTAATTAGCAACGAAGCCGGTTATCAGCACTCGTATTTCAACCACAAAGGTGGAGTTGGAACAAACCAATACGGCTCGGATTTCGTTTTGAATGGCGATCCAAATAACACCACGAACTGGTTTATTAGAGCTGGTGGCCCTTCAACGCCAAGGTTTTATGTCTACTCAAATGGCAATGTCAAAAATACTAACAACTCTTATTCTGCGATTTCAGATGAAAAGCTTAAGGAGAACATAGAGGACGCATCATCGCAGTGGGCCGACATTAAAGCTTTGCGACTCCGAAAATACAGCTTGAAAGAGGAAGAATCAGCCACGCCGACTCAGCTGGGGTTAATTGCTCAAGAAGTCGAAGCTGCTGGTATGTCTGGTTTGATTTACGAGACGCCAGATACTTCACAAAGCGAAGGTGGGCCAATTGTAGAAACCGGCGAAGTCACCAAGAACCTTAAGTATTCAGTGTTGTATATGAAGGCTGTTGGGGCGTTGCAGGAAGCGATGCAAAGAATAGAAGCATTGGAAACACAAGTAGCAGCACTACAAGGAGAATAAAAATGGCACTTACAAAAATACCTACAGAACTATCATCCACACCAGGAATAAGCGATAGCTCTACTTCTACGGCAATTACAATTGATTCCAGCGGAAATGTAACATTCTCTGGAGCAGTGACTGCAACAGCAGCAACTCAATCTGCTGGAGATAACTCAACCAAAATAGCAACCACAGCCTATGCAGATGCTGCAGCGGCCGCGGTCGTAGACGCTGCCCCAAGTACTCTAGACACATTAAATGAGTTAGCAGCAGCACTTGGAGACGATGCAAACTTTTCTACTACTGTAACGAATAGTATAGCAGCTAAACTATCGCTTGCGGGCGGTACGATGACTGGCGACATAGCTCACGCTTCCAATTTTACAATAGATGTTGGAGGTGAGTTAATACTTGATGTTGATACTCAAGGCAGTGGAAACGGAATACTATTAAAAGATGCTGGAGTACATTACGGGTCGATTTTTAGAAGCAGCAGTCATTTACATATTAAGGCTGAAGCCCAGGATAAAAATCTATTATTCCTGACAAATAATGGTGGTTCAGAACTTACTGCTATGACAATCGGAAGCGCCGGCAACGTGGGCATAGATGGTCAATCTTCACCGAATGCGGACTTCCACATCGGAACCGCCAGCGCCGTTGGCGATGCAACAAACCCTGCTTTGCAATTTGGCGGCTCAACCACTTATCGTCTGGGAATGTATACCGACGCCGAAGGCGGGTACATAGAAAACAAGAACGGCGACGACGGCTTAATTTTTAGAGTTAAGACCGCTGGCGAAGCCCTGCGAATTGAGGGCGGAACCGGCAACGTGGGCATCGGTGCAGCACCAGATACAACAGGGTTCGGCGGCACATTCAAATATCTTGGGGTTAACGGCGGCTCTGGTTACGGCGTATTCAACGGACAAACCTCAAGCACAACTGCAAGCGACGCAGCAGCTAGTTTTTTTGGCAGCACTACTGGCAGTAGCGGTTATAAACTTATTGGTGGCATGCAAGTTATTAACCATGCTAGCAGTGCATCAAATGCAGAGGGCGCTGTGCGTTTCTTTACGGCAACGGGCGGCTCAATTTATGAGCGGATGCGCATTGACAACAACGGCAAAGTTGGCATAGGTACTGACAGCGCGGTAAGCCCCTTAACGACCAGTATTGGGGCGGGTTCAGCAGGTTCGCTCAATAATCAAATTTCCATGACGCACAGTGGTGCTAGTAATCACTACCACATCAAAACGGTACGCGCTTCAGCAAATGACGAACCAGCAGGTTTAGCTTTTGTTGAAAATACAACAGAACGTATGCGAATCAGTGACGACGGAAAGCTAATTCACCAAGGCAAGCCTGGCACATCTCCAATCTTCGAGATGATAAACAACGACAACGAGGACAATGACACAGGTCGTGAAACAAGCCTTAGATTCTCAGGTCACAGGTCAGGCGGCGAAGATGTCGTAAATGCTCAAATATCAGGTCATCACGACGGTAGTGCTGACGATGACAAAGGCATGTTGTTTTTCTACACCAACAACGGCAGCGGTCTGAATTTGGCGCAGAAAATAAACAACATCGGCGCAATCACAGCGCCCTCTCAGCCAGCGTTTAGTGCTGAACACGCTAGTGGCGGTTCACTTAGCTTTAGTATAAACACCGCCACCACAGTTCAGTTCCAAACTGAAATTTTTGACCAAGGTTCAGATTACAACGCAAGCACTTATCAATTTACTGCGCCTGTCAGTGGTAAGTATCAACTCAATGCGCATTTAAGGCTAAACGACGTTGATGAGTCAGCAAGCTATTACGTCCTCTACATTAAAACTAGTAACAGAAATTACTATCACATCATTGACCCTGGAGCATTTGATTCCGACTCAGGCTACTGGACAATGCAAGTACAAACACTAGCAGACATGGATGCTAACGACGTTGCTTATGTTGAAATCCTCCAATCTGCTGGCTCAAATCAAACAAGTTACGAGCCCGGTAGCGGCGGTAACGGATTCTCAGGCTACTTAGTAGCATAGGCGAAATAACCAATCTTAAAGGAGATTAAAAATGGCAGATTTAATAGTGACAATAACATTAAACGATACTCAACAAGCAATCATGAATAATGATTTACTTGATATAAAAACATGGATAGAAGACGCAGTAACTGGCAAAGAAAACAATTGCTGGAAGCGAATGCAAACTGAATGGACTACGAAGCTGATGAACGATGACAGCTTTACAGACCCAATCCCTAGCAACCAAGCAGACTTTGTGACTCTTGTAACTGGTAGAAGTGACTATCAAACTCGTGCAGAAAGAGACGACGTCTAAAGGAGAATAAAAAAATGGATATAGTATCAATCGTTAATTTATTAACAACAGTAGTAACAGTAGCCTCCGTTGTGGCGGCTACTACACCTACTCCGAAAGACGACGTATGGGTAGCTAAGTTCTACAAAATTGTAGACTTGCTCGCAGTAAACATTGGAAAAGCTAAGGATAAGTAATGGCGACAGTAAAAAGAAGCAGTGTAGCACTAACAACAACAAATGCTACCGAAGTTGGACAAGCAGGCAGTAATGGAGGGGCTTATAATGTTCATATTGTAAACATTGCGGGCAACTCTGCAACTGTAACTATAGCAGTTAATGCCTCCTCTGCAACGATTGCAGATGCAGGAACTATAATGAAAACTTATTCTGTTCCTACTAGTGGAAGCCCTACTGTTGTAAAAGGGTTGGTGCTTGCGGCAAATGAGTATGTGAATGCTCAAGCTTCTGATGCAAATAGAGTTGTAGTTACTCTTAGCGGATACGACCAATAAAAAAAGGGGGCTTATGCCCCCTTTCTTTTAGTAGCTAAAAACTACTCTTCATCTTCGGTTTCACCTACTAGAATATCCCGTAATTCTAATATGAAACTTTCTCTCGCTTTTTCCAAAATCTTCACATTGTTTTCAGCTTCTGTAAGCTGAGGAACAATTGCTTGTAGTACTCCAAGAAGTTGCTGTGCCTCTTCCGGCAAATCTTCAATTAGATAAGTTTCGCCTTCAAAGTTAAGAATAGGCTTCTCGTCTTCCATTACTTCTTCCACTACTTCTTCTTGCACTGGTGCCGCTTTTTTTGTTGGTTGTTTTGCCATCTTCTTAATCCTCTACTACGGGGTCGTTTTCGCTTGGCTCGGTATCTTTATGTAGTTCTGCGCGAAGCAAATCTGTAAATCCGCGACGAGCAACCTCTACTTGGTCGAGTTTAGCCTTCATTTGACCTAATTGAGTATCCAGGTCTTGAAGCTGACCAATAATGTACTTAGCAACATCTGAAAGATCTTCTACTACATAGTTTTGGTCTTCAAAGGTTAATACTGGCTTTTCTTCAGCCGTTACGTTTTCGACATTCTCTGTCATTCTAAGGACTCCTTACTTAAATATATCTTGCCAGTTACCCGTAGTACTTGCACGTGCATACTCGGTGGCTCGATTCTCAAAGAAATTGGTGTGTTCTACACCGTTTAACATATAATCTAGCCAAGGAAGAGGGTTAGTCTCACTCGAAAAGATTTTCTTCATACCCAAACCTAATAGGCGACGGTCTGCAATATAGCGAATATAGGCTTTTACTTCCTCCGGAGTAAGGTCGGGAACCTCTGCTCCGTCAAAACACAAGTCAATAAAAGCATCCTCTAACTCTACTGTTCGTTCTGCTGCACAGTAGATTTCATATTTCAAATCATCGTTCCATAAGTCTGGATTTTCTTGAATGTAGGTTCGGAATAACTGTGACATACCTTCAACGTGTAATGTTTCATCACGAATCGACCATGTAACAATCTGCCCCATACCTTTCATCAAGTTATGGCGAGGAAAGTTAAGTAGAATAGCAAAGCTACTAAATAACTGTACCCCTTCTGTAAATCCAGAATAGATAGCCATTGTCTTCGCAATGTTCATAGGTGTATCCATTCCAAAATTACTTAAATGCTCGTGCTTATCGAGCATTTCCTTGTGTTCAAAGAATTTTTTATATTCATCATCTCCAAACCCAAGAGTTTCCAGTAGTAAAGAATATGCCTCCTGATGTACTGCTTCCATAGCAGCAAATGCAGATAGCATCATTCTTACTTCTGGTTGTTTGAATGTAGGTAAGTAATGCTTAGCATAGCCGCAGCATACATCTACATCCGCTTGAGTGAAAAAACGAAAGATGCTTGAAATAAGTTTCTTATTACCTTCCGTTAAGTTCTCTCTGTAATCCTTCAAATCATCTGCAAGATTAACTTCATCCGGAAGCCAATGCATATGCTGTTGTGATTTGTAATGTTCAAAAGCCCAAGGATAGTTAAAAGGCTTATAGTATTCTCTTTCTTCTAATAGATTCAATTCAGTTTCTCCCATAAACGGTTAGCCATCCCTACAATGACCCAACCGTCTAAGCCTCGAAGCACTTGATTTTTGCTTTCTAAAAAAGCTATTGCACTCGCGCATCCTTCTACTGTGTATTCAAATTTCATTTTAACCCTCACAAGCAAGACAACCATCGTCATCAATGCTCTCAAAGATTCTAGCTCGCAAAGCTTCGTCTGAAACTGTCTCTGCTCGCTTATATGCTTCGCTTCGTAGATAGTAAAGAGTTTTTACTCCCCGCTTCCACGCCATCATATGAATGGAATGAAGCTCCTGCTTTGATACATTTGCAGGAAAGAAGATATTCAAAGATTGACTTTGACAAATACTTTCTTGTCGGTCTCCTGCCATTTCAATTACCCATCTTTGGTCAATTTCTACAGCAGTTTTGAACACATCTTTTGTCCACTCATCCAAAAAGTCTAAGTGTTGAACCGATCCGTTATTTGTGATAATACTTTTCCATACTTCATCGGTATCTTGTCCGAGATCACGTAGAATATCCTCAAGATACTCGTTTTTAAGTAGACTAGAACCACTTTTAGTTTTCTGAGTAAAAGCGTTAGCCCTATAAGGCTCAATCGAAGGAGAAGTATTCCCGCAGATAATACTGCTACTGGCATTAGGAGCAATAGCAAGAAGATGAGCATTACGCACACCATAACCTTCTCCATCAGGGCATTCGCCTCGCTCTTCAGCAAGTTGTCTTGTAGCACGTACAGCCTCCGATTTGATTCGTGAAAACATTTGCATGTTTCGTCCTTTCGCCATTGCACTCTCAAAAGGAATGTTATGACGTTGTAAGTATGCGTGAAAGCCCATCGCTCCCAACCCCAGGCTTCGCTCTCTCATAGCACTATAAGTAGCACGAGATAGCTGGTCTGGAGCATTTTGAACAAAGTACTCAATTACATTGTCTAGCATACGAATAAGGTCAGGAATAAAATCTTCATTGTCCTTCCACTCATCATACTCTTCTAAATTCACGCTAGATAGGCAGCATACTGCTGTTCTATCCTTATCTGTAGGAAGCGTAATTTCACTACAAAGATTAGAGTGATGAACACTCAATCCAAGATTTTGTTGAAATTCTGGTAAACCTTCGTCTACCGTATCTCCAAACATAATATAGGGTTCGCCAGTTTCTACACGGTTTTGGATAAGTTTTACCCAAAGCGTTTTAGCAGAAACAGTTTTACGAACTTTACCTGAGTGTGGGTCAACTAAGTCCCACGAGTCGTCAAAGCCTTCATATCTTGTGGCATCTTCGATTACCTGCATAAATTTATCAGATAAAATGACGCCATGATGAAGATTAACAGACTTTCGGTTAATATCGCCGCCCGTAGGTTTGCGAACATCCAAAAACTCCTCCACTTCTGGGTGAGAAATGTCAAGATACGCTGCATAGCTTCCCCTTCTTGTTACGCCTTGTGAGAATGCTAACATTTCTGCGTCTACAACTTTCAGAAACGGTATCACTCCCGTACTTTCGGAGCCATTGCTCGTTTTCGAGCCTACACTCCTGACCCCGTTCCAACATCCTCCGACCCCGCCACCGACTGATGACAAGTAAGCATTCTCTGTGTAATGATTTGTAATACCTTCACGGCTATCATCTACATAGTTCAGAAAACAACTAATAGGCATTCCTCTCTTTGTTCCTCCATTTGAAAGAATTGGAGTAGAGAACATAAACCATAACTTACTTGCATAGTCGTAGAGACGCTGTGCGTGAGCATCATCATCTGCAAAAGCTTTTGCTGCTCTTCCAAATGCCTGTTGAGGAGAGGTTTCTCCATCTACAAAATATCTATCTTCTAAAGTCTTGAGACTAAACTCAGATAGATACTTATCTCTATTATAACTAAGCTGCATTCAATAAACTCCCTATGTCTGATATATTTTCAGACCCGATGGCTTCATCACAATATGTAATCAAGTCCATTAGCTCATAATTCTGTAGTATTTGCTCAGAATTTTCATTCAATGCCTGAATAAATTTATATTTACTCTGTATTGGGGTAGCATCATAGATACTAAAGGCATCCCCATATTCTTTAATAAGTCCAAGGGCGCGTTTTGGTCCAATCCCAGGAATTCCTGGAACATTATCACCTTTATCGCCTGTAAGACACTTCAAAGATATATACTCTTCGGGAGTCACATCATAGTGGTCGTCCCAATTATCCAAAGTTACTTCCTTACGTGTTACATAAGAAAATCTACTCACATTTTCTTGAACTAACAAATCCCAGTCTTTATCGCTTGAGATTAGCCATACTGTGCCAAGACCATACTTTTCTCTGTTCTTTACTAAGTGCGCTGCTATATCGTCAGCCTCCACTCCTTTATAGCGAAAAGTAGTGTACTTTGGGGCAAGTACTTCAAGAGAGGCTTCAAACTCCTCAAAAAACTCTTCAAACTGAATTTTTTCTTCTTCGGTTTGTTGAGCGATTTTTTCTTTTCTATTTTGCTTATACTCTGGGCTAATCCCTCTCCTGTAGGAGGAAGAGCCCCAGTCTGCTGTAATCAGTATTCTACCACAATTATATGATTGTGCTAGAGATTCTACAGTTCTTTCATACTCGTAACGGAAATCTGTCCTTCCTTGATGCTTCCATCGAAAAGCTAAATTCAAAGCATCAACTATTAGAGTATGGTCATCGGACTTTTCAAATTTTTCATTAAAACTAAAGGCCACTTACAAACTCCACTTTTTCTTTTTGCAACCACATTTCAGCAAGAAGAATATAACAATCTAACCACTCTATACGCATCCACTCATTTGTGTTCTCAGGCAAGAGACTAGTAACTACAAATACTGGCGAACGATTGTACTTGAAAAACAACAAAGGCTCCTGGTCTCCACCTGCGGCCTGCTGTAACAGTTTTATCCACCACTTTATTAAGTTATTAGTCTTTCTTGCCGTAAACACTTTGTCGGATAAAGGAGAACTTTCATAGTTTTTTACCTCAATACAAAATCTATTTTTTGCATGAGGAACATATAAGTCTCCTTTCAAGTATTCAAGTGCGCCAGAAGCAGGAACTCTCTCAAATTGAAGTGCTGTGTGCTCACGAAGCATATCTCTTACTAGATATTCACCTCGTGCTCCTTTTGCTCTCGAATCTACCATAAATTATTTTTCCAATCCGCTTACATTGCCTTTCTTTACCACTTCTACTTTTTCAAGTAGTGGGTGAGTCCAGCCGTGTGATACTACATATGTGTTCAAGTCTTCTTCTAACAAAACTTCTACAAGCTTTTCTCTACCACTATCATCTAGTACGTTAATTACTTCGTCGAGAAATAATATGTTGATACGCGACTTGGAAATACTACTCATAAGTTTACGAATAGCAATCAAAGTAGCTGTATTTACTCTTGCTAACTCTCCAGAAGAAAGTGCAAGAATATCTACTATGTTCTCGTTATCTGTAATCTGTACATTCAACTTATCATTTGATACGATAAACTCTAAAGTAAATCTACCATCAGATAGTTCTGCCAGATAAGTATTTGCTAGTTCCTCTAGCTCTTTTACTAGATTTTCTATCTTATAAGCAAGTAGACCATTGGTACTAAATGCTTTCTTTAAGACATCAAGACTTGAGTCTAGCTCTTGCCTTTCATCTAATAATTCTTGTGCCTGTTCTAGTTTTGATATAAAATCTTCTGTCTGTGATTCAATTATCTCGATTCGCGTATTTGCTTTCGTTCTTCGCTCGTTCTCGGCTGCAACACGAGATAACTCTCTCTTCGCCTCTTGTAATTGTGCCTTGACACTTTCCAGCCTAGCACTAAGCTCTCCTTCATCCAAAACATCTGTTGGTAGAGTAGAATCAATCGACCGATATAACTCTTCCCACTCTTTTTGGATTCGCTGCTTGTAAGCGAAGTTTCTGTTGTTTTCCTTAATTCTTTTAATTTCTGAATCATTCTCATTGTGTCTTTGCTCCAAAGAAGAAAGAAACTCTAGCTGTGTATTTACTAGATTTTCTTTGAACTCTTGTTCTATACCTTGTTCGCAAGTAGGACACTTATCACCGAGTTTATTGATTTTCAGCAGTAACTTTTCTGCTGCTTGCTTATCGGCTTCTATTTGTCCTAGCTCTGTTTGGAAGCTATCATACGATAATTTTTCAGATGCTTCGATAGATTCTAATTCACTTAAATCTATCTCATCCAGCATTTTCTTGTACTGATTATTATTTAGAATTTTTTTGTTATTTTCAGAGATATTTTGAATTTCAATCGAAAGAGAACGGAACTCTTTCTCTTCTTCTTCCGTATTTATTTCTAAATCTAACATGGGTAGTATGTCACTACCTTCCAACTTATTATTGGATAACCATCTTTCAATTGTTGCTATTTCGGAAGTCACCTCTACAATCTTACTTGAAGATTCCCGAGAGGCTTCCTTAAAAACTTCAAAAAGGTTTACATAGTCGTCTAAGTGCAACAAATCTATCAGAAACTTTTTTCGATTTGTGTCTGTTGCGGTCAGAAATTGTAAACTTGCATTTGTACTTTGGTATACTAGCTGAGAGAAAGTCTTAAAATCAATACCAATAATTTCTTGGATTGTTTTATAAGTATTTGTAGCTGTATGACTAGAGATGTCCTCTCCGTCTTTTACTAATTTTACTTTTATACTCGTTTTTCTATCAACAGTTACCTCGTAAAGGCTTCCATCTTTATCAAAAGACAAATAAATTTTATAGCCACTATTTACATACCTATTGGGTATATCGGCTTTTTTGATTCC
>Ga0213866_10002413_pt1 | contig 13213 bp, 10 predicted proteins | sample PICome_11_FD_160079 | JGI IMG/M metagenome (GOLD analysis project Ga0213866, IMG submission 160079) | Coastal seawater microbial communities near Pivers Island, North Carolina, United States - PICO284 | ecosystem: Environmental > Aquatic > Marine > Coastal | place: USA: North Carolina... | reverse complement strand
GAGAATGTTATCACTCATTTTTCGGACAGATAAAAAACGCGATTGGATGTAGGACAATCTAACTGCCGATCATCCCCAGCCTGCCAAACATGGTCTCTAACGTAGCACCAGCTTGCAATATTGTGTATTCATCATTGGCCCGGCCAACAATTTGAACGCTGGTCGGAAGCCCCTGATTATCCAGACCGGTTGGCACTGAAATACCGCACATTTCAAGGTAGTTAAACGGCCGCGTATAATAACCCGGACCAATATTTTGATCGACGTCATCAACACTAGGCGCACGGCCGATTGTGGTCGGCGTTATCAACACATCAAAGCCCTTCATCTGCCCGGCAAACGCCGCCATATCCTCTATCCGCTGTTCCCTCATGCCAAAATACTCATGTGCCGTATACTGCTTTCCAGACAGCATTCGGGCCCGCACATCAGCATCCATTTTCTTTTGCAAGTCCTCGTAGAGTTGATGATGATTATAGTACGCTTCTACAGCGGTGATCGCGCCATTGGTAGCGGCCAATTCCCCATAGGATTTCGGGTTGTCAAAGGTCTGGGTGACAGCACCAGCTTCGCTGAGCCGCAGAACCGCCTCATCATAAACATCCAGAGTTTCGGGAGAACAATGTTGCCGTTCACTAGCAGACAAGGTGCCAATCCGCAGACCGACAACTCCCCTTGCGAGGCTCGAAAAATTATTTGTTCCGTCTGTATAATCTTGATTTATTTTCCACCCTTCCCGGCCATCCATAACCTCAAACATTAAAAGCGCATCACAGACACTTCTTGCAAGGGGCCCGGGTGAGTCGAGGGACTGAGACAATGGCATGATGCCGTCATTTGGCAAGCGCCCATAAGTCAATTTCAACCCAACCAGACCGCAATAACCAGCCGGCAACCGTATTGAACCACCGGTATCGCTACCGACTGCACATACCGCAAGATCAGACGCCACGGCAACTGCCGAACCAGACGACGACCCCCCCGGAATTCTGTATACATCGTTATCCCATGGATTGCGGGGTGTGCCGGTCATTTGGTTTGTTCCCCAGCCACCGAATGCACATTCAACAGTTTTGGTTTTGCCAAGGATAATCGCACCCGCATTGACTAACCTCCGCACAACGGTGGCGGTTACTGGGGCAATATTTTGGTTCAACTCAACCGCGCCACATGTCGTGACTTTATCTGTCACATGAAATATATCTTTAAGGGCAAACGGAATCCCATGCAAAGGACCAAGATCATGTCCTGCGGCAAGGGCTTTGGTTGCCAACTCTGCCGCCGTCATTGCCTCTTCTTTCCAAACGGATTGATAGGCAGAATAATAGGCATTACGGGATTCGATTTTCTCTAGAAATTTTGCAACAACATTGTGCGGTTTTTTGGTGCCGTCTCTATAGGACAAAAACAGGCTTTCGATGGTTGTTAAATCGGAAATCATATCACTCTACGCCATTGATAAAATCTTACCTTCAAGCCTGCATGGCTAAATTCAATCATGCAAAATGCCATTCCTTACCAGGCACGGCATCTAACAAAGACTTGGTGTATTCATGCTGAGGCTGGGTAAATAACTTGTTTGTCGCACCGACCTCTACGACATGCCCTTTTTGCATAACGGCAACAAAATCACAAACCTGCGCAGCCACCCTAAGATCATGCGTAATGAACAACATTGACAAATCCATCTCTTTGCGAATCTGATCAAGCAAGTCTAGAATCTGCGCTTGTATGGATACGTCAAGCGCCGAAACAGGTTCATCAGCGACAAGAATATCTGGATCTAGTGCCAACGCCCGCGCAATACCGATCCGCTGACGTTGCCCGCCCGAAAACTCATGTGGAAATCTGTCAAATGCCTTGCTGTCCAGACCAACCACATCCAACAATTCTCTGGCGCGTTGATGTGCCTTGGTTTTTTCAATCCCTTGCAACATCGGACCTTGAGATATAATGTCCCCAACTTTTGAGCGCGGATTCAAAGACGCAAATGGGTCTTGAAAGACCATCTGGATAAATTTTCGGTGCTGACGCATCTCGTTGCGTTTGAGGCTGGTAATATCCACCCCATTAAGTTTAACCATGCCGGTGTCACTATCGATTAATCTGATAATACACCGTGCCAGAGTTGACTTGCCTGATCCACTCTCACCAACGACGCCGAGTGTCTCACCTTTGCGCAGTTCAATATTCACATCTGATACGGCATCAACAGCATGAGCTTTTTTGCCAAACCCAAAAAAACTGCGCCCGCCACCAAATGATTTATGCAGAGCGCTTGTTTCAACAACCACCTCTTTTGACCGCTTTCTGGCTTTACGGGGTTTCAGCCTCGGTATGGCTGCAATCAGCGACTTGGTGTATTTGTGTTTTGGCTTGTTCAGCACCTGTGTTGATGTCCCACTCTCAACAATCAACCCTTCCTGCATGACAATCACGCGATCAGCGATATCCGCAACCACGCCAAAATCATGGGTGATGAAAAGAACACCTGTACCCAACCGCCTTTGCATGTCTTTGATTAGTCGCAATATTTGCGCTTGGGTGGTCACATCGAGCGCAGTTGTTGGCTCGTCAGCAATCAATATTTTTGGACCAAGAGCCAATGCCATAGCAATCATTGACCGCTGTCGCTGACCACCAGACAATTCATGCGGATATGCTGCCATAATACGTGACGGATCAGGTAAGTTTACATCCTCGAGCAATCCTAATGCGCGTTTCTGGCGCTCCTCGGACGGCATCGACACGTGAAATCTGAAGATTTCATCAATTTGATCACCAATCGTCATCACTGGGTTTAGCGCAGTCATTGGTTCCTGAAAAATCATTGATATTTCACTGCCACGAATATTTCTAAGCCGCTCATAATCAACTTTCGTGAGATCTTCACCAACAAAATCAATAACACCACTGCCAACACGGACATGCGGAGCAGGAAGAAGCCCCATTATTGCGCGCGCTGTAAGCGATTTGCCCGATCCACTCTCCCCAACGATGCAAACGGTTTCCCCAGAGTGCAGCGTCAGCGCAACTTCAGCCACGGCGTTGGAACGGTCTGCGCCATCCGGTAAAAGAATAGATAAATCAGAAATAGACAGCAGTGGCGTGCTCATTGACGTTCCTTCAACCGCGGATTCAGGGCATCGTTCAGTCCTTCACCAATCAAATTTATCGCTAGAACAGTGATCAGGATGGCAATGCCAGGGAACGTACACACCCACCAAGCAGATCTTAGCATTGTCCGACCAGCACCGATCTGGAATCCCCAACTCATGATGTTGGGATCTCCAAGACCTAAAAATGCCAATCCACTCTCGATCAAAATTGCTGTAGCAACCATCAAAGACCCAATCACGATGATAGGGCTGAGACAGTTGGGCAATATTTCTCCCAACATCACCCTAAGATCGCTCATCCCAATCGTATGGCAAGCCTGCACAAATTCACGATTTTTAAGCGATAAAAACTCACCCCTGACAAGCCGCGCAACGCCTGGCCATGAAACGACTGCAATCGCGATCACAATACTGAATATTGAAGGCTTCATGATTGCCACCAGCAAAATGGCAAAAATAAATGATGGAATTGTTTGAAAAATTTCAGTGACACGCATTAGCAAATCATCAACACGTCCGCCAAAATATCCAGAAAATGCTCCAAAAAATATACCAATAAAAATTGATACAAGTGTTGCGATTAAGCCAATTAATAATGAAGTCTTTGCCCCGTGCACAATGCCGGATGCAACATCCCGACCAAGTGAGTCACTGCCCAAAAGAAATCCATTCTCAAGTGGACCTGACAAAGGCCGTCCCACCAAGCGAAATGGGTCTTCCGGATAGAACAGATGCGCCGTAGCCGCCATAAAGAGTATGGTAAATAGGATTCCCAGCCCCAGGACTGCGGCGCGATTTCGTCGATAACGGGTCCAAAACTCAGCCATCACCTATTCCACGTCTATCCTTGGGTCCAGAAAACAATAAATTATGTCTACAACGAGGTTAACAACCACCACGAGTATTGACGATAAAAGAAAGATGCCGAGAAGCAGATTTAAATCCCGGGCAAAAAGCGACTCAAACGCCAACATGCCTAACCCGGGCCAGGCAAAGACAGACTCGACAATAACTGATCCACCAATCAAAGCCCCGACCTGTACACCAGCCATTGTGACAACAGGCAACAGCGCATTGCGCAACACATGCACAAAGGTAATCCTGCGTTCAGTCAAACCCTTTGCCCGAGCCGTCACAACATAATCCTGCCCATATTGTTCCAGCATCGACGCCCGCATCATGCGCGTATAGAGGGCAAGATAGAACAACGACAAGGTCACAGTTGGCAACACAAGGTGGTGGGCGATATCGACAACTCGATCCCAGCCCTCGTAAAAGGCCGCTACATTTTCCATGCCACTGGTTGGAAACCATCCCAGATACAACGAAAACACAACAATCATCATCAATCCGACCCAAAAAAGTGGCGTCGCATAAGTGATCAAAGCGAACACAGTGATAACGGCATCCTTCCATGTATTCAACCGCATCGCAGCCATCAGACCAAGCAAAATACCAAAACCCACAGCAAGAACGATCGTACTAGTCATAAGCAACGCAGTTGCTGCGAAACGATCAAAAATCAGATCTTGAACCGCCATCTCATGACGAAATGAGTAACCAAGATCCAACACCAGAACATTTTTAAGGTAAACCGCAAGTTGCACGGGGAGCGGTTGGTCTAGCCCAAACTTCTTACGCAATTGTTCCATATATTCCGGTGTGGCTGACCCAGCCTCACCAGCCAACACGTCAACGGCATCGCCCTCAGCGAGATTCAAAAGGAAAAAATTTATAACAATGATCGCGATGATTATTGGAATGCCCTGTAGCAGACGCTTACTTACATATCTAAATATTTTAGATGATCGTGGCATAGCAACACATCGTTATGATTTATGAAATAAAAGAAGGGACTGCCGTTTCCAACAGTCCCTGCAAGAGTTTGTTTAGTCGAGATACCCCTCTCTGAAGGAACCATAGGCTCCCATCGCGGAGTCATACACGCCTTTGAGCTTGGTGTTATAAACGACAAGGAACTCCAGCTCGAAAAGATTTACCACAGGCATATCCTCGGCAAGTATCTGCTGTATCTCCTTGTACTTGGCTGTACGCTTAGCGGCATCCGGCTCACCGGCACCGGAGTCCAGAAGCGCATCAAGCTTCGGGTTGCTATAGCGTGATGAGTTCACAAAGTGTGTACCCTTACGAATCTGATCCGTACCATAATGTCTGTGAACACCGAGAACCGGGTCCGGCAACTGATAGAAATAGTTCACATTCATCTCGAAATCGTAGTTGTGGTAGACACGCTTCAGCCATGTCGGCACGTCTTCGTAGCGCAGTTCTAGATCAATACCAATATCACCCATAGCCTGCTTTAGATATTCACCAGCACGACGCCAATCTTCACCATAAGGAATAATATCAAGCACGGCTCTCATACGAACGCCATTGGCATCTTTTTTGAAGCCAGCCTTATCCAAGATAGCATTGGCAGCGTCCTTATCACCTTTTTCTGGATAATTTGGCATCGCGGCATGCAAATTTGTAGCGCTGAAGTTGCTGCTAAGAGCACTCGTTGCCGGCTTTCCATATCCGAAGAAAATTGTGTCAATCATAAAACGACGATCAATCGCCGTAGAAATTGCACGACGAATGGCAGGGTCAACAAATGGACCCTCTTTCGTATTGAACTCAATCAAAGCCATTGGATTAATCATCGAATAGCCTTTGGTTGTCACATCGATGTCATCTCGATCCTTGAGGCGAACAGCATCAATGTTCGGAATGGCATTATATGCGGCGTACAAAACTTCGCCGTTCTCCATGGCCGCTGTGCGTGTCGACGCATCAGGAATGAATCTCCCCACAATTCTGTCGAGATAAGGCAAGCCCTCTTTCCAGTAATTTTCGTTTTTATCCAAACGAATATATTGCCCTTTTTTCCATTCAACGAATTTAAAAGGCCCAGTGCCAACAGGCTTGTTGGCTAGTGGGGCTGCTTTAACATCCTGCCCTTCAAGAAGATGCTTCGGCACAATCGGAGATTCATATGCCGAGAACGAACGCATCATGTAAGGTGCAGGCTTTTTTAGCTTGAACACCGCGGTATGCGCATCAGGCGTTAAAATTTCCTCCACCTCTCTAAATGAGTTAGGCCCACGCGGGTGCACTTTCTTCAGCACTTCCATAATCGTAAACTGCACATCTGCTGATGTGAACGGCTTACCATCATGCCACTGAACGCCCTGGCGCAGCTTGAATGTGACTGTTTTCCCATCCGCACTAACGTCGAAGCTTTCAGCCAAGATAGGCACCATACTGCCATCATTGGCGTAATCAAAAAGCCCTTCATATACTTTTGGCATGACCAGTCCAATGGGGCCTGAGGTCGACACATATGACGCTAGTGTCGGTGGCTCAGGCTGTACCAAAAATGACAGAGTGCCACCTGAATTTTGTGCATGAGCGGCAACAGCGCCAAAAGCCACCGTAGCTGCCACACATATAGTAGACAGTATTTTCTTCATTGTATTACCTCCCAATCATCAGATTTCATCAGATTTCAGGGATATGAAGTTGTTCCCGTTCTGATCCTTGCATAATTCCAGCACATATTTCCTAGCAAGAAAAGACTACTCAACAAATTTTATTTCTTACAAATAAATCAGTTTACAATTTTAGCTGTGTCTATTGCCGCCCGGCACAGTACGTTTGTACCGGCCCCAGCCCATTCTAGTGTTATATGTTCTGCCTCGTTGTGTGACAGACCACCCTCACAGGGGCACATGATCATCGCACTAGGCGCAACCTCATTTATCCAAAAAGCATCATGGCCTGCACCAGAAATTATATCCATATGAGGATAATTAAGCCCGTTCGCGGCTCTGCGCACGGTTGCAACACATTCCTCATCAAAGGTCACCGGACTGCTATCGCTCAATTTTTCAAACGAAACAATCAAACCCAAATCTCGAGCAATCGTATCAACACCAAGATCTAATTGTTCTTTCATCTCGTCAAGGATATTGCTGTCTGCACTTCGTAAATCAACCGTCACAGTTGCTGCCCCCGGAATAATATTGATCGAGTTTGGTTGAATGTCGAAGTACCCCACAGTGCCCACCGCGAGGGGTGAATATTTACAGGCAATTTCATTTACCAAAATCGTAATTTTCGCCGCGCCGAGACCGGCGTCATGGCGCATTTCCATGGGGGTTGATCCGGTGTGTGATTCTTTTCCCGTCAGCGTAATCCTAGTCCACGCAACGCCTTGCCCACCCGTGACTACTCCGATTAGCTTATTATTTTGTTCAAGTAGTGGCCCCTGTTCAATGTGTAGTTCAAAATAGGCATGTGGCTTTACATGACCTACCGGCTTGTCACCCACCCAGCCAATGCGTTGCAACTCATCACCAAATTTTAGGCCTTTATCATCGGTGCGGTCATAAGCCCAGCTTTGTTCATACACACCCGCAAAAACACCTGAGGCAAGCATTGATGGGGAAAAGCGACACCCTTCCTCATTTGTCCAGTTGACAAGCTGGATGGGATGTTTCGTTTTAATATTCAGATCATTTAGTGTTCTGATAACCTCCAGACCCGCCAGAACCCCCAAAGTTCCGTCATATTTGCCGCCTGTAGGCTGGGTATCGAGATGGCTTCCAATCAAAACTGGCATGGCACCTGGATCCTCTCCAGCCCTTTCTGCAAACATACTGCCCATAGCGTCAATTGTGGTGGTTAGCCCAGCCTGATCACACCAGCTTTTCAGTAAATCACGCGCTTCGCCATCCTCATCAGTAAGGGTTTGACGGTTATTGCCGCCAGCCACACCTGGTCCAATTTTTGCCAGTTCCTTGAGGCTTGCCCAAAGCCGGTCAGCATTGATCATTAAATTTTTTTCAGCATTGCTACTCAAACTCATCTCCACAGTAATGTTTTTGATTTTTATTCAGCGCCATCAATTTGCAACAAATCGATCGAAGGGATGAAAAGCAATCTGTCTGAACCCGGTTAAACCAGTTCAGTTTCATAAGCAAATAACGCCGCCGATCCACCTGTATGGATAAACACCACATCCCTATCAGTTTCAAAAAAGCCGGTTTGAATGAGGCTGACCATACCGTCAAAGCCCTTGGCAGAATATACCGGGTCAAGCAACAGCCCCTCAAATTTGGCTGCCAGATCAATAGCTCTGAAAGTTCCTTTGGTTGGCAAGCCATAGCCATCACCAACATAGCCATCATCAACTTGCACCGATTCAATGCCAAGTGGCACATCGGTCAATTGCGCGGCGGTAACTTTTGCCAGCCCATACACCGCATTGATTTGCCGCTCTTTTGGTTGACGTACACTAATACCGAGCACCGGTATATTGGAATGAGCAGCATGAAGGCCAGCCAACATTCCGGCATGTGTGCCCGCACTACCACTCGCTAAAACGATCCACCCTACGTCTAGCTTTTGCGCCTCAAACTGATCAAGCAACTCAAGCGCGCAGGATACATAACCCAAAGCACCAATTTCATTTGATCCACCACCCGGGATAAAATACGGTTTTTTTCCCTGATTCTTAAGTTTTTCGACAACCTGAAGCGCTTCTGCATTCATATCCAGCCCAGGAGGACGAAACTCAATCGTCGTTCCAAAAATGTTATCAAAAAGAACATTTCCCGTGGTTTCATAGTCATTGTCACGGTTCGGCACTCGTCTTTCCAACAAGGCGTGACAATCCAGCCCGAATTTGCAAGCGGCAGCAGCTGTCTGACGCACATGATTTGATTGCACGGCACCTTGCGTCACCAGCATATCTGCGCCCTGTTGCAACGCATCGCCAACCAGAAATTCAAGTTTGCGCGTTTTGTTTCCACCGGTGGCAAGACCCGTACAGTCATCACGTTTTATCCATAAATTTGGCCCCCCAAGCTTTTCAGAAAGCCGGGGCATGGCCTCAAGTGGTGTCGGTTGATGGCAAAGATCAACTCTTGAGAATTTTGATAATGTTAGACTCATTTACGTTACATACCTTCATGATTTTTAATCAAAGCCAGATCGTTTAGGATTGCTGTTCCAAATTAAACCTATAGGTTTTAGTTGTCTCGTCAACATCTTGACGACCGAATATCTACAACATTCCAATGAATCATATTGGGCCCTGTATCAGGCGCTGATTGATGCAGATTTGACTGATTTGGGTACCAACTTATTTAAATCTGGAGCAAACCCTGCGCCGGGTGAACTCGGTGCTTCAATCATCCCCGGAGAACTGAGAACAATTTCAGGCACAGACATATCAACTTGGTAAAACCGACGACTGGGAAAAATATCATTTGGGTATCCCACATTGGGCATTGTGGCAAGGGCGAGCGAAAAGCTCTGACCAACCGTGGACTCTAACATCCCTCCAACCCAAACAGGAATGCCTCGATCCTGACACAGGTTATGTATCTCTATCGCATTTGACAAACCGCCCACCCGGCTAGTTTTGATATTTATGTAACGACAGGCATCAATGTCTATCGCCTTACGTGCCCGATCGACGGAAGAAATACTCTCATCAAGACAAATTGGAGTCTTAATTTTTGACTGTAGTTCGGCATGAAAAATCAAATCATCATAGGCCAGCGGTTGCTCAATCATTGCCAAACCTAGTTCATCTAGTTCTTTAAACAATTCGATATCATCAAGACTGAACCCGCTGTTACAATCGACATGGATCAACATGTCTGGGTATTTCGATCTAATCTCAGCTATGGAGGCAACATTTGATTGCGGATTGAATTTAATTTTAATTCGCCTAAAGCCATCTGCAACGGCCCGATCTACTTTGGATAAAAGTTCTGCTGAGGTTGATTGAACCGGGAAGTCTGCGCCAACAGAGACTGTTTGATTTACCCCACCGATAAGTTTCCACAACGGCTGTTTTTTATATTTGGAAAATGCGTCCCACCAAGCACAATCAAAAGCCGACTTTGCGAATTGGTGGCCTTTGATGTGCTGGAAACACTCCGATATAGCTGCCCCCGAATGAACATGCTTGCCGCAAAGCAGTGGCCCAAGAACAGTATGTGATATATCAAACGCGCCAGATGAATACTCACTGTTATATGATGGTATTGGTGCTGGAGAGCATTCCCCCCAACCGTCAGACACATCAAAATCGAGATGAACAAATACACTGTAGATTGCATCTTGGCACCCATATGAGGTGACCCATGGCTCAATGATTGGCATTTTGACATGAAATAACTCGACTTTTTGTAACAGCAAACACCCCTCCAGTAAAAACGATCATCTTTTGCTACTTAAGAATGTAGAGCCCAGCAAAATATGCCCGGCCAACAAAATAAAACTTGTCACCAATTGCATAAATTTATTGCATTGACAAAGCCCTCTCATCAATTATTGCGTTGCAGTGAACAATATTGTCAATATTGCTAGGCATCAAAATGCCAAATGAATTGATACAGGATAAAAGACATGATTTTTGGCAAAAAATTGGCAAAGAAATACATAAATGTCGCCGAGAATATAAACATAGCGGTATGCACAAAAGGCGACGGTCCACCCCTGTTATTGCTTCATGGCTATCCACAAACTGGCTATATCTGGCACAAAATAGCGCCGCAGCTTGCCAGAGATTTCACCGTAATTATTGCCGATTTACGCGGCTATGGTGATAGCGACAAGCCACCAACTAGCGCCGACCACGCGGTTTATTCAAAGCGGGCCATGGCCACGGATATGATTTCGGTTATGGCGGCGTTGGGACATCAGCGATTTTTTGTTGCCGGGCACGACCGTGGTGGCCGGGTGGCACACCGTCTTGCACGCGATTACCCGGAGGCTGTCGAGAGACTAGCGGTGCTTGACATCGCCCCAACAACAATGATGTATGATACCACCGACATGCAATTTGCGACCAGTTATTATCATTGGTTTTTTCTGATCCAGCCTGCGCCCTTTCCGGAAACATTGATCGGCCATGATCCAAAATTTTTTCTGGAAAGAAAAATGCGGCACTGGGGAAAAAACCGGGATGCCATCACCGATGACGCCTTCAATGAATATCTGCGCTGTTTTTCCAATCCACAGACAATCCATGCCAGTTGCGAGGATTACCGGGCGTCAGCTAGCATTGATCTCGTACATGATGCCGCCGATGCAGACCGCAAGCTGACGATGCCGCTGCTTGCGTTATGGGGTGAAGATGGAATGGTTGGCAATAAATATGACATGCTGGCAGCCTGGCGCGATGTGGCCGAGAATGTATCCGGTTTTGCTGTTCCGGGCGGACATTATCTGCCGGAAGAAGCCCCCGATGAAACCTATCGCGCTTTGTTAAATTTCTTCAATTCATGAGTGCGGCGCATCAGCACCTGCCCCCCTCGCCATGGGTGTTGCAGCAGGCGCTGGCATGGCCAGATGGCGGGCGTGTTTTAGATTTTGCCTGCGGATATGGCCGGCATAGCATAGCGCTGGCCACGCGGTTTGATGTGCTTGCTGTCGACCGCAATGGCGCGGCGCTGGCCAGATTTGCCGCGCATCCCAACATCACTGTTTGTCAATGCGACCTTGAATCGGCGGCCGTCTGGCCATTTGCCGATACAGTCTTTGATGCTGTTATTGTGACAAATTATCTGTTCCGTGCGAAAATACCGGCGCTATTTGATTTGGTGGCGGCTGGGGGCTATCTGGCCTATGAGACATTTGCTGTTGGCAATGCCGCTTATGGGCGCCCCACAAACCCGGATTTTTTACTGCGTGAAGGCGAATTAGTGGCCAGCTTGCCAGCAGATTTCGCGGTCATTGACAGCTTTCACGGCACGGTAACGACGCCGCAACCAGCGGTGATTCAGCGGCTGGCAGCGCAGCGCAAAAGCGCGCCCGCATCATCCCCATCGCGACCAACCTAGCGCATCACAAACGGATTAGCGGCGGTTGTTTGCTGGGCAATCCAGACCGATTTGACCTGCAAAAATTCCTTGATCGCCTCTTTCCCGCTCTCGCGGCCCTCACCGCTGCGCTTATACCCACCAAATGGCGAGGTAAAGCTGACAGCACGATAAGTGTTGACCCATACCGTGCCTGCTTTGAGCCGTTCCGACATGCGTAACGCCCGGCCGATATCACTTGTCCAGACACCCGCCGCAAGACCATAGACAATATCATTGCCAATGCGCACCGCATCATCTTCTGTATCAAACGGGATAACCGACAAAACCGGGCCAAAAACCTCTTCCTGGGCGATCCGCATATCATTGGATACGCCAGTGAAAATTGTTGGCTGGACAAATTGCTGGCCTTTGGCGCCAGCACCGCTATATGGCCCACCGCCAAGAACGCATTGCGCCCCTTCAGCCTTGCCAATGGCAATATAATCCAGAATTTTTTGATATTGTGGCGGCGTTGTCACCGGCCCAACATGGGTATCAACCGACATCGGATCGCCGATGGTTGCCGCCCCCGCCACCTCGACAAGACGTGCCACAAACTGATCATGGATGGAGCGCTGCACCAAGAGCCGCGAGCCAGCAATACAGGTCTGGCCAGTGGCCGCAAAAATGCCTGAAATGGCACCCATCACAGCGGCTTCAAAATCAGCATCTTCAAAAACGATATTTGGTGATTTGCCGCCAAGCTCGAGCGTCACCGGCATAATTTTCTTCGCCGCCTCCTGATAAATTTTCTGGCCAGACACATCCGAACCGGTAAAGGCCACCTTATCAACATGCCGATGCGCGACAAGCGGCGCCCCCACATCCTGACCAAAGCCGGTGACCGTATTCACCACACCTGCCGGAAAGCCGGCTTCCTCGACAAGTTTCATAAACTCCAGCGTTGATGCCGAGGTATATTCAGATGGCTTGATCACCGCCGTGTTACCTGCGGCCAGCGCCGGCGCCAGCTTCCATGCCAGCAATAGCAACGGTGAATTCCAGGCGGTGATCATGCCAATCACCCCTAATGGTTCATATCTTGTAAAGTTAAAGATACCCGGCTTATCTGACGGGATCACCGCGCCCTCAACCTTGTCGGCTAAGCCGCCATAATAGCGATACCATTCAGCCAGATATTTGGTTTGTGCCCCCATCTCGGCAATCAGCTTGCCATTGTCACGCACCTCAATCTCGCCAAGCCGGGCGGCT
>Ga0213866_10002412_pt1 | contig 13214 bp, 11 predicted proteins | sample PICome_11_FD_160079 | JGI IMG/M metagenome (GOLD analysis project Ga0213866, IMG submission 160079) | Coastal seawater microbial communities near Pivers Island, North Carolina, United States - PICO284 | ecosystem: Environmental > Aquatic > Marine > Coastal | place: USA: North Carolina... | reverse complement strand
TCGCCGGCGAAGGCGGCGACGACGGCGTCGGCCGCGCCCTGCAGCACCTCGAGGATCTCGTCTGCGGTCACCGGCGCAGTGAACCACGCCCACGCCCGGTCGGCACGCCATCGGGTGACGTTTCCGGTGATTTCCGTGGCAGGCTTGGACCAATGGCAGTGATCGACCTCCAGGGCTTCGTCGCCGACCTCAAGGACCATGTCGCCGAACACGGCTTCCATGTCCACGACGAACGCCACTTCATCGAGACCTACACCAACCGCCAGACGTGGGAGATCGACCTCCACCCCGACCGGGCGTGCGACGGTCCCCTCGACATGCACGTCGCCCTCGAGGTCGACCCCCGCTCGCTGATCCACTTCGAGGACGAGGTGATGCAGATCGGGGAGACGGGCGAACCCTCCGACGACATCAAGCTGCCCTTCACGATCAGCTTCGCCCTTCCGCCGCTGCCCGCCGGCCCGGATCTGCTGGTCCTGGCCACCGAACTCGCCGGCATCGGCGGCACCGATCTCCCCCTCGAGGTCAGCGCGGTCGATTCGTTCGCCGCGGTCACCGACGCCGCCGAACGGGCGGTGAGCATCATCGCCCGCGTGGAAACCCCGCTCGCCCGGATCTATCTGGGCCAAGAGGTGTTGTGCGACGTGCTGGATCGCTGCCAGAAGGTGGCCGAGTTCCTGCTCGACCGAGCGCCGGTCTGGCTCGACGATCTCTAGAGGCGATCGCCCCGGGCGCTACAGCGCCCGCAGTGCCTCGAGCGCCTCGTCGGCGTGGGTCAACATGTTGGTCTCGCTCCGGATGGAGCGAACCAGTCGACGTTCCTTGTCGATGACGAAGGTCGCCCGCTTCGACGGCAACGGCCCCATGCGCTTCACGCCGAAGAGCTTGGACACCGAACGATCGCTGTCGGACAACAGGGGGAACCCCAGCGAGTTCTTGTCGTCGAACTCCTTCTGCCGATCCACCGGATCAGCGCTGATTCCCACTCGCTGCGCCCCGAGTTCTGAGAACTCGGCGGCGAGGTCGCGGAAATGGCAGCTTTCCTCCGTTCAACCAGGCGTCATCGCCTTCGGGTAGAAGAACAGCACGATGGGTCCTTCGGCGACGAGACTGCTGAGCCGCACCGATGAGCCGTGCTGATCGAGGAGCTCGAAGTCGTCGATGATGTCGCCCTCTTCCATGCGGGCACCCTACCGGCCGGTCGAACCGAAGGGCTAGCGTCGCCGCATGGCCGACCAGTTCGACACCGACCGGTTCGACACCGACCGGTTCGACACCGACCGGTTCGACACCGACCGGTTCGACACCGACCGGTTCGACAATGTCCGTTCCGTCGCCCTGTCGCTCCCGGAGACCAACGAGCGGCTGAGCCACGGCATGCCGACCTTCTTCATCCGTGACAAGAAGGTGTTCGTGTCGTGTGTCGACGACCACCACGGCGACGGGATCTTCGGCATCTGGGTCGGCGCGGCTCCGGGCGTCCAGCACGAGCTCGTCACCCAGGAACCCGATCGCTTCTACGTGCCGCCCTATGTCGGTCACCGCGGCTGGGTCGGGGTCCGCCTCGACGTCGACGTCGACCTCGACGAGCTCCGCCAGATCGTCACCGACTCCTATCGCCAGGTCGCCCCCAAAACGCTCGTGAAGCTCCTGGACCAGACATGATCCGGCGTCTCGCCCCCGCCATCTTCGGCTGCCTGCTCGCCTCGGCATGCGTCTGGCCGGTGCCCCAGCCCGGCGACCCCGTCCCCACGATCGAGACCAGCAGCGAATGGAGTGCGGCGAGCGGCACGCTGACGCTGGCGGTGACCACGGCGCACCTGACGCCGACCCGGGTGCGCGTGTATCCCGACGGGATCAACGGCACCTGGGCGGAGCAGACGACGGCACCGTTCGTGTTCGACCTCGACACCGCCGAACTCCCGGCCGAGGCCGACACGCTGCTGGTGCTGGCCACCGACGGCACGACGGTCGTGCTCGAGGTCGAACCGATTCCATCGACGAGCTGCAACGGGCACCGGAGCCTGTGCGCCGTCGCCTACGACGAGGTCCGCACGATCACCACGCACAACGCGATGTCCAACGCGACCGATGGGTGGATCGGACCGAACCAGACATTCGACGTCCCGGCTCAGCTCGACGCCGGCGTCCGGGGTCTGATGCTCGACACCTACCGGGCCGGTGATCTCAACAGCTTCGGTCAACCACAGGTGCCGGGAGTCGACCCGGACCAGGCGTATCTGTGCCACGCGTTCTGCAGTCTCGGCTCTCAGTTGCTCGTCGACGGCCTCGCCGAGATCCGGGAGCACCTCGAGGACGACCCCGGTGCGGTCGTGACCCTGATCATCGAGTCGTACCTCGATCATGGCCTCACGGCAGCCGCCTTCGACGCGAGCGGACTCACCCCCTACGCCTACGTCCACGACGGCCCGGACTGGCCCACGCTGGGCGAGATGGTCGATGCCGGCGAGCGGCTCGTCGTCCTGCAGGACCGTTCGGTCGATCCGGCCCATCCGTGGCTGATGAACGTGTGGGACCATGCCTTCGAGACCCACTTCTCGGCCTCGGTGCCCGGCGACTTCTCCTGCACCGACAACCGGGGCACGCCCGACAACGACCTGTTCATCCTCAACCACTTCCTCACCGAGGTGTTCGGGTCTCCCGAGCTCGCCGCCCAGGTCAACGGCAACCCGTTCCTGATCAACCGAGCCCAGGAGTGCGAGGCGTTCCACTCCCGCGCCGCGAACTTCGTCACGGTCGACTTCCACGAGATCGGCGACGTCGCCGCGGCGGTCGCGACGCTCAACGCGACCCCCTCCTAGCCAACGGCCCATTGGCCAGCGGTCGGTCGAGGTGTGAAGCTGTCGATCGCACTCCAGCAACGGAACGGAAAAGAGAGCGCAGATGAGCGACCAGTGGGGCTTCGAAACCCGTCAGATCCATGCGGGGCAGGAGCCGGACCCGACGACCGGCGCCCGAGCCGTGCCGATCTACCAGACCACGGCCTACACCTTCCGCGACGCCGACCATGCCGCCAACCTCTTCGCACTGTCGGAGATCGGCAACATCTACACGCGCATCATGAACCCGACCCAGGCCGTGGTCGAGGCCCGGCTCCAGTCGCTCGAGGGCGGCACCGACACCGCCGTCGGGATCCCCGGCGCCCTGATGACCAGCTCCGGGCAGGCCGCGGAGACACTCGCCATCCTCAACCTCGCCGAGTCGGGCGACCACATCGTCGCCGCTGCCGCGCTCTACGGCGGCACCTACAACCTGCTCCACCACACGCTCCCGAAAATGGGCATCACCTGCACCTTCGTCGACGATCCCGACGACGAGGCCGAGTGGAACGCGGCGGTGCAGGACAACACCAAGGCCTTCTACTGCGAGTCGATCGGCAACCCGAAGAACAATGTCGTCGACATCCGCAAGATCTCCGACATCGCCCACAGCCACAGCGTCCCGCTCATCGTCGACAACACCGTTGCGACGCCCTTCCTGATCCGCCCGATCGAGCACGGTGCCGACATCGTCGTGCACTCCGCCACGAAGTTCATCGGCGGCCACGGCACCGCGATCGCCGGCGCGATCGTCGACGGCGGCACCTTCGACTTCGGGGCGTCGGGCAAGCACCCCATGTTCACCGAACCCGACCCGAGCTACCACGGCCTCGCCTACTGGCCCGGCCTCGGCAAGGGGTCCTACATCATCAAGGCCCGCGTGCAGCTCCTGCGCGACATCGGCGCCGCGATCTCGCCGTTCAACGCGTTCCTGCTCCTCCAGGGCCTCGAAACCCTGAGCCTGCGCATGGAACGTCACTTCTCCAACGCCCAGAAGGTGGCCGAGTACCTCGACGCCCACGATCAGGTCGAGTCGGTGGCCTACGCCGGGCTGCCGTCGTCGCCGTGGCACGAGGTCGCCAACTCGCTGACCGGCGGCGCCGGCTACGGCTCGGTGCCGGCCTTCACCATCAAGGGTGGTCTCGAAGCCGGCAAGAAGTTCGTCGAGGCGCTGGAGCTCCACAGCCATCTCGCCAACATCGGCGACGTGCGCTCGCTGGTCATCCAGCCCGCAGCGACGACCCACTCGCAGCTCACCCCCGAGGAGCAGGAGTCGACCGGCGTGGCGCCGGGCCTCGTGCGCCTCTCCGTGGGCCTCGAGTCGGTCGACGACATCATCGCCGACCTCGACAAGGGCTTCGCCGCCGCCAAGTAGCGGCCGGGCGGGTCAGGCCGCCGGCGCGTAGACCATACGGTGGCCGCGGTTGTCGGCCCCCTTGCCGACCTCGTCGAGCCGGAAGCGCACGGTGTGCGCCATACGGCGCGAGACGAGCGTGCCCGCGCCGCCATTGAACCGGTGGCCGGGGAACCAGGTCTCGGTCCCGTGCTCGGCGCCCTGGCTGTCGTCGAGCAGCCGATCACCCGTCCGATGACGCAAGGCCTGCGCCATCATGTACTCGGGCGGACTCATCGGCCGACCCACGACGCCCTTGGACGCGGCGTCGACCACACTGGCGCTCACGCGTTCGGTCGCTTCGGCGAGTGTGAGGCCGAGCCCCTCGATGCCGTCCTCCTCGCCGAAGTCCTCGGCGTAGACGGCAACCGCGAGCCCAGGTACCGGCGACGCGTCGAGCAGCTGATCGACGACCTTCTGGCCCTCGGTGGTCGATACTCGCTCGACGAACGGCGCGATTCCGGTTCTGTCCTCGGCGCTGACGTCGGTGTAGTCGTTGAACCCGATGATCTTCCCGATGCCCTTGACGACGCGACTGTCGGCCACCGGCGTGAGGACGAGCTGGACTCGGTCGGCCTGGCCGAGGTAGTTGCACACGGACGGCGTGAGGACGAGCTTGATCACTTCCTCGAACGTCGGCATCGCCTTTGCCTGCCCCTTGCCCCGACCCTGGATCTGCACTGTGCGGCCTCGTGGGTTGTAGAGGCCCTGCATCGTGAGCAGATCGAGCAGGCTGTCGAACTGCTCCTCGAGGTGGTGGCGATCCACGATCGCCGCGGGGGCGAGCGCGCTGGCTTCGTCGTCGCCCTCAGCGCCGGGGTCGAGGGTCTCGAGCGAGCGCCGGAGGCTCTTGATCGCCACGTCCATCGTCTCGGACTGAGCGACCAGCTCGTGCTGGATCTGCTGGAGCACGTCCAGCCCCGCGTTCGTCGACACGTCGAGCTGGTCCTGGGCCATCGTGAGGAGCTGTTGCAGCTCGCCGATCCGACCGTGAGCGGTCCGACGCAACTCGTGGAGTCGGTGTGCCTCCTCGCCCAGCTTCCGGATGCCCGGCGCGCGCATCAGCATCGGGTGATCGAGACCGATGGCAGCACTTGCTTCTGCCCAGGTGCCGAGATCGCGCTTGGACGACATGGCCTCTCATCGGCAAGGACCCGGCCCCATCTGGATGGGGCACCCGGGCCGACATCCGATGACGAAGGTCATCAGGTGACTCGTTGGTGGGCTCGGTGGGGATCGAACCCACGACCGAAGGATTATGAGTCCTCTGCTCTAACCACTGAGCTACGAGCCCACGGGAACCCTACGGGCTCGTCATGGTCCAGACGCGAAGCGGACCGCCCTGAGGCGGTCCGTTCTTCCTTGCTCCGGGGGTGGGGCTCGAACCCACGACCTGCGGATTAACAGTCCGACGCTCTGCCAGCTGAGCTACCCCGGAAGGATCGGGAGGATGGTACCAGGACAAGTCCTTCCATCATCCCCTTGATCTCCCGAATCGCCGCCACCGAGCCGTAGCGGACATGGCAACAGCCGTAGACATGTCGATGGCGGCGAACCGCGCTTCCCGTTGCGGCCCGGTATGTCTTGAAGAACTGAGTCCGCGGCACTGCCGTGAGGCCGGCCCAGAACTCTTCGGCCGCATCGACATCGAGATCATCGTGGAGGTAGAGCGAGATGCGCAGTCGCGTCTCGTCCACCGGGAAGAACCGTCGAAACCACGCGCAGAAGAACCGCACAAGATCGGGGTTGGAGTTGGCGAATGCGACCTCGTTGTCGCCTTTCGCGCCGTCGCCGGCGTAGAGACCCAGGCCTGCCATGAGGAACTCGCGGTCGGTGAGCGCGCCCACACGGGCGATGCCCTCCTGGCGGCAGCGCTCGATCTCGTCGGCCTTGGCTCGCTGCAGTTTGTTGGGCGGACGGTTGCGGGCCGTGCGGCGCGGGTTGGGGACGAAATCGACGTCGCGCACCCAGCGCGACACGGACGACTTCGCGACACCGAGCTCGGCGGCGATGTCGGCGAGCGTCCACGATTCGGCCCGCAACCGACGAGCGCGTTGCTGTTCCTCGATCTTGCCGCCGTATCCCATGCTCGCACGCGAGGAAGCGGGTGTGACAGGCCTCAGCCGTTCTCGAGATAGTCGCGGAGGCGGTCGCTGCGGTGCGGGTGGCGCAGCTTGGCGAGGGTCTTCGCCTCGATCTGGCGGATGCGCTCGCGGGTCACGCCGAACTGGCGACCCACCTCCTCGAGCGTGCGGGGCCGACCGTCGTCGAGCCCGAACCGGAGGCGGACGACCTCCTGCTCGCGTTCGGACAGTTCGTGGAGCACGTCCTCCACCGCCGCGGCCAGCAGCTTGCGGGCGGCCGCATCGATCGGTGCCACAGCGTTCTGGTCTTCGATGAAGTCACCGAGGTTGGATTCGTCCTCCTCACCGACGGGCGAGTCGAGCGACAACGGATCGAGCGCGATGCGCAGGATCTCGCGGACCTTCTCGACCGGCTCGTCGACCTCCGCCGCCAGCTCCTCGACCGTGGGCTCGCGCTCGAGGTCCTGGTGCATCTGGCGCTGGATGCGCTTCACGCGATTCATGGCTTCGACCATGTGGACGGGGATCCGGATGGTGCGGGCCTGATCGGCGATGGCCCGGGTGATGGCTTGGCGGATCCACCAGGTGGCGTAGGTGGAGAACTTGAAGCCCTTCGTGTGGTCGAACTTCTCGACGGCGCGCATCAGGCCGAGGTTGCCCTCCTGCACCAGGTCGAGCAGCACCATGCCCCGGCCGACGTAGCGCTTGGCGATCGACACGACGAGCCGGAGATTGGCTCTGGTCAGTTCGTCGCGGGCCCGGTCGCCGTCGCGCACGACCCGGTTGAGACGGGCGCGTTCCGCTGGGTCGAGCTTGTCGAGCTTGCCGGATGCGGCGAGCTCGGCCAGCAATTCCTCGCCCTCGCCACCGCGGCGGATGCGGGCGGCGATGCGCACTTCCTGGCGGGCGTCGAGCAGCGGCACCTGCCCGATCTCCTTGAGATACATGCGCACCGGGTCGTCGGAGCTGCCGCCCTCACCTCGTTGGCGGGTGTGGCGGCGGCGGGTGGGCTCCTCGACGTCGTCGCCGATGCTCGCGGCGAACTCGGCGGCACGGGCCACCCGCGCTTCGTCGACGGGTGCGGCGTCGAGCTCTTCCTGGGTCGGTTCGGCCGGCGTGCCGGGCACCACGATCTCCGGCGGCACCGGCGACGACTCGTCTTCGTCGATGACGATGCCCTCGGCTTCGCAGGCAGCCCGGATCTGGCCGAACAGATCCATGTCGAACTCGACGTCCTTGAGCGTGTGGACGAGCTGATCGAGCGAGAGGTGACCGGAGACCTTGCCGGTTTCGAGCAGGGCGGCGAAGAGCACGGCCGCGTCGTCGGGGAGCGGTAGTTGCGGTGCGGTGTTGGTCATGCGCTCCTCCCCTCTTCGTACCCGATGAGCCACGGTAGCAACTGGGTGATGGCCTCTTCCCGCGTATCACGTTCGTCGAGTCGTTCGACGAGCAGCTTGAGGGGTCCGATCGAGGCGACGGCGTGGGACTTCTGCTCGTCGGTCGAGTCGAGGGCCCGCTGCACACGGCGGAGATCGTCGAGGGTGCGACGCCCGGCCAGCCGGGCGAGCCCGGCCAGGACATCGTCGGCCTCGGCATCGGAGGGGTCGACGGCCAGCCGCCGCAGCAGCGCGGCGGCCTGTTCGCCGGCCCGGTCACCGGCTCCGAGGAGGCCGCCCTCGCTCAGCGCCACGAACGCCTTCCGGCGCATCGGGTCGCCGAACAGCAGCGGATGCAGCCGGCTTGTCTCCTCCGGCCGGTGGATGGCGAGACGCAGGGCCTCGTCCTCCGCGGCGGTGGCCCCCGACTCGGCCTCGATGAGCATCTCGGCGGGCATCATGCCGGGATCGTCGTAGTAGTCGTCGGGCTGGTTGGGGACGGGCTGTGGCTCCTCGTGGCGAGGTTGCTCGCGACGCCGCTGCGATTCGGGGTCTCGTTCGGTGGACTTGGGCCGCGGCGCCGACGCCAACTCGCGCAGCCGGGCGAGATCGACCCGGCACCGGTCGGAGACCTCGAGCACGTAGGCATCGCGCACGAGCGGGTCGGGGTGTTCGGTGATCACGTCGAGGGCGGCCTCGGCGGTGCGGGCCCGCCCTTCGACGGACGACATGTCGCCGGCGGTGAGGACGCGCTCGAGGCGGAAGCTCAGGAATGGGATCGCCTCGTCGACCGCCCGCTGCAACTCGGCCGGGTCCTCACGAGCGAGATCGGCCGGGTCGACTCCGGCGGGCAGATCGGCCACCCGCACCTCGAGCTCGTGTTCGCGCTCCCACTCGTAGACCCGCGCCGCGGCGGCGAGCCCAGCGGCATCGGCGTCGAACGCGAGCACCAAACGATTGGCCGAGAACCGCTTCAGCAGCTTTACGTGGTCCTCGGTCATCGCCGTGCCGCAGGTCGCGACCGCCCGCGGGATCCCGGCGTCGGCAAACCCGATGACGTCGGTGTAGCCCTCGCAGATGATGGCCTCGCCGGCCTTGACGATGCCTTCACGGTGGGTGTGGAGGCCGTAGAGCACCCGGCTCTTGTCGTAGACCACGGCCTCGGTGGTGGTGTTCTTGTACTTGGAACCCTCGTGACCAGGCAGGATGCGCCCACCGAACCCCACCGGGTCGCCCCGCTCGTCGTGGATGGGGAACATCACCCGCCCGCGGAAGAAGTCCTGCTGTCGGCCGGCCTTGTTGACGAAACCCAGGCCGGCGTCTTTCAGGTCGTCGGCCCCGAGACGCAGGTGCCGGGAGAGCTGATCCCAGTCGTCGGGAGCCCAGCCGATCTTGTAGCGGCGCACGACCTCGCCGTCGTATCCGCGTGACCGCAGGTAGCTCCTGGCCTCGCCGGCCTCGGGCGAGGTGAGGAGGCGGTCGTGGTAGAACTCGACCGCCTTCTCGACCGCGTCGAGAAGGGTGCGCTTGCGCTGACGCTGCGACCCTTCGTTCTTCGACGTGTAGCGCAGCTCGATGCCGTAGCGGGACGCCAACGACTCGACCGCGCCGGCGAAGTCGAGATTGTCCATCTCCTGGACGAACGAGATCGCATCGCCGCTTCGCTGACAGCCGAAGCAGTAGTAGACGCCCTTCTCGGGGCTCACCGACAGCGACGGCGTGCGCTCGCCGTGCATCGGGCATCGGGCCATCCACTGGCGCCCGGCGCGCTTGATCTCGGTGTGTTCGCCGATGAGCGCCACGAGGTCGGCGGATGCCCTGACCTTCGCGATGTCATCGTCGTGGATGCCCATTGGGCGCAAGCTAGCAGTGCCCTCCGACACGGCACTCACGGAGTCGGGTGGCAGGATGGGCGCCCCATGGCTCGCTCCTCTCGCACCCTGCTCATCGGCGCGGCCGCGCTCATCGCGATCGCCCTCGTAATCGCGCTGACCGGCGGCGGAGAGGATCCCGACGACGCCGTCTCGACGTCCGGGTCGACCTCGACGACGCCGACAACGACAACGACAACGACAACGACAACGACGGTCACGCCCACGACTGCCTCGAGCAGCACGACGATCCTGTCACCCCGTGAGGCGTTGTGGAACCAGCTCGAGATGGAGGCCATGGCAGTTGTCGAGACGATGACCTCCACTGAGATCGCCTATCAGCTGATGGCCACCGGCTTCACGGGCACCGACGTACGCCAGCGATTCGACGTCGTCGGCTCCCCCTGTGTGGGAGCCGTATTCGTCACGGACAGCAACGGCAACTGGCTTCCCTCCGACGATCCGGACGCCGCAGCGAGCACGATCAGCCTGGTGCGCTCGAACGCACAGCTCTGCCCGGCGCGGCCCCTGATCGCAACCGATGCCGAACTCGGCACAGTCGTGCGGGTTCCGCTTTCGTCGCCGGCCGCAGCTCCCGAATGGATTCGGCGATACGAGTCCGAGAGGTGGGACCTACTCGATGTGTTCGGCGAAGAGATGTTCGACTACGCCACGGCGTTGAGGGATCTCGGTATCGATCTCAATTTCGGCGTGGTGGGCGATGTCGACGTGGACCCGAGCCACTTCATGGCGCGCTCGGGGAGAACCTTCGGCGACGACCACCAGCTCACCGGGCTCTTCACCGACATCGCGTTGAACGCCCATTGCGGAGCGGGCGTGGCCCCCGCACTGAAACACTTCCCGAACCAGGGCTCGACAGTCGAGGATCCGCACGAGGCGATCAGCACATCCACTGGAGGAATCGGGGATTTCTGGAGCTACGAGTCGAGCCCGTGGCGCGGCACACGGGCCCCCGTCATCATGACCGGCCACATCGTGGTTCCCGACGTCGACCCGGAGCTACCGGCCTCCGTCTCCCCTGCGGTGAATGATCTCCTCCGGATCAACCTCAACTACGACGGTGTCGTCATCACCGACGACCTGTCGAATATGCGGGGAGTCAATGCCTTCATCCCCGAGCCGAGCGACCGCGCCGTCGCGGCAATCAAGGCAGGAGCCGATCTCGCGCTCTTCGTCGACGACCGGGACGTCGCCGCCGCAGCTGCCGCCGTGGCAGAAGAGATCGAGGCCGACCCCGCCTTCGCCGCACGCGCGACAGAAGCGGCCACTCGGACGATCCGGCTCGCTCTGGAGGTCGAAGACCCGCCAGATCAGTTCCCGATCTGTCGGTACTGACGCGGTCGTCGACTAGCCGAGGCGTTCGGCGAGATAGCCCTCGAGCTGGTCGAGGCTCACCCGGTCCTGCTCGCGGGAGTCGCGTTCGCGCACGGTGACCGCCCGGTCGTCGAGGGTGTCGAAGTCGACGGTGACGCAGAACGGGGTGCCGATCTCGTCCTGGCGGGCGTAGCGCTTGCCGATCGACTGGGTCTCGTCGTAGTCGGCCATCCAGCGACCCTTGACGGTGTCGAACACCTCGTGGGCCGTGGGCGTGAGCGTGTCCTTCTTGGACAGCGGCAACACTGCCACCTTGTAGGGGGCGAGGCGGTGGTCGAGACGCAGCACCGTGCGGGTGTCGTCGTTGACCGTCTCCTCGTCGTAGGCGGCCATGAGGAACGCCATGGCGGTTCGCGTGGCGCCGGCAGCCGGCTCGATCACGTGGGGCGTGTAGCGCTCACCCGAGGCCTGGTCGAAGAAGTCGAGCTTCTCGCCGGAGGCGTTGGCGTGCTGGGTGAGGTCGAAGTCGCCGCGGTTGGCGATGCCCTCGAGCTCGTCCCAGCCCCAGGGAAACAGGAACTCGACGTCGGAGGTGCCCGAGGAGTAGTGGCTGAGCTCGTCGTCGTCGTGGGGGCGCAGGCGCAGCTGCTCCGCGGGCATGCCGAGGTCGAGGTACCAGTCCATCCGGGCCTGGCACCAGTACTCGTACCACTGCTGCGACTCGTCGGGCGGGACGAAGAACTCCATCTCCATCTGCTCGAACTCGCGGGTGCGGAACACGAAGTTGCCGGGGGTGATCTCGTTGCGGAACGACTTGCCGATCTGGGCGATGCCGAACGGCGGCTTCTTGCGGCTGGTGTTGAGCACGTTGGCGAAGTTGATGAACATGCCCTGCGCCGTCTCGGGCCGCAGGTAGACCTCGGCTGCGGTCTCGGTGACCGGACCGGCGTGGGTCTTGAACATGAGGTTGAACTCGCGCGCCTCGGTGAACGACCCCTTCGTGCCGCACGACGGGCAGGTGTCGGGGTCGTCGAGCTTGTCGAGCCGGTGCCGGGCGTTGCAGTTGGTGCAGTCGACGAGCGGGTCGGAGAAGTTCGACAGATGACCCGACGCCTCCCACACCTGCGGGGGCGACAGGATCGAGGCGTCGAGCCCCACCACGTCGTGGCGCATCTGCACCATGTCGCGCCACCACGCGTCCTTGACGTTGCGAAGGAGGAGCACACCGAGCGGCCCGTAGTCGTAGGTCGACCGGAAACCGCCGTAGATCTCGGCCGACTGGAAGACGAACCCTCGACGCTTCGAGAGGTTCACGATCTTGTCGAACAACTGCGGATCCGCTTCAGGCATGGCGACGAGACTACCGGCCACGCGCGAGCATGGATCCGTGATCGCGCAGACCGAAATGCCTCCGTCCGACCCGACCGCCGTCGTCGGCCGCCGAATCCTGGCCTACATCATCGATTTCGTCATTCTGGCCGTGTTGGTGGTGGTGCTCTTCGCCAACCTGGCCTCGTCCGAGGAGCAGTCCTCGGCGTTCCAGGCCGAACTCACCTGCGAACTGATCAACAACAACCCTGATGCCGATTACGTCTGTATCAACGCCGACACGACGGTCATCCTCATCGAGACGGGCCAGTTCGCGCTGATCGGGTTGATCACCCTGCTCTACGGGTTCGTCACCCACATGCTGCTCCCCGCGATCACCGGCTTCAGCCCGGGCAAGGCAATGGTGGGTCTGCGCATCGTCAACCAGGAGACCTTCGCCAAGGCCGGCTTCGGCGCGAACTTCCTGCGCTGGATCCTCTGGATCGTCGACAGTGCACCATGGTGCTTCCCGCTCGTGGGCCTGATCACCGGTCTGTCGAGCAACGGCCACCGCCGCGTCGGCGACATGGCCGCGAAGACCGTGGTGATCGACCGGAAGTGGATGGACCACCCGCTGCCCATCGCCGGAGTCAACGCCGTGGCGCCCCTCATGCCCGCCCCCGGCGGTCCGGGCGGCCTCCCGTTCGGGACGCCGCCGCCGCCGACGGCAGGGTCGACGATCGGCGCGACGGCGCCGCCCCCGCCGTCTCCCGGCAGTTACCCGACGGCTCCGCCGGTCGCCCCGCCGATCCAGCCCCCGCCCCCCAGCCCGACTCCCCCACCACCGAGCCCGGCTGCGGCACCGCCCCCTCCCTCGCCGACCCCGCCGCCACCGGTCGTCGTGCCCCCTCCGCCGGCCACGACTCCCCCACCGCCGGCCCCGGCGACGCCGACCACGCCACCCATCGCGCCGATCGCGTCGCCGAACCCTCCACCGCCGAGCGACG
>Ga0213866_10002410_pt1 | contig 13216 bp, 13 predicted proteins | sample PICome_11_FD_160079 | JGI IMG/M metagenome (GOLD analysis project Ga0213866, IMG submission 160079) | Coastal seawater microbial communities near Pivers Island, North Carolina, United States - PICO284 | ecosystem: Environmental > Aquatic > Marine > Coastal | place: USA: North Carolina... | reverse complement strand
TAGACTTACCCATTCACCTTATGGAACAAGTTAATGGAAGGTATTATTTCAGGCATCGCTTTGCATGCGAGCTTGCTCGGGCGTATTGGGATATGGGAAGGATAGATGAAAGTGAAATAATGCATTTTCCTATTAGACCTTTCTACATAAGAACGGAAGGTAAATTTTCTGGAGAAGGCGGTACACCGTTTTGTAATCCAAATATCGCCAGGGATGCCAGAATCCTTCTAAATGTATTCCAGAGAATTCGTATCTACGAAACAGGAAAAGAGACAAAGTCTAGTGGAGGAAGATGGAGGCCAGTCTCACTGACAGAGATCAGGTCAATAAGCGACAGAAAAACTGGTACTCCAGATTTCTTTCCTGAAAGCTTAATTCGTACCGGACTCTTAGAACAAATATCGGGAGATTTTCACGAACAACTCCCTGAAAATATGTTCTTGGTCACTGGTAAATTTGTCCTGGAATGCTTTATTTCAAGTCCAGAGGAATACTTCTTTCTGAAAGAGGAAAAAAGCTCTACAGGGGGCGATTTGAGACTTATTTCAGCCGTAACACCGTATTAATAAACGGTGTTTTTTATTATTTTAAAACTCCTTTTTCTTTTAAATAAACTTCTACTTCATCTTTATCTGAATCTGCTATTATTTCCCCTTCTATATCCAAAGTTGGAGCCTTACTCTGACCAGATTTTTCTATCATTTCATCCATAAATTCTGGGTTCTCAGTGACATTACGAACCTCATATTCAATCCCCTTTTCATCCAAAAAAGTAGTAAGGCCAATACACCAAGGACATCCTGTTTTTATATATGTGATTATTTTCATTTTTACATTGTATCAAATTAAAAAACAAAAAACCGCACTACGTGCGGTTTTTTTAAATAGAACTAAACCTAGATTACTTCTTCTTTGAACCTGAATAGATGTTCTTCAGAAGTTTATCTGCATGACTTTGTCCACCAAGTCCAAATGAAATTGCAAGTGCCAAAACGACACCAGCAAACAAGATTTGAATTAATGATGGAGCAATTCCAAGTTGTAGGAGTGCTGCAAGTACTGCAAATACAATGAAAGACCATCTTGTAATCTTTCCCATAAGCGCAGGATCTTCTACTGCAGCATCAGCTCCTTGAAGTGTTCTAACAACAACTGCTTCAAAAAACTTACCAGCAATAGAACCAAATACTAGTATCACGATAGCGATAAGTACTTGCGGGATATAGAAAATGATTTCGTTTAGGAATTCAGTGATTCTATCCCATTTCAAAATCTCTGCTCCTGCCATAATAAATGTAAGAACGAAGAACCATTTTACGACTCTTCCAATAAGAGAAGAAATAGAAAGTTTTGGACTATATCCACTAACCATCTCTTTTACTCCCACTTTCTCTGCAAGTGCGTCGATTTTTAGAATATCAACGATTCTTTTAGCAATTCCTCCAAAAATTGGAGCAACTATTAAACCAATAACAACAACAATTAAAGCTCCTAATAGATCAGGCAAAATAGATGCCACACGACTCCATAGATCGATGAGTGTGATTTGAACTACTTGAGCAAATGAATAAACTGTCATACGTGCGTATTTTCAATTATTAATAAGGACATCTCTAATTATACTAGTAAAGAGTTGTTTTAAACGGTTTCTTATCCCCATAGAATAATTTTTATAAAAAATAAAAAATTATTTTATTTTTTATAAAACCATACGATAAAGTTACATGGTTTGTCTACAACATTAAATAAGCTTTTAAAATAAGCTTATTTAATGTGTTTAAATTTTAAATAAAGTTACTTCCACATAAAATACGGCTTAAATTTGACCTATAACTAAAAATTCGTTAAATTCATTCCTAATGAAAATACTTTTAGTAGAAGATAATATATCAATCCGAAATGTGCTCAGAATGAGCCTTGAAGCACAGAGCTTTGCAATTGACGAAGCTCCCGACGGTGAATCCGGTTCGTATCTGGCTCGTACAAATGAATATGATTTAATAATTCTTGACAATGTCCTTCCCAAAAAAATGGGAGGGCATGTTTGTAAAGAAATCCGAGATGAAGGTATTACAACTCCTATAATTATGCTGTCTGCCAAATCTGATGTATTGGATAAGGTGCGCATTCTAGATTTAGGAGCAGATGACTACATAACAAAGCCTTTCTCATTTGAAGAGCTCTTATCAAGGATGAAAGCAGTTCTTCGTCGTCCGACTCAAATTCAAGAGACTATTTTATGTATTGAATCCATAATTCTAAATTGTGATACCCAAAGAGTAAGTAAAAATGATAAAGATATATATCTTACTAGAAAAGAATTTTCACTTCTGGAGTTTTTACTGAAAAATAAAGATCGGGTCATATCTCGTGCACAAATTATGGAACATGTCTGGGACATAAATGCCAATCCTTTCTCAAATACAATAGAAGCGCATATTTTGAGTCTCCGAAAAAAGATAGGAGATACAAAAAAGAGACTTATTCAAAATGTTCCTGGTCGAGGTTACCGAATTAGCACATAATGATACCTATAAGAAAAAAACAGAATACGAACAAAGAAAGGAATAGTATTACTATTCCTTTTTCATATAATAAATCATCAAGGAGGTTACTTAGGAAGGCCAGAAAAACAGAATACATAATAGAGCTCAACAAATACGCAGAGATCGGTAAATTATCTACGGGCTTAATACATGACATTCTAAACCCATTAACTTCCCTCCTTATTGGTCTTGAAGCCATCAATCACAGCAAAAAGACAGCTAAACCTGAAATGCTAGAGGAGCTCCAAAGAGCTAGTAAACGAATGCGTGAGTATGCAGGACTTGTGCAAACATATATAAAATCCGAAGAAATAGACAAATCAGTCTGCCTGAACGACACAATTCAACACGCACTAGAACTACTGGCATATAAAGCTCGTTCTCTAAATATATCGCTTATACATATTCACAAAGATAAAAAAATTTTTATAGAAACAAATCCTTTGTGGTTACACCAAATTATTATAAATATAATTTCAAATGCAGTTGAATCTTTTGTAGGTGTAATTCGAGATAAAAAACAAGTTGTAATAAAAACATGGGATACAAAAAATGGATATCACATATCGATCACTGACAATGGTTGTGGAATGAACGAAGAAATACAATCCCATATATTTGATCCTTTCTATACGACCAAACGAGAAGACTCGTCTTGCGGTATAGGATTAGTATCAGTAAAACATCTCATAGAGAACGAATTTTCTGGTTCTCTATCAATAAAAAGCAAGGTAGGGAAAGGAACCACATTCAATATTATCATCCCTATATAGCCTCCAATTCTCCCGACAAAAGACCTTTCATTTCTCCAAACTCTCTCACTACTTCTTCCTGATCTTTATTTAAATGTGCGATTGGTCTATTTTCATAAACCTTATGCATTGCATCCTCAGGACTCATCCCCGTAGAAATAAGATAAGCCACGACAAGAGTAGGAGCTCTGCCACACCCAAATCTGCAATGAATATATACTTTTTCTCCGGCTTTTACTTTTTCTGTAATAAATGCAACACCTTCTTCAATCTGCTCGAAAGTCGGAACTCCATTATTTAAAGTTGGTAGCCATAAAACATGCTCTTTATCTGTGTATTCTGGTTGATTTTGTTGTAAAGAAATAAAATAAGAAATCTTTCTATTTTTTAATTCATCCATGACTAAAACATTTTCAGGAGTAGATCCAAAAAATATATTGTCAGATATATTACTAATATGTATGTCTTCCATATATCAGTCGTTAAGTAATTTTAATAGTTCAGCTTCATTCAAATCATAAATATTGTAATACTCTGAAAGAGATTCTGTGTAAGGTTCTTCTATTGTATTGTTGGATGTATTATCTACTATATCTGAAGTCTCTTCATCATCTTCATTGAGAGAATTTACTGAGTCTACCACGACTTCTCCATTTACTTCAGTAACATCCACCACAACTACTTCATTATTTACCGCACCTCCAACATCTACATTATCAAGATCTATAATATCGCCACCTGAAGTAATAGTTGTACCTCCATTAGAAGGATCATCACTCAAAGACAAAAAACCAATAATTGAAAAACTTTCGTCTACATTGTCTTCTATTTTATCCTTAGCATCATTTACAGTAAGAGCACTTCCATTGAAGATTTTACAATTTCCTAAAATATCTTTTGGCACCTTGTGAATGACGATTAATTCACAAGTCGGACGACCTGATCCGAAGTACAAAAAAGTAGCAGTATTATTTTCTAATTTTCCAACCACTGTCTGTGAAGTGCCTCCATCTTTTGAAGTAACTATACCTTTAAAATATGTATCGTCTGATTCTAGAATTGTGACTGTGTGTGTATCTTGAGAAATACTATGTTCTAACTTAAGAGTCTGAATGACTGCGCGATCTACAGGATCATGACTCAGGTATTTAAAAATAAAAAAACCTCCGATGATAAATATCACTGCAATAAATCCGATTGCTACGGAAGTTGCGACTGTTGAAATACCTCTGCTTCTATTCACCGAATAATTATATCACGCAAGATATTAGAATTAACAACCTGAAATGTGGTGAGGTGATTATTTATCCCGACACTTCATAAATCAAAAATATAGTCGTCTTCACGATAAATATCTTGAAACTCGCTTTCTACAAAAAATTCCGGAAGTTAAGGTGCTCTGAAGTCCAGACCCTACGCCTAACCACTTCAGAGCACCTTAGCATTCCTCGGCTTTGATTTTACAGAAATCCGACTTCGAGATATATCTAGTAAAAACAAGAAAAAATAAAGTTTGATGTGGCTGAAGTGGTTGGGCGTAGGGTTTGGGCTTCAGACATATTAAACTTTATTTTTTCTTGTTTTTACGGAGATTATTTAAAATTTAAACCCTTTTATTTCTTATAAATCCTCTTTGCTTCATTCCAAAAATCTGGATAATTATGTTCTTTCATGAAGTACCACCACTCTGCGCCCCATAAATACTGCCTTTCAAAACCAGTCTTCTCTGCAAAACTTATAATCTCTTTAAACTTATCAATATTCATCCTCTCAAGCTGAGTACTTTTTGCAGTCTCTACAACAGGTTGCAAAAGCCATGGCTCCAAAGAAAGCTCTATCAGATAAGATTCTTTTTCACCAAATAACAATTCCATTAAAGAAATCTTTGCTCTATAAAATGAAGGAGGTAGAAAAGATTTAAATGGACCAATGTCTGGATTCCATAAATACACATAGATACTTGTACCAAATCTATCTCCTTTATTATATGGTTTTACCCAAGTACCAAGGTTACCGCTATCAGTCACCAGGACTTCCCTTGTATCATCCAAACTTTTAACTAAATCAATTTCCTCTTGCAAAAAATCCTCATCTAAATCCCCGCAATGCTCTCTTGCAAAAATAGTTAAATACGGCTCGTTCTCAACTTGCCACATTTCTATGTGATCTTCATCTTTATATCTATCAACTACAGCCTTAATATAATTTTTTATTTCAATCTTTTGATCTTCCCAAGGTAAATCTATTGCCCAACTTGGAACATGACACTCTGGCCACCTAGGCAATCTTCGACCTACCCCAAAAATGATAGTAGCGCCTTCTTCTTTTGCACGCCTAACTTGATAATCAATCTCTGTAAAATTGTAGATATCTTTTTCTGGTTCTATCATATTCCAATGAGCTGCAAGTCTAAATTTTCTGACTTCCAAATCTGTAAGAATTTCTTCATAGACTTCTTTCCAATCCAAATGCAATTCCCTTGCATACATTGTATTAAAAGATACTCCATACTCAATCTTATCTGGTGCAGGACGGAAAGATAAATAAACGTAAAAACTTATTAGAGCAATTATGATGAAAATTATTATTGATACTACTTTACGTTTTTTTGACATCTTATATAAACAATATAATAAATCCTATGGTAATAATAGTTGTGGATATTGTTTTTTGAATCATATCGTTACGACAAACGTTTTCACCACATGTCTTTGGTGTCTTATTTCCAAATAATCCAGCAATGATTAGTAGAAAAATAAATTGTAGACCTCCCAAAGCCTGTATAACAGAAACATCCCCCAAATCAATTGCTTTTAATACTAATATACCAGCAACACCACCGAGTATTTTATTTCCAACAACCCATAATCCCCCTTTTGCTGTAGTTTTTTTAGATTGATGAAATATCTTCTTTCTATATTGAGGAACAAACAAGATAAGTATTGCCACAAAAGCTACTGCGAGTCTTGACCAGAAGAATCCATTATCAAAAGTAGTTTCATTAAATAAAGCCTTTAAGCTGACCGATTGTAATCCAAACAAAATACCAGCCAAGAGCGTAATACTGAAAGTATTTACAGTAAACCTATATTTAGAAATAAACAGTGTTCCGATAATCAAGAATATAAATCCTAGTACAAAAGTATCAGGCAATATGGTATTAAAGAAATAATAATTCAATCCTAAAGCAGTAACAGCAGAGACCGATGCAACAACAGGAACCACATCTGATGCATCAGAAACTTTAAAAGCATTAAAGAGTGATACTAGACCCCAGAAAAATCCTACCGCTGCTACAAAAGAAAGTGCAAAAATATTTGGAGTGAGTGTCTCAATGCCTGAAATAGATGGTATTTTAATGTCGGCAAAAGGTAAATCTATCCAACTAAAGAAATAAATAGCAAATCCTAAAGAAGATAAGATACTTACATAAAAAGCATACACAAAAGGACGCGGAACAGTTTTTGATGTAACGATATATTTATCTATAATCGCAACAAAGGCATTCAAGAATTGTGCGATGACTATTAGAAAGATCCAAGTATGCATAATGATGCTTTTATTTTATCACTAAAATCCATTATTCTCACAAATATTCTTATATTCATAAGCAGATTTTCGCGGAACACGTTGTCCTGTGACTCTATCAACTGCCACCAATCCAAAATGTTTATCATATCCAAATGCCCATTCAAAATTATCCATAAAAGACCAATACATAAAGCCCCTGACATCTAACCCAGCCTGAATCGCTCCATATGTAGATTTTACAAGTCCTTTTATGTATTCTGTTCTGTATTTGTCTGCCTTGTCAGCAAGTCCAGCTTCGGCCACATAGACAGGAACATTATATTTTTTTAATTCCATTAATACATAGTACAAACTATTTGGACAAAGCTCCCATCCCATATCGCTGACAGGATGTTCTTTCTTTTTACCCATATCTTGATGGAAATAATAATTCAGGCCAATACTATCTATGTTATTTTTTATCTTTCCTAGAAATAGATGATTCCAAAACCATGCAAAAACCCTGGCCTTGAACCATCCAATTATATTTCCTGTTGAATGAAAATTTATATTATCTTTTACAATTCCAACATGTATATCTTTATTTATTTTTTTGATTTCTTTATAACTTTCATTGTGTGCACGTGCTAAATTATTGAAAACTTTAAATCCTGTGAGTATATTTTTTTTAAAAGGTGGCCAATTACCTCTAAACCAACCATTTGAAGTAAGTACAACTGGTTCATTAATGGTCGCCCAGAAAATATCCTTCTCATCTAGTTCCTCGACTACTTTTTTACAATACCTAACAAAATACTCTACATTTTTTCTCTTTTCAAATCCTCCCTTCTCTACAAACCAAAGCGGGAGTGTAAAATGCCAGAGAGTTACAAAAGGACGTAAACCTTTTCCTCTAAGAGAATCTAAGACTGCTCGATAATGCTCTATCTCTTGTCTATCAAACCTTCCCTCTTCTGGTTCTATTCTAGACCACTCGATAGATATCCTATGCGCATTGTGTCCTAAATCTTTAGCCAATCTAAAATCTTGATCAAATAGATGATAATGATTTAGACTTTCGCCTGCTTCTGGAACTTTTCCTTTTCTTCCTGCTTCTGCCCAATCATTGTTGTATATTCCACCCTCAACTTGATATGATGCTGTCGCAGATCCCCAGAAAAAACCTTCTGGAAATTCGTACTGTAATTTTGGATTCATATAGAGAGATTATAACATTAATAATTTATTTAAATTTATAAATAAAAATAAATCCTATAACTTTTTAAGGTTATAGGATTTATTTAAAATTCTAAAAAGTTTTATTAGAATACATCAAAACCGTAGTGAATTAGATACACACCAACAACTATATATATTACAGAAAAGACGTGATATACATTTTCTCTGTGAACCCATGCCCATATATTGATAAGTGATTTCTTTGATGCAAAGATGTAAATAAATCCTTCAATCATAAATAACCATCCTATGGTTGTAACAATGATTGGAAGTGTTCCTTCCCAAATATTGTGATTTAGTACCACCATAAGACCAGCGGCTAGTTCTGCAAATCCGAGTAAGTATGTAGCTTGTCTGTTTTTGAAAATGTCATCAAAAATAGAGATGACCATTTTTTTCTTAAGAATTGTTGATAATCCCAATACAAGAGAAAATATTCCTATGAATTGAGATAAAAATATTGTTAGTGCTTCCATATATAATATAATCGTTGATATTTGTAATATCTTTATTATAGAGAACTTTAGGTAAAATTACTTTTTTGTTATACACATTAGTAATGAAGATAAATTTAAAAAACGAAATACCCAAGATAATTTTCTGAGTCCCGACACTTCATAAATCAAAAATATAGTCGTCTTCACGATAAATATCTCGAAACTCGCTTTTGTTACGCAAAAGCTCAAACAGTCGAGATATTTTCGTTCAGACTCCTTATTTTTTATTTACTCTAGTGTAGGACTCAGAAAATTATCTTGGGTATTTCGTTTTTTATTTAAACTCTACCCCTTAATAGGATTTTTCTTCCTCTCAGAATCTGTAAGATATCTTTTTCGAAGACGTACATCTACAGGTGTGATTTCCAAATATTCATCCCCTCTCATCATTCCAAGTGCTCGCTCTAGAGTAAGTTTGAAAGGAGGTGTAATTTGAATAACTCCATCTGATCCAGAAGCACGCATGTTTGTAAGATGCTTTCCTTTTGTAGGGTTCACGGTCATGTCTTCACCCTTTGTTGTATATCCGATAACCATTCCTTCGTAAACTTCTACTCCAGGTTCGATATATAGAACTCCGCGATCTTGCAAGTTTGCAAGAGAGAAAGCCAGTGCTTTTCCTTTTTCCATAGAAATCATTGATCCATACTCTGTCTTTGTAACAGTACCTGCATATGGTTGGAATGAGTGGAAGACGCTTGTCATAATTCCCTCTCCCTTTGTATCAATAACGAATTCATTTTGATATCCAAGCAATCCTCGAGTTGGAACTTGGAAAGTAAGTTTAGTTTGAGTACCTTCTGTCTCCATGTTAGACATAATTCCTCTTCGGTTTCCAAGCTTCTTTATAACTGCACCAGAAAATTCTTCTGGAACTAAAATTGAAACTTCTTCGAAAGGTTCGCTTTTTACTCCATCAATATCCTTGATGATTACCTCTGGTTGAGAAACTGCGATTTCGAATCCTTCTCTTCTCATATTCTCAAGTAGTACAGCAAGGTGAAGTTCTCCTCGTCCGTACACCTTAAAGAAAGAACCTTCTGTTTCAAAATCAACTTTCAATCCTACGTTGACTTCAAGTTCTTTTAGTAGACGATCTCGAATTTGTCGTGAAGTCAGGAATTTTCCAGTCTTTCCTCCAAATGGTGAATCATTTACAAACATATTAAATGAAAGAGTTGGTTCATCTACTGAAATTTCTGGTAGTAAATCAAATTCTGGTTTATCAGAAATTGTTTGTCCGATGAAAATATCTGGAAATCCTGAAATCATAACGATGTCTCCTGTACTTGCTTCAGATACTGGCTTCTTTTCTAGACCTTCGAATGTAAATAGCTTTGTAACTTTTCCTGTAAAATTATTTCCCTCATGATCTTTGATGTAAAGAGTTTGCCCGTCTTTTACTTTTCCTCCGTACATTCTACAAATACCCATACGTCCAAGGAAGTTGTCGTAAGCTAGGTTGAAAACTTGAGCTTTCAATTCATCTGCATTTGATGGATCAGAAATTGTTGGCGGAACTTTTTCCAAAATCAAATCCAAGATTGGTGTAAGATCCTTCATTTCATCATCTAGATTTCTTTTAGCAGTACCTTGTACTCCAATCGCATAAACTGTTTCAAAATCAAGCTGTTCTTCTGTTGCTCCAAGATCAAAAAATAGTTCATAAACAAGCTCATGTGCTTTATCAATATCAGCAGCTGGCTTATCTATTTTATTTAATACAAGAATAGGTTTTAGTCCAAGCTCTAGTGATTTTTTCAAAACGAATTTTGTTTGTGGCATTGGCCCTTCAGCAGCATCAACAATAAGAAGTACTGAGTCCACACTTCTAAGCACTCGCTCTACTTCAGATCCAAAGTCGGCGTGACCTGGTGTATCCAAGATGTTGATCTTTGTATCTTTATAAAAAATTGAAGTGTTCTTTGCGTAAATAGTAATACCACGCTCTTTTTCAAGATCGTTTGAATCCATTGATACACCTCCAGATGTCATTCCTGTTTGCTCTAAAATAGCATCAGTAAGAGTAGTCTTTCCGTGGTCAACGTGGGCAATAATTGCGATGTTTCTGATTTCCATATGTGTATGTATTAAATAAAGTTGAATGCCGATTGTAGCACTATATATGATTATTGACAAGGGTAAAATGTTGTTTTTTACTCAAGTTTTGACCAATCAGCAAACAGACGAGCTATGTATATTTGGTCATAATCGTACTTTTCCTTGAAATGCTCGCGGATTGGCTTTAGTTTCCATACGCCAAGATCTTCAAATGCCTCTATTATTTCTTTGTGAGCTTTTATACCATCCTTGTCTTTTGGTATTAGATATTCGAGATCTTTTAGAGAAATCACTTTTTGCTCTAATAATTTTTCGACATGATTTCTGATAGTACTTTGGCCAATAGCTCGCTCGGATGATATTTTATCCATGGGTACTTCTCCTAGAATAAAATCTCGTGTAATCTCGAATGTAGAAAGTTTATTTTCTTTTTCCTTTTCTTTTTTATCTTTTTTATCCTTTAATTTTTTTGCTTCTTTTGGAGACTTGGCTTTTATCTTCTTTAAAAATTCCTGTAAACATTCTTCTATTCTTTTTTCATCTGTCTTGGATAATTTGGATACATATATATCTGATTTCTTTTTCAGCTTTTTATCAAATTCTAAAACTTCACCATGCACCTCTAGTGCCTGATTATTAAAACCTTGTAGATACAGCCCATCAAGAGACCGAAGACGTGAAAGTGCAACATATCCTTGCCCTGCAACAAAAGACTTTGTGAGGTCTATCATAGCTCTATCTATGGTCATACCTTGGCTTTTGTGGATGGTCATCCCCCATGCGAGCTTTAGTGGAATCTGAGTTATCTCTGCTAGTTTCTTTCCTTGATCTTCTACAATCCAAGATTCGGGATATGCGATAAACTTTTTCCCTTCTTTTGTTTCTACTACAGGGTATCCATCATCATAATCCACAATCTCTCCGACTGTTCCGTTTACATATCCTTGGACTGGATTATTTTTTACAAACATAACAAGAGCACCAATTTTGGAGACAAATTTTTCTGGAGAAAGACATCCGCGCTTTAGAGTCTCTACAATATGATCTTTTCCTGCTCCGACCATATCGTAGTTTTTCTCATCAGATTTTATTTCTTTTAATTTTTTTAGATTAAAAGAATCGACGTCCATGTTGTGAGTGTAGAGTTTTGGTAATTCATTTATTTCTTTTTCATCTAAGTTCATCCTATTTTTTAGATTTTCAAATGTTTGTTCAGAGACTTCTCCGTCGCGGATTTCTTGAAGGATAGTAAATAAATCTCCATCGTCTTGCCTGAATTGTTCGTGTAAATAACAAATGTGCAAATCTGCCTTTATCCAACTTCTGGCACGAAAGGCAAAAGGTGTGAGGTTTTGTGTTTGGTGATCAAATTCGTATGATATGTCGCTTGAATCAAAAAGGCTTTCTTCTTTTTTGGGTGGTGCAGCTTGTGGAGTATTTTTTACAATAGGTGGAAGTTGGAAAAAATCTCCAGAAAATATAACCTGCAAACCACCAAACGGCTCGTTATTTCTTTTAAATAATTTTGCTACTGCATCTATAGAATCGAGAGTATGGGCACTGAGCATGGAGATTTCATCTATCACAAGAACTTTTACTTTTTCAAATCTTTTCCATAGATATTGTTTTTCTTCAAGCGCATCCAAATCATATTTTGAAAGATTGTCTTTAATTCCTATTCCTGACCACGAATGAATAGTCATACCTCCGATGTGTGTAGCAGCAATCCCGGTAGATGCAGTAATCGCTATTTCAACCCCTCTTTCTTTTAGAAAATCTATATACTGATTTAAAACATAAGTCTTACCAGAACCAGCAGACCCAGTCAGGAATACGTTTTTACCCATTTTTAAAAGTGTTAGTGCTTCAGATTGCGTCATGATATGCCGAGTATAACATAATGAAATAAAGTTTTTTTAAAGTTCCTTATTAAAAAATGCATGTCCGGAGACATGCATTAGCTGGAGAATTAACTCAAACTTCTTTAGACTTTAATGGTTGAACATCTGGAACACTTGGTCCTTGGGCTTGCTTGAAGGTAATAGGAGACCTGGACAAAAGTGTGCCCAGTACTAGATCCCAAAATGGTAATACAACATTGAAATTAGTTTTCATATATCGATGATGCAATAGATGATGTCCATTTAACCTCCGATAAAACCACGGCATTTCAATGAGCCTATCTTTAGGAAGATGGAAACACCAATGCAAGTATTCGTAGACTGCGTAATAAGCTGATCCAACCAATAAGCTAAGTATCCATATTAGCCAATTATCAAAGACAAACGTGCCAATGAAAAATGGAATTGATCCGATAAGTACAAGAGCAGGACCATTCCACCAAGCCATAGGAATGAGAGTCTCTTTTTCACTTTCACCTCTTGGCAAATGATAACTTTCATCTGCTTTGAATTTTACGTGATGGACAACGGTATGTGCCTTGTATGCATAAGTAAACCATTTCAATTTGTGATTATGCATTACGTATCTGTGCAAAAGCCATTCTTCCAGAGAAAAATATAAAACCAAAAAGATGATAAATATTAGATAGTTCATTTCAAAAGTATTTGAGGTTTAAATAACTGTTTGAATGAAGTATAACACCAATTGA
>Ga0213866_10002409_pt1 | contig 13216 bp, 4 predicted proteins | sample PICome_11_FD_160079 | JGI IMG/M metagenome (GOLD analysis project Ga0213866, IMG submission 160079) | Coastal seawater microbial communities near Pivers Island, North Carolina, United States - PICO284 | ecosystem: Environmental > Aquatic > Marine > Coastal | place: USA: North Carolina... | reverse complement strand
TCATAAACTCTAGAAACTGGCATGTCGTCAATATTCTTGACAGCAATAGAGATAGAAAGATATGTAAGAATTCTATTTGTATACTTCTGATATACAGATTGATTCAATAGGAAGAAGTGTTGCTTATCATTTGCTAGGTACTCTTCTGTATCACCAGCAGCAACTCTTTCTGCATATTTTGATGGTGTGATTGGAAACTTAACTTCAGCAGCAGGATAACCAGCAAACTCCTGAGGAATATCCCTCAGTTTCTGTCTGTATGCACTCCATTGTGCTTTCTGCTCGTCTGACAACTGACAATCTGGTGTTTGAGTCCAGTCACTATCCATGAGTAGAAACTTTCTAATAATGACTAGTTTGTTCCAATTAACAATATTATCCTTTGCATATGTACTTCTGAGTTTCCTTTCTATATCATATTCTTCAATATCTCTAAATTTAGTAAACTTTTCATTTAACTGATTAAAAAGTCCAGTAATTTCATAATCTGGGAATGGAGTGAGGTCAAACTCATATGATACCCACTTGTATTCTCCAGTCTTGTGATTCCTTTGATACTTATTCTTAAGCATCTTTGCAGAACCATCTTTATAATAAATGAAACTTTCTAGTTTATCCCTATCAGAGTCCCAGATAGGATAAAGAATAGGTACAATTTCATCAGACCAATATTGATCGCTGATACTCTTGGTGATACCATCGCGTTGCATTTGCCTTGTAGTGGCATTCACATATAACGCTACTGTTTGTGTAGAGGCAAATTCTGTCATTGTACTTTATGAGCCCATCCTGTCAAAATGTATTTATCTTGGGTAAAAACTGTGTTTCCCTTATGAACGTGAGTTAATCCTGCAGGAAATACACAAACCATACCTCTTTGTGGTCTTATTCTACGTCGTTGATATAAAAACTCAGTCTCTGCTTCACCTTCAGGCATATCATTAAGATAGATCGTCCACACAAGTTCTCTATTACTACTCATGTAAGATGCATTTTCATAGTGCCATTCATGATAACCACCACCAGGAGGAGTTTTCTGTGCTTTTACAGCATAAGACATCAACTTCACACTCAAAAGCTGTTCGTATTCTCTGCAGTAATGTGTGAGGCAACACTTCAAATAATCATTGACAGTATTTGATAGTCTCACATCATAATCATTCAAGACACAAGCAAAGTCATGTCTACCAAGTTTACCATGCTTGAACTGTTTTTTACCAGTCTCAGCATCCACAATTGCAGAGTTTTCAAAGATCTTATCAATTTTAGAAATTGCTTCATCACATAATTGTGCTGGGAAAAAATTTTTCCAAATTCCAATAAAATCCTCAAATTCTCCAACCATCATATCGACTGGAAAAACCTCATTATTATCATTCATAAAATTACAACGCTTTTATCAAATATTTTACCCTGTGATATTTAGTGACTAGTGAAATATCGTTTTCTGGTGAAACTAAAGCAGTTGTTGAAATTGGAGTAGAAGAACTCATTTCAAAGAATCCATCAGTAGAGATAAATGCAGCTTGAGTTGCTGAAACCGTAGTATTGATAAAATCAACAGAAGAAATAGTCTGTCCGTCTGCAGGAGTAAACACTCTAGTTGTCACTTCATCATAAAATGTAGTAAATGCAGACATACCATAATTATCTTCTGTATTTGTTGCGTTATCATCATTACCAGAGGGTCTTGTCTGCTTCAAAATTAACTGAACGTTATTTCTTCTGATTTCAGATCCTTCCGCAAGAAGAATTTCAAATTCTCCCCAACCTACTGTGCCATCATTTGCTGTAATTACAGTATCAAGCAAGTTTGTGGTTGTTGACCCAGTAACTCTCCAGTATGCAAGAATTCCCTCTTCTGGTGTTGCTCCACCATTAAGATTAGTTCCTTTAACCATAGTGAATCTTAACTTATTCACATAGGTTAAGTCAAGTGGTCCTAATATATATTCTCTATCTCCAGGACCATTAAATGGTAGATATTTTGTTGCTAAACCACCGTATGTTGGGGCACCAGTTCCAGAAGGCATTGCAAATCTGGTATTTGATCCAGTCCCCAATCCTGGGTTTACTGGTGTTAACGCAGTAGTTTGGTTGTCTCCATCTGCTGTAGATGCTACCCAGATTCCTCCATCATAAGCAGCACCTCCAGGATTTCCAACAGCATTTGCCTCATAATAATTTCCTGCTGGTGTAGTAGTTTCTCCAGTAATTTCACCACCACCCTCAGAACCATAATATGTAATCTGAGCGTATCCATTTTCACCAGAAGTTGCACTATCACCAGAAGTTGTAGATCCAGATCCAGGAGATTGTAATCCTACTGTAACAGCAACGTTAGCTTCGCTACCTCGTAAACTAAAGTTTACAGATGCACCTTGTCCTCCACCCCCACCTAGATTTCCATAGTTTAGGATAGTTCTATCAACTTTAACACGAAAATATCCAGTTCCACCAGCATTTCCAGGGCTACCACCGTTGTTAGCAGTACTGAAGGAAGCAGTGCAATATGTAGTTCTATAAGTAGAATCGCCTCTCTTACCACCAGTTCCGCCACCATTACCGTTGTGACCGACACCTGCCTGTCCTGCTTCACCACCATTTGCTTCTCCAGATGGACCTGCGCCGCCACCGCCACCGCCGCCGCCTCCAGAAGTACATCCAGAACTTGAACCATTGCCGCCATTGTTGAAGTCAATAGCATTATTTTGCTCGTGTAGATCTGTATCTGCGTCTCTAGCGTTGGCACCAGAGTAGCATCCGTCAGTAGTTCCACCACCGTTGTAACCTCCACCTGATCCACCGCCGCCACCACCACCGCCAGCACCTAGGAAAGCAGTTCCTCCGTTGAAATAAACACCTGAAGAACCACCACCAGCACCAGCAGTAGCACCATTACCCCATGCACCTTGTCCTCCATTACCACCACTTGATGCACCGCCACCACCAGTAGATGATCCAGCTTCTGATCCAGTTCCAGTATTACCATCCTTGTTGTTAAAACCAACTGCACCACCAGAACCAATAGTATATGAAAGTGTTGTTGGTTGCTGAATCATTGTAGCAGTTAGAAGAGCACCACCATTTCCACTTCCACCAATTCCGCTAGTACATCCAGAGTTAGAGTTGGAGTTTCCACCACCACCACCGCCACCTGCTAGTTGAATCGTAACAGTTCTAGAAACTTCGCCTGTTGCTTGAGCTGGTGCAGTCCAAGTACCACTAGAAGTATATGTGGTATAAGATCCATTTGTTGTGGTAGTGAACGATGTTGATTTTCCATCTCCACCAGTTCCAAATGCATTATTCGTTCCCCCACCACTTGCCGTTGCCGTATCAGATCCAGCAGATCCTCCATTACCACCATCAATACCATCTGTCGTAGAATAAGTAAAATCTGGATCATTGATTAATGCTTGAGGAATTAAGAAAGTTCCACCCGCTCCACCTGCACCACCATTATTTCCTCGCGTTCCACCTTCACCACCATAAGCATAAATTGTATAATTAGTTCCTTTGAAGTTAAAAGATGCGTATGCATATCCAGCATCACCACCATCTCCAAAACTTCCTGCACCACCGCCACCAGGAGCAACTAAATTAACCGTAAGTTCTGAAAAATTTTCACCTGCTCCAGTAGTAACAGCACTTGCATTGATTGTTCCAGAAGAAGTTATATACTCATCATAAAAAATTACACCAGTTCCAGGAACTTCAAAAACATCTGGTTTACCACCAACAACAGTGTTATTGTTTATAACATATACTCTTGGTGGTGGAATTTCAGTAACATCACTGAAGCTACCCGATGAGATTCTTGCCGTAATTGTTCCAGTAGCTGGTGTTACAGAAGGAGCACTACCAACTGGTTCATATGTAAAAGTTGTTCCAGACAACTGATCTGATAATACTGTTACTGCTCCGTTATATTCTGCGGGCGTTGCTCCACTAACATTGACAACCATTCCAGAATCAAAACCATGTGGAGCAGGTGTACTTGCAACAACATATCCATTTGCGGAATCGTAAACTAAACTAGTAACAGTAACTAGAGGAGAACCAGTTACTGGATAAACTCCATTTGGTTCTGGGGGATCTTCAGGAATACCACCACGAAGTCCAATAGCCTGAATACCAAACATGTCAAGGGCATTTGCACTACCCTCATTGCCAGACCCGAGTTCATTTCCACCATCACTAGCATTAGCACAAGTTTGAGAAATTGTAACTGTTTGTCCTGTTGTCTGATTGCCAGCAGGAATGTTTATGAAACTCTGCGTCCAGTAAGCATAAACAGCATCATATGCAGCAAAATTCCCAGAAATACCATTAGCGTTATTAAAATCTTGTCCAGATGGAATAATTTGCTGTGACTGACCACCAATAGTAACTTGCAATCCTTCTCCAGGATTATTTGGTCTCTCACCACCATTACTGTCATTGCCACAGATGGCAAAAATATACAATTGAGTATATCCAGTAAGATCCATTGTATAAGTTACAGATCTATTTGTCTGTAAAGAAGATCCAAAAGTACCAGTATTACCATATCCAAATGCTAGGTATCTATCACCTCTATCTGTTACAGCAGGAGCAGCAAATCCTCCAATCTCACCAGAACCAGTTCCATACAATTCTAAAGAAACACCACTATAAACAGCTCCGCCAGTTAAAATAGGATCATTAACATCATAGTTGATATCAGCAGGAACATTGGGATCCTGACCTCCAATTCCACCAACGTTTCCATACGTTGCTAATCTAGGATCATTCAATGGCTCCGCAGTAATACCATGGGAGTGACCCAACGCCAATCCATTTGCTCCCTGAGGTTCAAATGGTTGAATGTTTGCTCTGGATTTATTGTAAAGAACCGCGTATTGATCTGATGGAGACGATCCAAATTCTGCTTCCAATGCTTCATCTGGTTCGGACGATAGAATATAGTGAAAGTGTTCTACTGGTCTACTGAAAATATAATCATCAATTGGTCCTAATTGATAAGTTACAGATCCAGTAATAAATGTGAAGACATCAGCAGTAATACTAGTGTATCCTGTTGTCCTAACGTTACCAACGGAGAAGAACACACCACCGTCCAAAAGATCATCTCTAGAAATATACCATCTACCACCAGTTTGCCCGACATTATTAATAAGAGCATTCTCAACTGTTGGTGATCCTTCACCATCAACTGCTCCATATCCAACAATAATCTTATCTCTATAGTCAGGCAACCTAAAGGTTCCTACCTGAAAAGGATAATCTCTATCAGTATAAGTCTTTCTGAACTCGATTGTCGGATGTGTACCACTAGTAAAAGTAATGTCAGATCCAGGAGTGGGAGTTACAGAATCTGGAAATATAATTTCATACGCAAATTCTGTATCATCACCTGGAAGGTAAGATGTCACATTTTCTGTTGGTTCTTGAGTAGAAAAGAAAGTATTATATGGAAAATTAGTTGCGTCAAGTCCACCTCTTCCATTGCCAGGAGGAGTTCTATTCGTATCATCAATAATTCTAAAATTAACACCATATGGATATGGCAGTTTCAATGCACCAGAAACAGATCCATCTTGAAGAAGATTGAAGAATGCCTTTCCGTTAATCCAATATAGTTTTGTTACACCACCTGCCTGTGTTGGTTGTGTTTTTGTAGCAGTTGCAGATCCACCATATGTATTTCCAACTGCACTATACAAATATGGATAATCTCTAATGTTTAATTCTCTGCCATCACAATACAAATAATTTTTATAACCATACTCTGGAGATTGAGATCCATTTGAGTAATTGTCTACTAAAACAGAAACAATTGAACCGACTGGAGCATACTGTCCGTCAGTTTCTTGCTTATAAGCAGTGTATTTATTTCTATATGAGACTGTCATTAGTATTTGATAAGAAACTCTTGGACGATGTATGGCTGAATAAACTGATCTGCTTTATTTTCCTCATTTACATCCACACTAATAGTAGAAACAAGGTTAGCAGAAGGAATAAATGTAGGACGAGTATTCACTTGGTATGTATGTGGTTCAGCAGAGAAATTAACAAAGTGTCGGTGAGATCCATCATTACCAACAACTTCAACTTGGTTTGTTACGTTGTTAATAGCAGCAAAGGTATTTTGATCGGAATCTTTAAATGAGTCAAATGGAACGTTGGCATCATCATAGTTTGAAGGTAATGTAATAGGTCCAGTTCTTGGTTGTGCAATAAATCCACCGATGGCACAACCAGGGAATCCAACAGATTCACATTTTACAGCAACAGTACCTTGATATTGGATATTTCCACAAGTAGCATTTTCCTGTGATCCAGCACCAGGACATCCACCGCCACTACCAGACCAGACTGGGAATCCGCAACTATAACCTTCTGGAATCAAACACTCATACGAAGATGTAAATTCGCAACCACTAAAGCATCCAGCATAATAAGTTCTTCTACAGTTAGCAGCATTACTTTCTTGCTGTGTCACGCTCTGCAATCTAATTCTGGTTGCATTATAATAGCAGAGGTCTTGTCTCGTGTTATTTGCCCAGGCAAGCACACAAAGAGTAGATTTTCTAATATAAGAGTTTCTGCCAAATGCTGCATACTCGTTTCCAGTAGATGACGCAACTCTTGTTCTATTGCCATCATGGAAGTGAGCGTGAGGAATGAAAGCATTCTGTAGAACGTCGCTAGTTTCAGTATAATTGCCAGTTGATCTTGTGAATCCTGGTTCACCAGTGATAGGAATAGTTTGACCTGGCAAAAAGAATGATCCCTGATATAGAACTTCGTATGTTGTTCCAATATTACTCTGAACTGCTAGTCCTACACCTGCTTTAGTAATAGTATTGTTATTATCATCTTGAATGTAAAGATCGATGTAATCACCCAAGTTTGCTCCACTAGAAGCACGGATTTTTTTAGATCCAAAGTCTGGCAATTGAAACTGATTGTCTAACAGAGTTTGATTTGGTTTTCTAAATCTTGATTGCTGCCCTGTTCCTAGAACTTCAGCAAGTGCTGGAAAAATTTCAGCAGCATAGATAGAACCATCGCATCTCAAATAACCAGCAGGCAATTGAGTTTTAATTGTTGTATCTTCTGGGTCATTGGATGTCAACTGTCTAGACCAATTAATAATCGATCCAGTTGTAGTTCCAATCTTAGATTTTTCTCTGTTATAAAATACTGCCATTTAGTATGCCCTCATTATAATCAGAGTTGTAACTGAAGGTGTATTTGCATTGATCTGGACGCTTAATGCCTTATCAACACTAACAGGAGCAATAGTTCCCGTCGTCATATTATTTATGAGGATTGTGCCAGGGATTCTCATTTGCCCCCTAGTCATAGCAAGATCAATCGTAAAGTGATTGTGAGATGCCAAAGACTCTGAGTTCCATGCATCAGCATTGTGGTTTAGTGTAGTTGGATATGGTTTCAGAGTGCTACCACCTCTAGATGGAGCAACAGTTCCAGAACTATAGAAGTTTTTAAATCCTTGGTACAAACCAGAAGGTGGGAATGGAGAAGAAACAGCAGGAGATTGAACGTTAAGGATACAAGTGTTTGGATCTTCATAATCAAGCGTGTTACCATATCCACTAACGGCTCTAGCAGATCCTGGAATAGCAGGAACATTAGCAGGAGCAGCAGTAAAGTCCCTAAATTGGTTCATTGTAGGGAGAGTAAATGAAGCTTCATCATACCAAGTAAGCAATGCAGTTCCTGGATTAAATCTATCTGCACCACTTTCGGATGGATTTACTGCCTCAGCACTAACAGTTGTGTATTCAGAGTCTTGAACGTCAAAGTTACCAGCTTCGAATAGTCCAACATAACCACCACCAAGAATAGCAGATGGATATTTAGAATCTGCGTCTTCTGGTTGTGGATGACTATGACCTGGAGTATGATCGATACCAAGTTTTCTTGGAATAATTCTACCAGTAGTAAAATATGCTGGATCTTCAATAGTTATTCGAGTAATCTTTCCACTAAGAGCAGAATCGGATTCAATTGAAAAGTTTACATCGATGTATGATAGTGCAATATTTTGTGGTGTGGCATCAGCACCATTTTCAGTAATATATTGACCGACGATCAACTGTGTTTCTGGTGGTAGTCTTGATCCCTCAAGATCAACCATACCAGTATTGTTTAGATTAGGTAGAGTAAACAAATCATTTTCGTCATAATTTGGATATGAATTTTGAATTCCAACTGGTGGTCCGCCTGGTTCCTGAAATGGACCGTAAGTATTGCCAAGCAATTGTGCTAGAAGAGGGTAATCTCTAGCTAAAAGAGTTTGTCCTCTACAAACTAACCACCCCTGTGGGATAGCGTCCTCATTTAATTTTGAATTGCTGGACGAACCGCCCCAGGGCATGATAGTCCCGATTGCGGACTGTTTCGATGCCCTGATTCTGTTATAACTTGCCATTTATTAAACCTCCATTAACCACCACCCTTGGACTGCGGAAGGAATTCCTACTTGTCCGTTACTATCAGTAGATCCAAGATATACAAGACTGAATGCAGCATTAGGTGTCTGAACTACCATTTCTCCCGAAGGATATGGAGTCAATCTACCACCAAGTAGTGTTCCTGTGTTGTCTCCCTGGATCTTAACTCCAGAAGACTCAGCAGTTCTAACTACAAGAGAAGTATTATAACTTAAGTTACCACCTACATCGATCAGTCTGACAACATCACCAGTTTGTGGTGATGTTGGTAGAGTAACTACAAGCGTTGAGGATGCTGTAGTATTTACCATGTAAATAATGTTGGGAAGTAGGGTTAGATCTTCTTCAGCAGATGCAGATGAGATATATCTAGTGTGAGTACCACCAGTAGAAGTCCAGAAGTTATTGTAACCGAAGGCATTGATAGAACTATTTTGCTTAATTGCAAATCTCTGAGATCCATTTGGACCTAGATTTTGAACCGAGAGTTGTTCCAGAGTTGTTGATGGTGTTTGAATTGCTCTACCAGCAATTGTCAAACTAGTCTCAGCAACTACATTTCCTAGGTTATCAACCGAGAATGATGGAACTTCCTCGTCTGGGTTATCAATGACATTTTCTGGATCTTGACTGCTGAAGAGATAGAAGTCTCCTCGGGCAACAACACCAGCATCCCAGAAGAGTAGACCTTGGTGATCTGCGTGACCGTCATCATTAATAAATCCAAAGAGTCTTGTCTGATTAACAGAGTCAAAGATTTGGAGACTTCCACCAACCATATCAAGATCAGATGCAAGATTTAACTTACCAGATCTGAATTCAATTGCACCATCTTTTCTCTGCTCGTCCATAACTGCAGTATGAACGACTCCTTTGAGTCTACCAGCAACAGCAGCCCAAGTATGTACTCTATGTGCTGAGTCTGTTAAGGCAATCCAACCGAGATAATCAAGTTTCTGCTGAACGACATAACCCTTATCGAGGATAATGGAGCAGTATGTTGATTGAGCGCCAGCAATAGTTCTGGTTCTCATCTCACAATCAATAATTCTAGCAAACTCAGTGTGTTTGATTAGTCTTCTAACAATATTACCAACCGTGAATACATCATCGCCAGGAGTAAATGGTTCATCGGTAGTGAGACCGTCAGATGGTGCTTGAATAACAATGGTTGGGTTTGTTTCATCATCAACAATGTTATTAATATATCCAACGATGAATGTTCCTACTCCTGTTGAAGCAGCAGTAGGAGTACCAACGAATACATAATCACCAATTGCGAAAGCACCATCACCAACACCAAGAGATTGAACTGGAATCTGAATCTGACTTGAAGATCCAGCAACAGTTGCTCTAATTGTTGTGCTTGGACCACCATCACTTAGGATCTTTGGATCAAACCAGAATCCATAAGCAAGTTCAATTTCTCCATTATCAAATGCAGTTGGGATATCATCAGTATCATTAATATTATTGGTATAAACACCACGCTCACCGAATTCGATTTCAATTCTTGCATAATGTGAACCAAGATGAGTTGTTCCAGTGCAAGTATCTACTTCAAATGTTGGTACGTTCTCTCCATTTGTGAGGATAAATTTCTCGTTTCTACGAGCAGAGAAGGTAACGTTTGCAGATCCACCGCCTGCCATCAACTCATTCATGAAAATTCTGTTATTAACAGAATCAATTGAAGTAATAAATGTATCGAAACGAGGTTGCAGTGATGCTTCGTTTGTAATTACTTCGATGTAATCTCCAACTTGGAGGTCGGAAATAGTCTTATCTGGAGTTGTAACAACAACGTTGGTTAGTAGATTGCTCTGGACTTCACTGTTAGCAGTAAAGGTAATGTTACTAATAGTTCCACAACCACCAGAGATCTTGAGTGTGTTGTTGATGGTTACGTTACCACCAATGGTTGTTTCTCCAGTTACAGAATCAACAGTAAATACATCACCTGCTTCATCATCACAATCTAGACCGTTGTTAATTCTAAACTTCTGAACTACTTGCTCTAGTGGTGTATTTACAGCAACGTATTCAGGAGTTCCAGTAGAATCATTTCTGCTAACGATGATGTAATCGTTAGTGGTTAAATTACCGCCAAATTCAGCAAGATAGAAGTTATCCTGAGCGCCAGAACCATCAACATTTTGCTCCAACCATGTAGCATCAAACTGTACGTTAACCTTATAGATTGGAGTTGTATCAGGATGGTTGCTTAGAACACCACCAAATGCACCGAATGGACGACGCTTGACTCTTAGATAGTAAGGAGCAACAGATCTTACAACTTCGAGAATCTGAACGATCTCTGGGTGACCGCTAGCAGAAACTGCACTATCGATGATGATGTAGTCTCCAGTTACAAGATAAGGATCTCCATTTGATTTGTTTGGAGAGTTCTTAATTGGCAGATAATACTCATCGCCAGTTAGAGCTGGGATATCCTGAGGTTCAGCAGTGCTGTCGAAAGTTTCTTCATCTTGATCTGCCGCACCACCCCAAGTTCCACTACCTGCGGTATCAATTGCGTTATAACCATCATCAGTTGGTTGTAGAACTAGAACGTTAAGAATGTCAACGTTCTTAGTGAATGTACCATCTGGTTCTACACCGTCTTGGTGAGTTGAGATAGTTGAACCCAGCTGTGCTCTATCACCAATGAAGGAGAAGGAAGCAAGACCACCACAGAGTAAGATGTTACCATCAAACTTAGCAGAAGCAACAACATGTAGTGAGTTATTGATTGTGGTTGTACCACCCTGACCTGCGATGTTGATCTCAGATGCGTTGGTTGCAAAGTTGATTGTCGAAGGACCACCAGAGTTGGAGAAGAAGTTGATAACGGATGCTTGTGATCTTAGTTCAGCAGTTCCGCCCTGACGACGGAATCCAAGCCACATATCACCATCAACACGGAGGTTTTGTGTTCCAATCTTAACATAAGACTGGTCTTGGTTAGTATTGCCATAGGCACCACCAATTACAATCTTACTGATACCCTCGGGATCAGTGTCTGGAGTATTACCAATCCAGAAGTTGCTATGTGCTGAAGCATTACCAAAGTAGAAGAACTGATCGCCAGTTACATTATTACCGAAGTATAGAGAATTAGTATCGGTGTCATTACCAATATTAATTGTCGTGGCATTGTTAACAAAGTTGAGGATGCTAGCAGAGTTAGCAATGTTAAGTGTGCCAGTAAAATTAGTATCAGTAATAAGGTTGAATGTTCCAGTTGTGGTGTCAGTTCTTACCTCAGTCAGTGTACCATCACCATGAATTTCAATATCACGCTCAAAGCGTACATCTTCAGTAAATCTAGCGTCGCCCTTGACTACAAGTGCTCTATCAAGTTCAGCATCAGTTACGTTAATACCAACCTTATTCTCGTTATTGCCTCTACCAGACTCAGTGATTGCTGCAGTCTCAGTGGAAACACGGAATGCAGCACGAACAGCATCAATATCGTTGCTGTTAGGTGATGCTTCATCTTCCCAACCAACAACAAGAGCATCAGAGATTCTATTTCTCTCACGATCATTGTAGTTATCCTCATCCAACCAATCAGTCATCGAGCGACCGCTGATGTAAGCATTACCTACAATATCAAGGTTAGCACGAGGATCAGTATTAACTGGTTCAACAAATGCATTTTTATATGCATCTTTTGTTGCTCTTGCGAGTGTGTTAATACCAAGTTTAAAATCTCCCCATGACTCAGTTTCTGTTCTCAGTGCTTCAGCACCAATAACACCAACTTCTTTCCAGTTAGATGTGGAGAAAGAAACTTCCGCATTTGGAGATGGTCCTGGAGGATTAGTAGCAAAATCAACAAGTCCAGTACCATTAGGAGTTTCATCCCATCCAATGTTGAACGCGGACATTGTATTTCCAGTTCTTGGATTGATCTGGAAGTATACTACATTACCAGCACCATCATATGGATAATCATCTGTGTTAAGAACTTTCCATGTTCCATTTAACAATCCATTGTAGTTAATGTTGGAGAGTCTAATCTCAGATCCTGATTTAATTCCGATTCCAGTAGGACCAATTGCAACTGGACCATTCTGATCAATGAAAGTAAGAATACCAATATTAACACTTTGATCAACAATAACTTGAAGTGAAGAAATTACATTACGTTCAATAACAGTGTAAATGTTTGAATATATCCATCCAAGAGATCCATTCTTTCCAATAGAACCTCCCTTAAGTAGAACATCTCCAGTATCTGGGAGTAAAGTACTATATGTTACAAGTTGAGACTCGTTAATTCTAGATCCACCATCTGCAATTAATGAATCCTGGTTTGGCGAAATATTGGAGGCAACACCACTTGGAGCATGAGTCTGAATTTTATAATTCTGACCACCGCCCCTTGGATTTAATCCAAAAATAGCAGAATCAACTCTGTTCTTACCAATACGAATGTCACCAGTATTATCAATACCATTTGCAGCAAGTGGGAAATTAGCTCTGTCAAGAGTAGTGTCTTGAGCTGTGCCGTAATAGTCAGTTTCTGCAACAAAAGATTTGATAACTAGTGGAAGACCTTGCTGTCTTAACTGACCACCATCAATAGCAAGTCCATCGAGAACAGTAATGCTAATAGGAGCATTAAAGTTACTGACTAAATCTCCTTCTGGTCCACCAACAATGGTGATGTTTTGGTTAAATGTGACAGGTGTTTCGAAAGATGTAACAAGTTGTCCGATTACGTCATCTGGATCACC
>Ga0213866_10002408_pt1 | contig 13220 bp, 13 predicted proteins | sample PICome_11_FD_160079 | JGI IMG/M metagenome (GOLD analysis project Ga0213866, IMG submission 160079) | Coastal seawater microbial communities near Pivers Island, North Carolina, United States - PICO284 | ecosystem: Environmental > Aquatic > Marine > Coastal | place: USA: North Carolina... | reverse complement strand
TAATATTAATAATTATAATAATTATATTAAATATAAGTATAATATATATTTTGTTGAAAAAAAAATAAATATTATTTATATATAATATAATGAAAACTTTATTAGAATTAGTAATATTATTTTTTGTTCTTTTATTTATAATAATTATAAATCAGAATAGTTTTCCAAGTGAATATAGTCATATTTACATAAAATTTATAATTTTTATTTTTATATTAATAACACAATTTATTTTTAATGTTATTTATGATTATAAAAAGAATAAAAAAATTAATCTATATAAATATTTAATAGACGGTATAATAACAGGATTTTCAGGTATAGTTGGTTATTCATTATATAATGATATATTATTAATAAATGTAAGATTACATTATCAATTTTATTCTTATATGACATCACCATTTAAATATAGTTTAATACAAACATTAATAACAATTTTATTTATAGCATTTGTTAAATCTATAAAAAATACATATTATGGTTTACAATTAATAACATTTAAAGATTCAATAAAATGTAATAAAAAAATAGAAGAAAATTTAGAAAATTAATATTTTATATTTAATTATTTCAAATAAAAAATATTAATTTATTTATATAGTATAAAATATGAATACAATTAGTTATATATTAAAGTATATAATTATGATAATGATTTTTTTTATAATAATTAAGTCAATAAGTAAATCAAAATGTAGTAATATGATATTAGTTAATATTATTATGGTTGCAATTATAGTTCATTATTTATTTAATATATTAAATAAAAAAAATAATATAAGAGAAAAATTTGATTTATCAAATAATGTAAAATTCATTGACTATAATTATGGTGAAGCAGAAGAGTCTGATGAAGATGAAGATAAAGATGAAGATGAAGATGATGATGAAGACGAAATTGATTCAGATATTAAAATGAAAGAGAGAGAATTAAAATTAAAAGAATTAGAAGTGCGAGAAAGAGAATTAAAAGATAAAGAATGGAATGAAGTTAAAAGAAAAGAGAAAGAAATACGTGAAAGAGAATTAGAAGAAAAAATAATGCGTGAAAAAGAAAATGAATTAGTTCAAAGAGAAAATGATATGTCTAAAAAAGATCATATTTATGGTTGTAATAAAAGAAAAGTAAAAAATTCAATTTGGGGGGGAAATTATGATAATGATTTAGAATATAATGAATTACCAGAAGATATGATGGAACCTCTTGGAAAAATAGATACTAGTTATACATATATGCCACCTTGGAAATGGTGGCCACCAAGAAAAAATCCTCCATTGTGTTCAAGTGAAGCTAAATGTAGTCCATGTCCAATTACTACAATGGGTACACCAACAGATGTAAAAGAATGGGATAGTAGTAGATATGTAACTCCTGGTTTAGGAATTAATATTCCATATATAGAAAAATTAAATAGACAATATAATGAAAAAATTAATTAAATAAAAAATAATTATATAAAAAAAAATATTTTTTTTATCTATTATAAATATATAATATAAATGGTTATTCCAGTTTTAATTATACTAATATTATTATATTTAACTAAATGTTTTCCATTTAATAAACAAGATAAACAAGTATCTGAAGGTTATGATAATGTTGACAAAGAATATGATACAGCATTAAACACAATTGTTGGTGATGAAGATTGTAATAAAATTAAAAAACAACAACGTAGTGTTGATCCTGTAAATTCAAATTATCAAGTTAATGCTGATTTTACATCAGATGGACAACAATATAATACTAACTTAACATATTTTGATAGTACACCTTTACTCCCAGATGAAAATAAAAAAGTAAAGGATGAAGGTTGGGAATATAAATTTGGAAGTACATGGGATGAATCAAATCCTCAAATAGCTAAAGTTGATGGAAATGCTTGGTTAAATGAAAGAAAATTTCTAGGAATATATTCTGTAGCATCATCATTGAGAAATGCTACACATGATTTAAGAAGAGATGTTCCTAATCCACAAATGGTTGTTAGTCCATGGAATAATACAACAATTATGCCTGATGCAAACAGCAAAGGTTTAAATACACTATAATTATTATAAAAATATTTTATTAAAAAAATTTTTATATTAATTAGTTCTTTTATAAGTTCTTTTAAGTCTAGTAGTTTCAACTATAGGACGGCTATCTAAAATTAATTGAGTTGTTGTTGATGCTTGATTATCATCTTTAAATATTTGAAACAAACTATCTTTAATTGTTTCTTCTTTTAAGGCACCTTTAGTTTTAGAAATATTTTTTCTAATTTTACCATTACCAATATCAAGAATAACAAGATTAAGATTATCCATATTTTGTAGAATGGTATTTTCAATTTGTTTTTTTTGTTCTTTACATTCTTTTACTTCTTTAACTAAATCTTTAATTTTGTCATCTAAAGCTATCCATTCAGAAACTTTTTTTTTAAAATCATTTGAAATTTCTTTTTGTTCAGTATCCATTATTATATTTTATAATATTATTTTATTTTTATATATATTTAAAAAAATCTAATATAATAATAAAATGTCAAAATATCCAAAAATACAAGATAAAAATTTTAGTAATAAAATAAATAAAATTTTTAGTAAATTTAAAATAGATAAAAAAAAGAAATCAATGAAAGATATATGTTATCCAACAAGTTTTACACATTCAAAACCTCAAAATTTTGTCTCTAAATATATAAATCCAGAAACACCATATACAGATTTATTAGTATATCATGGTATAGGTTCAGGAAAGACTTGTGCTGCAATTAATATAGCAGAACAATGGAAAAATAAAAAAAAAATAATAGTTGTTTTACCAGCCTCATTAAAAGGAAATTTTAGAACAGAATTACGAAGTTTATGTGCAGGAAATAGTTATCTAACAAACAAAGAAAGAAATATATTAAAAAAATCACATCCAACAAAAACAGATTACAAAGAAATAATAAAAGAAAGTGATAAAAGAATAGATAAAATATATGATATAATGTCATATAATAAATTCATTGATTTATGTGAAATAAAAAAGATAAATTTAGAAAATAAATTATTAATAATAGATGAAGTCCAAAATTTAATTAGTGAGAAAGGTTCATATTACAAAATATTATCAAAAACAATAGAAAAAGCACCAAAAAATTTAAGATTAGTATTATTATCAGCGACACCAATATTTGACAAACCAATAGAAATAGGATTAACACTTAATTTATTAAGATTACCAAATAAAATACCAATAAAAGAATTTAATACAATATTTATGGAAAAATATGTAAAAAATAAAATGACACAGTATAAAGCAACAAATATAAATGAATTAAAAAAAAATATTAAAGGTTTTATATCATATTATAAAGGAGCACCTAATCATACATATCCTGATAAAGAAATAAAATATGTAAAATGTAAAATGGAAAATTTTCAATATAAATCATATAAAACAGTATTAAATAAAGAAATTAAAGATAAAAAAATATTTGGAGATATTTTAAAATTACCAAATAATTTTTTTATTGGTTCAAGAATAATATCAAATATTGCTTTTCCAAATAAAAAAATAAATGAAAAAGGATTTGAAAGTTTTAAAGGAGTAAAATTAAATTCACAAAATCTAAAGAAATATTCAATAAAATTTTATAAAATACTACAAAAAGTAAAAAGTTGTAAAGGAACCGTTTTTATATATTCAAATTTTAAAGAATATGGTGGAATAAAATCTTTAGTACAAGTTCTAGAACATTATAACTATAAAAATTATAAAGATTATGGTGAAGGGACTAAAAGATTTGCTATATGGTCTGGTGATGAATTATGTTCATTAAAAGAAGAAATAAAAACTATATTTAATCAAAAAGAAAATAAAAATGGATCTAAAATTAAAATATTATTAGGTTCACCATCAATAAAAGAAGGTGTTAGTTTATTACGAGTACAACAAGTTCATATATTAGAACCATATTGGAATTTATCAAGATTAGATCAGATTATTGGTAGAGCAATAAGATATTGTTCTCATAAAGATGTTAAAAAAGAAGAAAGAAAAGTAAAAGTATATATTTATATATCATCACATGAAAAGGAAAAAGAGAGTATAGATGAATATATACAAAAATTAGCATTTTCAAAGAATTCATTAATAAAAGAATTTGAGAATGCATTAAAAGAAGTAGCAGTAGATTGTTATTTAAATAAAAATGGTAATGATAAAAATATTAAATGTCAATAACTGTTGATATGATATATGTATCTTTATCATATTTTTCAGGAAGTTCGTTTTCATCTAATAATATTTTACCAATAGGATAATATACATCTTTATCATAAACAACACCAGTTTTTTCATAATATAGGTATTCATTAACGGTAGAAAAATTATTATTATCTAATTTTACGATGGCTTTAATTTTTCTAACTTTAATTTTTTCAACAACTGAATTAATACTATTTAAACCATTATTAACTTTAAAATCATCATATATATCTTCTTTATATGCAGGTCCAATATTTTGTTCAAATAAGCTTTGTTCATTAAATTGAAAACAATTATAATTTTCTTCCATCATGTTGTGATTTTTATTTAAAACACAATCAACAGCAGTTTCTTTTAATGTAGTTAAAAAAGAATTAGTTAAAGTTTGTTTTTTTAATGCTAAATTTTCAATATATTGATCTGTTGAAATTCTATTATTAGGTCGATTAATTTTATATCTATAAATATCAACGTGTCTTTCATTCATAGGTAAATACTTATGTGAGCATTGACGAATACCTCTACCAATAATTTGTGTAATTCTAACTTCTGTCCAATTAGGTTCCATAATATGAATTTGTCTAATACTATTTAATGAAATACCTTCAGATCCAGATGGTGAAATTAAAAATATTTTCATATATTCACCATATTTATTTTCTTCTTTATTAAATACATCTTTTACTCTTTTTCTTATTTTAGGATCAACATCTCCATGATATTCAGCATAATATAATCCTTTCTCTATATTTTCATTATTTATTTTATCATTATAACTTGAAAATTTAAAATATGATAAATATATTTTAAATATCTCTAAACCTTCAATTCTTACATAATTTGAATATACAATAACTGGTCCTTTTGTCTTATATATATTAAATATAATACAAATCATTTTTGGAGATAAATTATACATTGTAGTGTATAATTTAGATTTTTTTACTGAACTTTTATGAAATTTATCAAAATCAAGATTAAAATTATTCTTATAATTTAAAACATCATTTAAAATAGAATGTTTATTTTCTTTATCTTCTGTATAAATATTATTTAAATAGTTAATTAAAGCATTAATATAAACAGATAAAGCATTATTATATTTATTTATAACATCTAACTTTTTACTTTTTTTAGTTTCTTTATCTTCTTCTTCATCGGAGATAACTCTAAAATTACTAGGTCTAGGTCTACCTTCACCAGTAATTTTTTGACTGATAGTTGGGAATACAAAATTGCATGCTTGTCTAGTATATGATTTATATAATTGAGAACTTTTACTTTTTCTTTCAATTTTTTTTTCAATATCTTCATAAAATTTATAAACAAATTCATGATAATCACTGATATCTAAATTAACATTATGTATAGTTTTAGTAGCAAAACGATCAGATGTACCACCAATATAATATGAAACTAAACCAAGAATTCTTCTTTGGAACATATTTTTATTAACATTATTAATAGTACCAGTCATTTGGTTAATATAAATTTGATTAAATTCAATTTCACTTTTAGAAAAAATTCCAGGTCTTAATAAATTAAATAATAATGCTAATTCATAAGGTTCATTTATGATAGGAGTACCAGAAATACAAACAACACGAGTATCTATATTACTTTTTTTATCTTCTAAAATATAATCATATATTGTTTGAGCTCTTTTTCCTTTTCTAGAATTAATATTAGAATACACATTACTTATAAAATTATGACATTCTTCAATAATGAACATATTTTTTTTAGCACTATCAGCAAATTTTAATCCATCTAAAAATTGTTTATCAGCAAAAGGAGAATCATAATGAATAAATCTAATATTTTTAAATCTTTTTTCATAATCTTCTTGAGTCATCCATTTTTTTAAATCTTGAAGCCATGGATCATCTTTTAAAACAGCTTTTATTAAAATAAATATATTCCATCCAGGAGTATAATTATATAATAAATTATATATATTAATAGTTGTTGCTGTTTTACCTGATCCTAAACCGTGATATAGTAATATATTTTTATATGGACTTTTGTAATCAAGATATTGACCAATAATTTCTTGATATTTCCGTAATTCTAATTTAGAACCTTTAGGAATATAACAAGGATCAACACCATCTTTTTGAACAACTTTATCTAATTTATATTTTTTAAAATTCTTAAGAAACCACGAAGGAAATAAATGTCCATTTTTTTTAAATTCTATATAATTTTTCATTATTATTATATAATATTTTTTTTATCTAATAAAAATTTTTTTCCCATATAATATATTGCACCACCTAATAGTGATACAATTAGCATACTAATTACATTTAATTTTTGACCAGTAATTATTTTTGGCATCATTTTACTTATTTGAGAAATTAATACATTATTACTAGCAGATAAAATTAAAATAATAGCACTAACAAATAATGGTTCTTTAGCATGTAAAAGTATTTTATCAACTAAACTTTTTTTTATATTTGTACTACTACTAGGAACAATTTCTTGTTCTTGTTCTTGTTCTTGTTCTTGTTGAGTATTTTTTTCATTTTCAATTTGATTAGCAATTTTACTAGCAAATTCTTTTAATTCTTCAGTATAATTATTTTGTTGATCCATTTGTTGCATTAATTGAATTTGTTGAGGAGTTAATTCTAATTCATCACTTGGTTGCTGTTGTATTTTTGTTTCAGTATTCATAAATATATTTTTATATAATATTTTTATAATTTTAAATATACGAACTATAATTCTTTTTTTAATTCTTCATTAAATATTTTTATATATTTATTTTTATTTTTTTCAAATTCTATATTAATATAATTTTCAAAATTAGTTTCTTTTATTTTATTAAATTTACTATCTAAAATAATATATTTATTTTTAATTAAATTTATATCATTTATTTTTTCTTCTTTAGTATCATTCTCATCTAAAATTTTATTATTATATAAATAAACCATTTTTTTAAATTCATCAATAGTTATATCAGTATAATCATTTTGAGATATTTTATGTAAAATAATAAAATTACCTTTAGCTAACATTTTATCTAAAAATAATGACATTGATTTATTAATATTTTCATAATCTTTAATTTGTGCAATAATCATCATATTATATTTAAATATAGAGAATTCAAAACAAACACCATTTCTAATTAAGTTGTCAATATCAGGCAATCTTTGCATAATTTCTTTATTTTCTTCAATAAAAACATTTAAATTATTATGATAATTAAATTCAACCATATTATTTGAATGATGTATATAAATTCCTTTATGTAAAAATTTTTTTATTAAAATATCTTTTAATATATTAATATCAACATCAATATTTTCAGGTAATTTTGTATTTAAATTTATTCTATAACCTAATAATATAACAGGTCCATCAATATTTCTATATAAATATGTTAAATTAGATGCTAATTTATTATTTCCTCTTGATGTAATATTATTTTGTTGAACATCAATATGACATATTTCATAAACCTTTTTATCTGATGTTTCACAGCAAATTTCAGTATCAGCAATAAAGTCATTTTTTTCGTCATTTAATCCTAAATATTTACCAACTTCACCAATAAATTCATCTTCTTTTGTTTCAATAATATGACAGACTTTTTTTAATTCATTATCAAATTCTTTTGTATTTGGATTAGTTATTTCTAAATTATTTGGATCTATTAAAAGTATTTTCATTAATAATATATAAAATAATACTATTTTTAAATTATTATAAAACTGGTTGATACTTTATATATTATACTTTATAATAATATATTAAATATTATTATATATATAATGCCTAGCAGAGATTGTTGTGAAGAAACCATTACTTGTGAAAATTATAGGTGTGATACAAAGGATTGTAAAAAACCTATAAAAAAAATTCATACTGATTATTACCATACTACTCATATTCAACCAGTAAAATATGTTACTACTCAAAGACATAATGTTACAAAAATTTATGAACCAATTGTAGAAACTATATGCAAACCAACTACAAATAATTGTGTTTATGTTCCATGCAATAAATATGAAGAATCATGTGAACAAAAATGTGCTGAACCATGCGAACAAAAATCTGAAGAACCCTGTGAAGAACCATGTGAAGAACCATGTGAAGAACCATGTGAAGAACCATGTGAAGAATATTGTAATGAACTAGAAGTATGTCCAGAAGTATCATGTTGTCAAACAACATGCTGTTGCTGTTGTAATGTAAATTATTATTCATCTAATTATTGTTGCAATAGTTCAGATAATAAAATAAGATGGTGGTTAAATGGACAATAAATTAATTAATAAATACTTTATTATTATTATTATTATATATTGATTTTAACCAATTAATTCCTAAATTTGTATAATTAATTTTATTATAAAAAGCATCAACATTAATTTCTTCTAAATATTTTTGATTAATTAAATATCTACCAATTTTTTTCCAAAATATTTCAGAATATTCTTTACCTTTTCCATAAAATTTATTTTTAAAAAAATAATTTATTTTTTTACTTTTAGAACCTCTTAAAATTAATATAATAGTTGATAATCCATATTCACATTTTATATCTTTAATTAATTCAAAAAACATAACTGCTTCATTAGTATAATCTTTTTGTTCATTAATATTAATTAAACATCTTGAACAATTTTTACATTCACCTTTATAATCTTCTTCAAAATATCTTAGTAACTCTTTTCTTTTACAATTATAAGATTTAGCAAAATTATACATTTCATCTAACATTTCATATTTAATTTTTTTATTATCTTTATTATCAACATTATTTTCAATCATAAATTTATGTATTTCTATATCTTTACTAGTATAAAAAGCATAACATTGACTAGGTAATCCATCTCTCCCAGCACGTCCAATTTCTTGATAATAAGATTCAATATTTTTAGGTAAATTCATATGAATAATTTTTCTAATATTAGATTTATTAATACCCATACCAAAAGCAATAGTTGCAACAATACATTTAAGATTATTACCATTAATAAATTCATTTTGTATATCTTTTTTTTTATCAGAATCAATATCTGAATGGTATGCTTCACAATTTATACCTAATTTTTGTACAATTTCTGCAGTTTTATCAGTTTCTTTTTTAGTTAAACAATAAATAATAACATATTCGTCAATAAATTTTTTATTTTTAATAAGAATAGATTTTAAAATAGTTTCAGTTTTATCAAATTTATATTGTATATCTAAATATAAATTTGGTCTATCAAAATTATCTTTAATAATATTGATATTATCAATTTTTAGGATATTTTGAATATCATTTAAAACTCTATTAGTAGCAGTTGCAGTTAAAATTAATATAGGTATATTTTTTATCCATTCTTTAATAATATATAATTTAATATAACTTTCACGAAAAGAATTACCCCATAAAGATATACAATGTGCTTCATCAATAGCAATTAAACATAAATTATCAATTATTTTAGTAAAAAGATATTGTGCATTTATAGCATATTCAGGTGTCATAAAAATTATACGAAATTTATTATCAACAATATCTTTTATAGTATTTGAACTAGTATCTTCTGTTGAATTTAAACAACATACACTAATATTCATTTTATTTAATTGTAATTTTTGATCTTCCATTAAAGATATTAATGGAGATATAATAATAGCAATTTTATTTAAATATAATGGTGGAAATTGATAACATAAACTTTTACCATAACCAGTTTTCATTATACCACATACATTTTCTTTATCATGAATTAGTTTATCAATTATATTGTATTGTTTATCTTTTAATTTATCATATCCAAAGATATCCTTTAATGTTTTTTCATATTTAGTTAGTCTAGACATTTATTTATTATATAAATATTTATTTATATAATAAATATATCAATTTTATTATACTATATTAATGATAATTAATTTTATATATAAAATATGTAATATAAGACAAAAACAAGAATGCCCTATTTGTTTAGAAAAAAAATTTTTATATAAATTTCCTACATGTAAAAATCATTTATTTTGTAAATTATGTATTTTAGAATGGTCTGAAAAATATTCTTTATTAAATAATAAAGGAATAAATTGTCCTTTATGTAGAAATTAAAAATATATAAAAAAATATATTTTTTGAAAATATTTTCTAAAATTATATATATATATATAATAAATAATGGGTTTACATTTTGATAAAAAAATACTTATGGCAACTGTAAATGATTTATTAAAATTTACTACAGCTTATGTTTTACAACAAATTTTATTTAAAAATAGATTAAACAATCAAGAATGGAGAAATGGTTTAATTGGATTTTTAGTAGGTATTACTTTATTCCATTTAGTTATTAAACAAATTGTTCCTAATGTCAATTCTAGTTATGTATTAAAAAATACTGTTCATACTCTACTCAAATGGGGAACTGCTTTAACATTAAAAGAAGCATTAACAACAAAATCATTTAATCAAAGATGGATGCAAAGAACATTATATACATTAACTGGTTTAGCAACTTATGAATTAATTACACACAAAGTTGTTCCTAATAATATTGATAGCACTTATAAGAGAACACTAACAGATATTGTTAAATTTGGAACTATGTTATCTATTGAACATGTTTTAGTAAATGGTAAATTTGATGAAAGATGGATGCGTTCAACTTCATATTTACTACTTGGTTTTACTGCTTATAATTTAGTTGGAAAACAAATTTTTTCTTTATTAGTAAATGAAACAACTGATATTATTAATGATATTGAAGATAAAGTATATGATATTTATAATAGTGATAGTGATAGTGATAGTGATAGTGATAGTGATAGTGATAGTGATAATGATAGTCAACAAGTTCAACCATCACAAGTTCAACCATCACAAGTTCAACCATCAGAACCAGTTCAACAAGAACAAGAAATGGTTGTAGAATCATCATTAGAAAATTTTAATGGAAATGAATATGCAACATTTTAAATAATAAATAATTTTATATTTTTTAAATAAAAAAATATAAAATTAATTTTTAAACAATTTAACATTGATCATCTAGAAAATCACCTTGTTCATCACACATTTTTTGGTAAATAAAGATTGTACCTTTAGTGCTTGCTTTTTCATAGAATTCTTCATTTTTAGAATTATCTCCAAATGGTTTATGTTCATATAACCAAGAAATAGGAGTTTTGTTTTGACCAAAATATCTTGTAGTAGTACTAGTAAAACTAGCACCAATAGGATCATATAATAAATAAGTATCATCATCAATATTATTAGCATGATCTCTATATTTAACAAGTAAGGTACTATTACCAATAATAACATCCTTCATATTCTTATCATTAGATACATCAGCAAGAACAACAGATCTTAATCTAAATTTGTCGTTCATAATATCAAGATGATTCTTGAAATGAATAGGTCTAGTGTTTAATTTTTCAACACCAGTTAATGTTAAAGGTAATTTGTTAAAGTTGTATGGTCTTGATAATTTAGCAAAGTTAATTGATTGCTGTCTTCTGTAAACATAGAAGAAGATAACACCACTGCTATGAACAATAGTTTGCTGTTTAGGAACAATTGACTTGTTCTCTAAATACCAATGTTCTTGGTTTAAAGCATCTTCTAAATTAATTTGAGCACCAGAATCAACAGTAACTGGATAATAAGGTAATCTTAAAGTAATCATAGGAATAGGAGTTAAGTTCATTCCAATAGAAGGTCTTACATAAGCATTGTATGCATTTGATTTGTATTCATATAATAACTGGTTCATAGGAATAGTGCTAACAATTGTTGGTCTAAATGAAAAAGCAGATAAGAGTCTTCTAAAGATAGTTCCTTCGTCTTTAACATACATTAAGTCAGGAGTATCATACATATTCATTCTGCAGTTATCAACAGCATTTAAGAATTGTTCAACATTAGGTTTGTAATATAAACCAGTTCTTAAGTTTAGAACATTTTCCCAAATAGTGTTTTGTAATACACATCTGTGATATAAATCTCTTAAAGGACTTTCAACATTGCATACAACATCATTAGGATCAGTAACTAAATCATAATATAAATCAAAATCAGGTCTTGACCATTGGTTATCAGGAACTCTTTGATGTTTCATTTGAATAATTTTTGAAATATTACCAAATAACATATGTTCATCTAAAATTTTAATTTTAGGTAAAAACATAGCTGCTAAAATAGGATGAACATGATTAGCAGGATTATTAATCATATTATTATTCTCAAATAATTGTCCAGTTAAAGCTTCAATAGCACAATCTCTGTATGTTACACTTTGAGTAATAACCTGTGAATGTAATAATTTACTTGAACTATGTAAATCAATTACTTTCTGTAAAACTTCATTATCCTTAGCATCAATGTTTAGTCTATCATTTTCAGATGGAATAAATGACTTAATTCCTAGAGTCTTCCCAATTTTAGTTAAAGGTGGTAAATTAGTTTTAGTTTTATCAATTTTGGATTCATGTCCAAATAATTCTTTCTCATATAATCTTTTAAATTCCTTGAATTCAGAATCACTTAAATTGTATTTGTTTTTGTATTTTAAAGCTTTTCTAAATAATTCAGATGTTGGGACATGAGGGTACTTTTCATAAATTTTATTAGCAAAATTCTTTGCTCTTTTCCTTATCTTTTGAAGCTGATTAGTATATTTATCATAAATTTCATCAACAACTTTTTGACTATATTTTCCTCTTAATTTATCTAATTTACGATAATTTACATTACCACTTGGAGTATCAAATAGTTTTTTAACTTCTTTTTTAATCATACTTATATTATCTTGTGAATCACTAACTTCATCAGAAGTGTTATTTCTTGTATCAAATTTACTCATTAATTTATTATATTATATATTTATATTTTTTTTTTTATTTATTATTTTAATAAAATCTATATATAAAATAATTTTTATATAAAATTATTTTTTATATATTTAATTTAATTTATTTTCTTAATTTAAAA
>Ga0213866_10002407_pt1 | contig 13220 bp, 13 predicted proteins | sample PICome_11_FD_160079 | JGI IMG/M metagenome (GOLD analysis project Ga0213866, IMG submission 160079) | Coastal seawater microbial communities near Pivers Island, North Carolina, United States - PICO284 | ecosystem: Environmental > Aquatic > Marine > Coastal | place: USA: North Carolina... | reverse complement strand
ATAAAGGAGGTAATAATGGTATCAAGAAGAAAGTTCTTAACTCTTGCGGCAGGTGCGAGTTTGTCATACATAGTTATGAAAAACTACTTGTCTGTAGAAGAGGCAATGGCAAATCATGGAGAAATTATGAAGATCGAATTAAGTAAGGAAGAGTGGAAAGAAAAACTTACACCAGATCAATTTGATATATTGAGAGATGAAGGTACTGAAAGACCGGGAAGCAGTCATCTAAATGATGAGAAGCGTAAAGGTGTTTTTGTTTGTGCAGGGTGCAATCTGGAGCTGTTCAGGTCTGAGGCGAAATATGAATCAGGTACAGGGTGGCCGAGTTTTTTCCAGCCTATAGAAGGACATGTTGAAACAAAGCGTGATTTTAAGATGATAATACCACGTACTGAATATCACTGTGCAAGATGTGGTGGTCACCAAGGGCATGTATTCAAAGATGGCCCTAAGCCTACCGGGCTACGCTATTGTAATAATGGGCTAGCTTTGAAGTTCGTCCCTGATGAAGGATAAGGAAGAGAGCCCTGATATATAACTTAATAGAGAAAAGTAATGAGAGCATTTATAATTTTTTTAATAACAATGGTAATGACTATGACAAATGCAAATGCAAAAAATGAGATAGCAACCCTTGCCGGCGGATGTTTTTGGTGTGTGGAAAGTGATTTTGAGAAAGTTGACGGCGTTATATCGGTCGTGTCAGGCTATACGGGCGGAAAAGAACACAACCCTACTTATCAACAAGTGTCGTCAGGCCGAACGGGACATACTGAGGCTGTACAGATAGTATTTGACCCTGAAAAGGTTTCATATAAGAAGCTTATTGATATGTTCTGGAAAACTATTGATCCTACAACTCCAAATAGACAATTTTGTGATGTAGGTTCTCAGTATCGTAGTGAAATATTCTATCATAGTGATGAGCAAAAACAGATTGCTGAGGAAACTAAGCGTACTATTAATGAGTCGGGCATACTTCCTGCGCAAATAGTAACTGCAGTAACTAAAGCCGGTGAGTTTTATCCTGCTGAGGACTATCACCAAAATTACTATAAGAAAAATCCTGTCCGTTATAAGTTCTACCGTTATAATTGCGGTCGCGACAAGCGTTTGCAAGAACTTTGGGGCAGTAAATAGATTCTCCGTTCCTTCTTTTGTACCTTTTACTTGGAGAATAGGCGTGCTGCAATTGTGGCACGCCATTTTTTTTGCATTATAGTATTGTTTATTAAGGCTTTTTTAATTTTTGTGTGTGCATAATTTATTATGTGTAAAATAAAACAAAAACAACACGGATTTACTTTAGTTGAGCTATCGGTAGTTATAGTTCTAATAGGGCTTATTGTTGCTGGTGTTATAGGTGCGCAAAATTTGGTTGAACTGGCTAAGTCTCGTAAATTAATGGGACAAATTCAGTCATTTAAGGTCGCTTTTAATACATTTTATTTGGAATTTGAGCAATATCCGGGAGATATGAGCAATGCAAGTAGTTATTGGAGCAGCTGCACTACTGCAAATGGTAGTGTTTGTAATGGAGATGGCAATAGAAGATATGGAAGTTGGGGTAGTAACGAGGGTGAAAGAGGCTGGCATCATTTAAGTTTAGCAGGATTGCTGCCATATAGTTTTGACAATAGTTCATACGGTGCAGTAATTGGTGGTTGGGCAAGTGAAAGTAAGCCGGGAGTTACATCACCTAAATTTGACCAATATGCTACGAATGAGATATGCGCAAAATTTTGGAGAGAAAGCCATAGTCTTTTTGGCTCTTTATCAGGTAAGAATATTATAACCATCCGGGGAATTATACCAACGGATGCTAATCACACATGCTGGCAGGGAAATGCAGGTATTCCTGTAAAGGTGGCCCACCAGATAGACAATAAATTAGATGATGGCGAAATGAGAACAGGCCATATGACGGTTATAGGTACATGGGGTGGGTCATCAGATGGAACATGCCATAACGGTTCTCTAAACTGGGCTTTTGACGGTGGTGAAGGTCAGGGGTGCAATATGTTCATTAGCTTGAGGGAGTAACGTTAAATATATTCCGGATCATACGATAAGATTTATATAAAACCCTCATATATAATATTATTGCTATTATCGGTGCTAAAATAACCACTGCCCACACAAAGACACTTTCCAAATAACCTAAAGTTCCTATTGATAATATTACAAGGGCTAAGCCTATTAACGACATTAACCTTACTCTTTGTAAATATTGTATAAAATCATAGAGATTTTTTATTACTTTTAGAACTTTCGGAGGAACTATCCCGTTATTGTCTATGAAAGAATCGGTCAGTTTTTCTTTTACTACTGAAAAGTCATATTTTTTTCGATTAACAGTGAGATCACGTATTATCTCTTTGGAATCTTCTTTATTTAAATTCTTAATACCGTCTTTTTTTAACCCCTGTTTAATAAAATTTACAAGCTTATTAGCAAGCTCATCATCAGGGGATAATTCTTGACCATTACCAGTGTTATTACTTAATTCAGACATTTGAAAGCACTAAGTTTATTTTGATTTAAATTACATTATTAAGCATCATATGAGATTATTGTCAATTTATTAGAGAATTATACTTTTTATGACAATAAATCCTTGCAATAAATGAGTTTATATTATATAAGCCCATCCTTGTATATTTTTAATTCACACGCAGGAATTTTTTTGGTGTTCATTATTTTGATTAATAATGAATTTATCCTGCGGAGGTAACAACTAAGAAAGGATAATAATATGAGTGCTTTACCTAAATTTACTATGCGTGAACTACTAGAAGCTGGAGTTCACTACGGTCACAGAACAATGCGTTGGAATCCTAAAATGGCTCCTTACCTATATGGTAGCCGTAACGGAACGCACATTATCGACCTTCAACAAACAGCTCCTCTTTTACACCAATCTTTAAAAACGGTTTATGAGGTGGTTAGGAAGAACGGACGTGTTCTTTTTGTTGGTACTAAGCGTCAGGCGTCTGAAACAATCGCAGAAGAAGCAAAGCGTTGTGGTCAGTATTATGTTAATCACAGATGGTTAGGCGGAATGCTTACTAACTGGAAAACAGTTTCTGGTTCAATTAAAACACTTCGTGATATTGAAGCTAAGCTTGAAGGTAATTTAGGCGGATTAAAGAAGAAAGAGATATTAAGCCTTCAACGTCGTGCTGATAAGATTAGACTATCTTTAGGTGGAATCATGGATATGGGTGGAAAGCCTGACCTTCTTTTCATCGTTGATGTAAATAAAGAATCATTAGCTCTTCAAGAGGCTAAAAAACTTGGTGTTCCTGTAATCGCTATCGTTGATAGTAACGCAAGCCCAGATGGTGTTGACCACCCTGTTCCTGGTAATGATGATGCGATTCGTTCAATCAAGCTTTACTGTAAGTTAATTGCTGATTCTGCTCTGGCTGGACTTAAAGAAAGTCTGGGTACTTCAGGTGTCGATATTGGTTCTGCTGCTGAACTTCCAAAAGAAGCTTTGCCTGCGCCAAAGAACGACAACAAGAAAAAAGCTGCTGCTAAGAAAGCTGAGGCTAAAGAAGAAAAGGCTGCTCCTAAAAAGGAAAAAGCTGCTGATAAAACTGAATCTAAGGAAGAGAAAGCAGAAGAGCTAAAGAAAAAGCCTACGGCTAAAAAAGCTCCTGCTAAAAAAGCAGAAGAAGCTCCGGTTGTTGAAGCTAAGGAAGAAAAAGCTGAAGATACAGCTAAACCAGCCGCTAAAAAAGCTGCTGCAAAGAAATAATTTATTTCTATCATTCTGCGAATCTTTGAATTAAAAAAGATTCGCAGAGTTCAATAAAAGAATGTTACAAATTTAAAAAATAATGAGGTAAAAAATGGCTATTACTGCTGCTTTAGTTAAAGAATTGCGTGAGAAAACCGGTGCCGGAATGATGGATTGTAAGAAAGCCCTTACTGAATGTGATGGTGATATTGATGCGTCAGTTGATTGGCTTCGTAAGAAGGGTATAGCAAGCGCAGGTAAAAAAGCTGGTCGTACGGCATCTGAAGGTGTTGTAGCAGTAGCTCAAGGCGATGGAAAAGGTGTTGTTGTTGAAGTTAATATTGAAACTGACTTTGCTGCGAAGAACGAAACATTCCAAAAAGCTGCTAAAAACATAGCTCAAACGGCTCTTGAAAACGGTATTAAAGATATTGAGGCGCTTAATGCTGCAACTTACCCTGGTAAGTCACATACTATTGCTGATGAAGTAAAAGAGCTTATAGGTAGCATTGGTGAAAATATTGAAGTGCGTCGTATAGATACTGTTGAAGGTGATAATGTTGTAAGCTACATTCACAATAAAATTGCTGATGGACTTGGACAAGTTGGTGTGATCGTTGCTTTCTCTACTGAAGGTAATGCTGATAAAGCCGGTGAGTTTGGTCGTCAGGTTGCTATGCACGTTGCAGCTATGAAGCCTGAGGCTTTAAATGTTGAAGATCTTGATGAGGCTCTTGTTGAGCGTGAGCGTCAGGTTCTAACTGAGCAGGCCAGAGCATCTGGTAAGCCTGATAATGTTATCGAGAAAATGATCGAAGGCCGTATACGTAAATTCTACGCTGAAGTTGTTCTAATTGAGCAAGCTTTCGTAATTGATGGTAAAACTCCAGTTAAAACAGCTCTTAAAGAAGCTGAGAAAGAAATTGGTGGTGCTACTACTATCACAGGTTATGCAAGACTTACTCTTGGTGAAGGTGTAGAGAAGAAAGAAGAGGATTTTGCAGCTGAAGTTGCTAAAGCAGCTGGTGCATAATCGAGCGTGGCTCATTTATCATTATACTTTGTATCTCATCGATTCGATTTCCCAGTATAATAAAGCATAAATACTACATAATAAAAAGCGGGTCATTTGGCTCGCTTTTTTGTTAAGTTATCTATTTGATTTTTCTGGATATATAGAAGAGTTTGTTGCCTAAATTAACTAAAAATTAATACAAATCTGTTATGGTTATTAATTGGTGCGGATTAAATTGTTATTAAATTATAGTTGGTTGAGTTTTGTGGCAAATAAAGCGCGCATTGGTAGAGGTAAGGGATTTACTCTAGTGGAAATATCGATGGTGATAGTTCTTATAGGGCTTGTTGTCGCTGCGATAATGGGTGGTAGAGACTTGATGGAGCAGGCAAAATTACGTAAGGCTGTAAGTGATATAGACAAATACGTAGTTGCTGCCAATACATTCCAGCTTGAATACGGTTATTATCCGGGTGACATGCCTAATGCCAGTGCATATGGTTGGGGAGCTGGCTTAAATGGCAATGGCAATAAAGCTATCGAATGGGGCACGTCGCCGTCATCTGGTTGTAATAACACCAGTGAGCATCAAAAAGCATGGGTGATGATGTCGCAAGCCAATTTAATAGATGGCTCTTATAGCTATACAAATATGAATCCACAGGTGGGTATTCATGTGCCAGAGGCGTTAGGTGGGCAGGCATCTTTTGCAATTGCGGATGTTACCGGACTTGGATGGAACTATAATCCAAGAAGAATTGTAAAGAAGCCAGCTATTTTTATTAGTAATGTAAGGCCAAATGGCTGGTATCGTTCATGTACGACACATGGGTCTGGGCTAACGGCTTTGCAGGCAAGTAATATTGATAAAAAAATAGACGACGGACAAAGCTTTCAAGGCTCTGTTAGGGCAATGCGTGCTAGGTATCCAGCGCAAAGCACTAATTCAGCATGTCATGATGGGACTAATTATGATGTAACAAGCTCCCCAGATGAGATTACTTGTGCAATTGCTAAGATGTTTTAGTTGTTTTGCAAGAGTGATTTACCGTTTATCGGGATTTCTAAGTTTGCCAAGTGCCTCTCCCATTCTACGCAGGTTTGAGCTGCAATTATCTCGTGGCACGATAACTTCAATGAAGTAAAGCTTTTTGTAGTCTCTTGCCTCGGCTAAAGCGTTTTGTAAATCGCCTTTGTTTGTAACTTGTACGGATTTCCCGTAATTGATTAGCTTTGTTATTTTGGAGTAGTTCCACATGTTGATATTGTTAAAATCACCATCGATTATATGACGCTGCGTGCCGTAACCATCATTATTTATAACTATTACTACCGGGTCGAGGTTGTATTTTGCGGCGGTGGAGAGCTCTGTACCTGTCATTTGGAAAGCCCCGTCGCCGATTATTGCAAAGGTCTTACTTTTTTTGTTGGCAACCATAGCTCCAATACAAGCAGGTGCCGCAAAGCCCATGGATAAGTAATATGCATCAGCGAAGAAATGACTACGTGTTCCCGTGCGGATGCCGATTGCGCCTATCAAAGAGTCGCCTGTGTCGCATACCATTGTGTCACCTTCTTCTATATGGGTAGAAAGTATACTAAATAATGATTCAACATCTATTTTTTCATCGTATTTAGACTTATCAAGCGATTCTTGTAATGTAACTGGATTGGGGTTCTTAAATTCCTTGCGGCGTTTAATATCCGATTTACCAAGTTTTTGCAGGATGTCCTTCAATTGTAGATATTCATAGGAGTGAAGACCTACATAAGACTTCTCTGTGTTTAGTATTATGGTTTTTTCCCTATCAAGCTTGGTAGAATAAAAGCCGAGCAATACGTCAGATATGAATGCACCTAACAATATAATACAGTCTGAGTTGTCAATATAATCCTGACAGGTTTTTTCGGAAAATGCACCGCTATATACTCCTATATATAATGGGTTATTCTCACGTACTACGCTCTTGCCCATAAGAGTTGCGGCAATAGGAATGTTATATTCTTTTGATAAATTGGCAGCAAGATCCGTAAGCTTGTGCCTGTGCAGTTCAACCCCTGCAATAATTACAGGGTTTTTTGCTTTATTAATTTTTTTGGTTATTTCCTCTATGCAGGCATTTAAAGCTTCTTTATCGCTTTTTGGTTTCTTAGGCTTGTCATATATGGAGTCTGGAATCTCAATTTCGTTATCTACCATATCAAATGGGATTTCTATATAGCCGGGTCTACTTTGCTTTTTTACCTCCTGAACTACCCTTGCAATCTCTGAGGCTGCGTTATTAAGGTCGCTTATTACGGTATTAGCGCAAGTAACTTCCTCATAAATGCGGCGTTGTGAGTCAAATGTACGCACCTTGTGATGTACCATTGGGTCTTTCTCACGGTCATTATGTGAAGGCCCGCCAGATACTATTATAACAGGGCTTTTCTCAGCATAAGCACATGCGATGGAGTTGAGCATGTTAAGACCGCCTACGCAGTATGTTACAACTGCAAGACCAAGACCCTTTGAGCGGGCATAGCAATCTGCGGCAAATCCAACAGAGGGTTCGTGTGTCATTGTGTATAGGGTTATTTTTGACTTATCAAGATAGCGGACGGTAGGAAGCACGAAGTCACCCGGAATGCCAAATGCATTCTCGACACCTTGCTTATGTATATAATCAAATAAGAACTCACCAAGTTTTTGTTTTTTCTCAGACATCATACCCCGCATTACTTATGATAGGTTGGTTATGCTATTGTAGCATAATTTGGCAGTGGTTTGAAGTTGGAAACAAAACTTTCTAAATTTGGTCTAATGAGTCGGGCTGTTGGTACGCAATGTGCCTTTTCTTTTTCCAAAATATGTAGAGCGTTAAAATTGATGCCAGAGTATAGATGAAACTTGTTATACTTGATATTACCTCGGTCAATAAATGCGGCTCGCTGCCGTACATAGTTCCAAATAGTAAGAAGTCCGTTAGTACGATTAGCAATATTTCCGCGATAGCCGTTACAAAGAATATCAAAAATAAAGGTAATTTGTAACCTTGCATACAGCGGATGCTATTTGCTTTAGCCTGTTGGAAGCTTTGTTTTTCAAATATAACAAAATATTCTATCAATGAATATCTAAGTGAGAGGATTATGCCGGGGATTATGAAACATATAAAACCAAGGGTTATAATGAAAAACTTTATGATAATCGCCTGAAATAATGGGAAGAAACCTTCATTTATATCATTTATCATATTATTCATTGAGAAATTTTCTGACCTTTCTACGTGGCGAGAAACGGCAATTATCAACATTGTGTATGTTATAAGAGAAATTATGGCGGTTCCCATAATAAGTAGTGACTGTCTTGAATCCATCTCTGCATAAACTTTGTCTTCAGGTGGAGTTAATAACAGACTTAAAATAATGAAAAAGATGCCCAACAGAGCAAAAGGTTTGAAATTGCGTTTTATCAGGACAATGGAAGCAATTACATACCCAAAAATCTCGCTAAATGATGACTCTTTTTCTGCCAATTTTAAATTCCTTTCTTAATTTTAGATTATAATATGCAAAATATTATAAAATAACATAGAAAATTCTGGTGGCAGTAGTGGTTTGTTTTTAATTGTTGTGCAGCGATTTGATGGATAGTTAGGTAATCTAGCATACTGAGATTGTGACGTCTTTTACCAGCAAGTGAAAAGTTTCTAAAATTTAATGTAACCTAATTGCAAGAGCGTTCGAATATAAGGGTATAAAGATGGAATTTGTACTATAAAGGAGAATATATGCTAGAAGATAAAAACAATGACCCAGCCACCCAAGATGTATTGGACAACCTGCATGAAGATAGCTGTAGGGTTGCAGAAAAAATTCACAAGAATGCTATTCCATTAGATAAAGAAGTGCATGACGGTGAAACTAAAGAATCTCTAGAATCCGTTATAAACAGAAAGAATCCTGCTGTTAAAAATAGTTATGATGCTCAGGAGCCTAAGTTGAAAAATGATGAGGTGAGCACTAGTCATAGAGTTCCTGTCGGTAAGTTCACAGAGGATCTTTTAAGGCAGGAAAATATGGCAAAATCAGGTGCTGACCTAATGCCACAATAATAGTTGAATATGTGGTTTTTCTATTATAAGTTTAACCTTATTTCAAGGTGGAAAACAGACATTTATGCCCATAGAAAGCGATATAATGGAGGGAAACCTTGCCAAGGTAATGGCCGAAGTCCCAAATTTGCAGCCCGATCGTATAGGTTCGTTATTTTTATATTCGATCACATTTGAACAAGAAGAAATAGCTTTGTACATATTGCGTGAGAATCATAGCAATATAGATGACAAAATCATATGCGAGGCTTTTAAGTCAGCCTCAGCGCATAATGAAACGGCTCTGGTTACGGCAATATTAAAGCTATGCCCTGATAAGATAACCGAAGAGGTTATGCTGGAATCAATAAGGATGGCAACAGTCAAATCCTATATTGATGTGATAAAAGCCATGTCTATTGACAAAAGATTTGCTAATTTAATTAATAGTGAAGATGAAGAAAACCCTCATATTTTAATGTGGGCAACTGATAATAGTGACTATTGGTTTATAGAAAAGCTACTCGACCTGCCAGAGATAAAAGTTGCTTTTCATCACTCGGCATATGCCAGTCAAAAGCAGCAGCATAAAATAGCCGAATTATTGAAACTAAGAATAACAAAAGAACACTCCCGCGAAGACTATGACCAAAGCATCCTTAGATATGAAAAGGATAATTATGCGGTAGGCCCTCATATGCAGGTGGAGCTGGAAAGAAGAAAAAGAGAGCAGTCCAGAGAACGAGAAAAATAATATTTGAACGTAAAAAAGGTAATTACTATGGAAATGTCACAATTGTCATCTTTTGCAATAAACACGATAGAGGTACTTGCATATTTATTTATCTTTGCCGTTGGAATGGTGTTCTTTTGGATCACTTGCATGTATGTCATAGACAAGATTCAGAAAAAAAGTACCCTACGTCGTAATTACCCTGTATTAGCAAGATTTAGATATTTGTTCGAACATATGGGGGAGTTCTTCCGCCAGTACTTCTTTGCAAATGATAGAGAGGAAATGCCTTTTAACCGCGCTGAACGTTCATGGGCATATCGTGCGGCAAAAAATGTTGATAGTACAGTTGCATTTGGTTCGTCACGTGACTTGAAGATACCCGGCACTACATATTTTGTTAATTGCCCTTTCCCTAAATTAACTGAAGACACCGAAAAGCCATCTGAGGTTACGGTTGGCCCATATTGTGATAAGCCCTACACTACTGCATCTTTGTTCAATATATCGGGAATGAGCTATGGTGCTATATCCATTCCTGCTGTAAGGGCTTTGTCAAGTGGAGCAAAGATGGCTGGAATCTGGATGAATACCGGTGAAGGAGGTTTGTCTCCGTATCATTTGGAAGGAGGGGCGGATATTGTATTCCAGATAGGTACTGCTAAATTTGGTGTGCGTAAGGCCGAAGGTGGATTTGACGAAGCAAAACTAAAAGATGTGGCGTCGCATGAGCAAGTAAAAATGTTCGAGATAAAATTAAGTCAGGGAGCTAAGCCCGGTAAAGGCGGTATATTGCCGGGGGCTAAGGTAACCGAAGAAATTGCTAATATCCGTGGTATTGGAGTAGGCGAGGATGCAATAAGTCCTAACCGCCATCCTGATATAGATAGTGTTTCGGACTTGTTGGATGCCATTGATTATATCAGGAAAACTACAGGAAAACCTGTGGGGTTCAAGAGTGTGTTTGGTGGCTATATGTGGCTTGAGCAAATGTGTGACGAGATAACCAAGCGTGGTATCGAGAGTGCACCTGATTTTATTACTATAGATAGTGCTGATGGGGGAACAGGTGCTGCACCGATGAGTTTAATTGATAACATGGGAATCCCTTTAAAAGAAAGTCTTCCTCAAGTAGTTGATGTTTTGAACAAATATAATTTGCGTGAACGTGTTAAAGTTTGTGCAAGCGGAAAGCTTATCAACCCTTCTGAAGTTACATGGGCATTATGTGCAGGAGCTGATTTTGTAAATTCTGCCAGAGGGTTCATGTTCGCACTTGGTTGTATTCAGGCACTGCAATGTAATAAAAATACCTGCCCTACAGGTATTACGACTCATGATAAAAAGCTGCAATATGGCTTAGTTCCTAAGGATAAAGCTATCAGGGTAATGCAATATGCAAAGAATATGCATAAAGAAGTGGAGGTGATGTCGCATTCATGTGGTGTTGCGCAGCCCAGAGCGTTAAAACGACACCATGCAAGAATCGTATTACCAGATGGAAGGTCAGCAGGTATGGATGAATTGTATCCTGAAACCAATCAGGTTAAGGCAGCATAGTAAGTTAAATAAATTTTAAACCTAATATGGAACGAAATGATGACTAAAACAATAGAAAATATTAATGCGGCAGCGTCTAGGATGAATGCTTCGGATCTGTTCGTTAAAGCGTTAGAAAATGAGGGTGTTGAGGTTATTTATGGAGTTCCGGGGGAGGAGAATCTAGATTTTCTTGAGGCGATGCGTAAGTCAAACATAAAATTGATACTAACCCGCCATGAACAAGGAGCTGCTTTTATGGCGGCGACATATGGCAGATTGACAGGCAAAACAGGTGTGTGTCTTGCAACGCTTGGCCCGGGTGCTACTAATTTTGTCACGGCTGCTGCATATGCACAGCTCGGCGCTTTTCCGCTTATGATGATAACCGGGCAAAAGCCTATCAAACGTAGTAAACAAGGTCAGTTCCAGATAATTGATGTTGTAAAGATGATGTCGCCTATTACTAAATATGCAAAGCAGATAGTAAGTGTGGACATGGTACCATCTATGGTGAGGGAGGCTTTCCGTGAAGCAGAAGAAGAACGTCCGGGGGCAGTATTATTGGAACTTCCTGAGGATGTGGCGGATGAAGATGTGAATGAAAATACTATCCCTGTATTTGAAAAAAGCCATTTGCATATGCCTATCGCTGATAATGGCATAGTAAGAGAAGCTGCCGATATGATAAGGGGCGCTGAATATCCTTTATTATTAATAGGAGCGGGGGCAAACCGTAAGGAGGTTAGGCAGGCACTTAGCTGTTTTGTAAAAGAAACCGGAATCTACTTCTTCAATACTCAGATGGGTAAAGGCTGTGTTGATGAAAGAATGGATGAGTTTATCGGTACTGCGGCACTTTCTGATAGTGACTATATCCATTGCGCTATTGAACGTTCTGACCTTATTATTAATGTGGGGCATGATGTTGTTGAAAAGCCACCCTTCTTTATGGAGCATGGTGGTAAAAAAGTTATCCATATTAATTTCAGTTCAGCAGTAGTTGATAATGTCTATTTCCCGCAGTTAGAGGTGGTTGGAGATATAGGTTCGTCTATATTGCGACTTACAAAAGAACTTGGCTCCTTGGATAAGGATTATTCTTATTTTAACCGTGTTAAAGAGGAATTATATTCACGTATTAATGAGCGTTCCAAATATCCTGATTTTCCTATCAAGCCTCAAAGATTTGTAGGCGATGTTAGAAAAGTTGTGCCGTCAGATGGAATAATTGCACTTGATAACGGGGTTTATAAGGTTTGGTTTGCAAGGAACTATTTGGCTCACGAGCCTAATACAGTATTGCTTGATAACGCTCTTGCAACTATGGGTGCGGGCTTGCCTTCTGCCATGGAGGCGGCACGTCTATATCCTGAAAAAAGAGTTATGGCTATTTGTGGTGACGGTGGTTTTATGATGAACTCACAAGAGATAGAAACCGCAGTGCGCTTAAAACTTAATTTGGTGGTGTTGATATTAAATGATAGCTCTTATGGCATGATACGCTGGAAGCAATATGGCATGGGCTATGAAGATTATGGGCTTCAATTTAATAACCCTGACTTTGTCATGTATGCAAATAGTTATGGTGCAAAAGGCCATAGGGTGGAAAGCACGGAAAGCTTTGCTCCATTGATGGAGCAGTGTTTTGAAGAAGGTGGGGTACATCTTATTGACCTGCCAGTGGACTATTCTGAAAATACAAAAGTGTTAATTGATGAACTAAAAGATAAGGCGTGTGTGGTATGACTGTATCAAAACAAGACAATAATGAGTTTTCACTTGATGTAAAATCTCCTTATGATGGTAGTTTGATTGAAACTGTCCCAATGCGGGACAGTTCTGAGATAAATGACATGCTAAATAAGGCGCAAGCCTTGTTGAAAAATCGAGATGGCTGGCTGGAGCATCACCAAAGAAGTGCGATTTTAAAGAAATTAGCCCAATTGGTAGAAGCTGAGGCTGATGATTTTGCCAAACTTATAGCCAAAGAAGGTGGTAAACCTTTAATGGATGCGAAAATTGAAGTTGCCCGTGCGATAGATGGTATTTATCTGGCTATGAAAGAGCTGCCACATATTATGCAAGGAGAAGAAATACCAATGGGGC
>Ga0213866_10002405_pt1 | contig 13221 bp, 14 predicted proteins | sample PICome_11_FD_160079 | JGI IMG/M metagenome (GOLD analysis project Ga0213866, IMG submission 160079) | Coastal seawater microbial communities near Pivers Island, North Carolina, United States - PICO284 | ecosystem: Environmental > Aquatic > Marine > Coastal | place: USA: North Carolina... | reverse complement strand
ATCTAAAGTTGGATCAAGTTTAAATTTTGTAATTTTACTTCTCCAATTTTTATTCTCAATTTTATTTGTAATTGGGCCTCGCCATCCCCTTCTACGATCATAATCTTCAATTCCCTTTCTTAGTGATTTTAAAGCTTGTATTTGATAATTGATTTTTAATGGCGTGCTTATGCTTAAACCTTGTGAATAAAGTTTTTCAAAACCATAAATTTTTTTAACCGTTCTCCTTACTTCCTCAGTATAAGAATTTGCCTCATTTAAAATTTTGATTTTTCTTTTTTTTAACTTCAATTCTGTACTTTTTAAATTTTTTAATTCTTTTTTTGTAATAAATTTATTTTCCTCTAAATTTTCTAAAACAAGATTTCGTCTGAATTTTGCAATCTCAGGATATTTATATGGATTATATTTACTAGGGGCTTTTGGTAAAGCTGCAAGCAAAGCTGCTTCTGAGTAATTTAATTCTTTAATAGATTTATTAAAAAATTCCAAACTTGCAGCAGCTATTCCATAAGTCCCCTGACCTAAGTAAATTTGGTTGAGATAAAGTTCTAAAATTCTCTCTTTTGTATAGGCTCTTTCAATACGGAATGCTAGAATTGCTTCTTTAACTTTTCTCTTCATAGAAACTTCATTAGTTAATAAAAAATTTTTTGCTACTTGTTGTGTAATTGTTGAAGCTCCTTCTAACCTTTTATTTTGTGAGATATTTTTTATATTCTTTATAATTGCTCTAAGTATACCTTTAGCATCTATACCTGGGTGACTAAAAAAGTTTTTATCTTCAGCAGAAAGGAAGGAATTTACGACTTTTTCAGGAATAAATTCATAAGGTATAAATAATCTTTTCTCTAAAGCATATTCCGCTATTAACTCATTATTTTCTGAATATACTCTACTTGAAATTGGTGGTTGATAATTTGAAAGTTTTTTATAATCAGGAAGTCCGATAGAAAAGTACCATAGAGTAGAAAATATAAAAAAAATCAATGAAACTAAAAATATGATTATAAATTTCAGGGAAAAGTTGAGGAATTTAAACATAAGTATATTTATATTGTCAAATCTGACTATCTTAGGGCATAGTATAATTTAATCGTGTATTTATTTATAAAAATGTATAAAATAATCACCATGATTTTAATAAAAATATCACATTATAATATCTTAAAAGGAATTCTCAAAAAATGGAAAAAAACTTATATATCGATGCTTCGCATCCAAATGAAACTCGTATCGTTCTTAAATCAAATAATTCAATTGAAGAGTATGAAATTGAAGATAAAAACAATCTAAATTTTAAGAATAATATTTATCTTGCAACTATAAGCAGAGTTGAACCTTCGCTACAAGCAGCATTTGTAAACTTTGGAAGAGACCGTCACGGTTTTTTGGCTTTTAACGATATTCAATCAGATTATTACCAATTACCTTCGGAAGATAAAGATAAGATTAGAGAAGCTGAAGAAAAAATTAGGGAAGAATTAAAAGAAAAGACGATAGATGAAAACCAGGACTCATTTAATTCTGAGGGTCAATCGAATTTAGAGGTTACTTCTTCAGAAAAAGATCAAAAAAATGACGAGAATGTAAATCAAATTGAGAAAAATAATAATAAGCAAGAATATAGAGAAAAAGTAAAATCTTCTTTTGGTATAAGAAGATATAAAATACAAGAGGTTATTAAGCCAGGACAAGTTATTTTAATTCAGGTTATAAAAGAAGAGAGAGGTCAAAAAGGAGCCGCTTTAACGACTTTTATTTCCTTGGCTGGAAAATACATGGTATTAATGCCAAATACTCCAAAAGGTGGAGGTATATCTAGGAAGATCTTTAATTCTACCGATCGCCAAAAAATAAGAAATATACTTAATGAAATTGAAATACCAAGAAGCATGGGTGTAATTGTGAGAACAGCTGGTGCGAATAAAACAAAAAATGAAATAGAGAAAGATTTTCAAAACACATTGAAAACATGGGAAGATATAAAAGAAAAAGCTTTAGTCTCAAATGCTCCTTCCCTAGTTTATGAAGAAGGAGATATAATTAAACGAACATTAAGAGACACTTACGACAATGACACTAAAAATGTTTATGTTGAAGGCAACGAAGCATATCAGAAAGCAAAAAAATTCATGAAAGAACTAATGCCAAAAAATGTAAAAAATATAAAAAAATACAGAGGTAAAATACCTCTATTCCATGATGCTAATATTGAAAAGGAGCTGAATAATATTTATGAGCCAACTGTAAAATTAAAATCTGGCGGTTACTTAGTTATAAATCCTACAGAAGCCTTAGTTGCAATTGATATAAACTCAGGTCAATCAACCAAACAAATAAATATTGAAAAAACTGCTTTAAACACTAATTTAGAGGCTGCTGCTGAAATTGCACATCAAATTAAGCTTAGAGATCTCTCTGGCTTGATTGTTATAGATTTTATAGACATGATGAATTTTTACAACAGAAGGACTGTTGAAAAAAAAATGAGAGAGAGCATTAGAAAAGATAGAGCTAGAATTCAAATTGGAAGAATAAGCAACTTTGGTCTTTTAGAAATGACTAGACAAAGATTACGAGAGGGATCAATTAAATGGGAAACACAGTTATCTCTATCTTCTTTTTCACAAAAAATTTTAAAAAAGATTCAACATCTAGCGTTTGTAGACAAAGTAAAAATTATAAATTCATATGTTCCAGAAAAAGTAAAAATATATATAGAAAAAAATTTATTAGATGAATTAAAATATTTTCAAAAAAAATATTCTTTTGAAGTTAAAATACAATCTAATGATCAATTTATTATTCCTGAGTATAAAATTGACTTATTAAATAAGTCAAAAAAAATAATAAATACCATTGAAAATATTAATTCAATAATTCATTTAAAAAAACGTGTAATAAATGAAAGTAAAGAGAAAAAACAAAAAAATAAAAGTTCTATTAAAAGTAAGATTAAAACAAAAAAGACTAAAACCAAAAAAAAAGCGAGAACTTTATGGGTAAGAAGAAAAAAAAGTTAAATTAACCCTTTTGATGGAGAACTAGGTATTGCAAAATAATTTTTTTCCATTCTTCCGGCTAAGAAAGAACTTCTTCCTGAAATTACAGCATCTTTAAAAGCCTTTGCCATTAAAATTGGTTTCTTTGCGTTTGCGATTGCACTATTAATTAAAACTCCATCACAACCTAGTTCCATGGCTATAGTTGCATCTGAAGCTGTACCAATTCCTGCATCAACAATAACAGGCACTTTTGATTGCTTAATTATTAATGAAATATTTATTTTGTTTTGCAATCCTAACCCAGACCCGATAGGTGAAGCCAAAGGCATGACAGCTGAAGCTCCACAATCTTCTAATTTTTTTGTTAGCAGAGGATCGTCTGTACAATAAACCATAACTTTAAAGCCCTCTTTTACTAGAACCTTAGTAGATTTAATTGTTTCTATCATGTTAGGAAAAAGTGTTTTTTTATCTCCTAAAACCTCTAATTTTACTAGTTTCCAACCACCCATTTCCCTCGCTAATCTTAATGTCCTCAAAGCCTCTTCAGAGCTATAACACCCAGCGGTATTAGGCAAAAAAATTATTTTTTTTGGATTGAGGTAATCTGTCAAAATCGGTTTTTTTTTATCTAAAATATTAACTCTCCTGACTGCCACTGTTACCATATCTGCGCCTGAAGCTTTTACAGCATTTGCTGTTTCAGAAAAGTTTTTATATTTTCCAGTACCTACAATAAGTCTCGACTTAAGAAATTTACCTGCAACTTTAAAAGTATCCTTTTTCAATTTATCCCCCTCCTATAAAGGTAACTACTTCTAATTTATCGTTATTTTTTAAAATTTTTTTCTTATAATTTATTTTTTGAATTATTGATCCATTGTGCTCTATAGCAACTTTTTTTTGGGATAATTTTAACTTCTTTAAAAGGTCAAATATTGAGCTGTCAGGTTTGATAACTACTTTTCTTCCATTTAATTGTATTTTTGCCATAATTAAGTTATTCAATATTGATTTATGAATAAAATTATAATTCTTAATGGTCCAAACCTCAACCTTTTAGGTGAAAGAGAAAAAAACCAATATGGCAATTTTACTTTAGAAGATATCGAAAAAAATTGTAATGAATATGCAAAAAAAAATGATATAAAATTAACAATGTTTCAGTCAAATATTGAAGGAGAATTAGTTGATAAAATTCAAAGTTCAAGAAATAATCAGGATGGTTTGATTATTAATGCTGGAGGTTATACTCATACATCCGTAGCTATTCACGATGCCCTTAAAATATTAAAAATTCCAATTATAGAATTGCATATTACTAATATTTATAATAGAGAAGAATTCAGACATAAATCTCTCATAAGCCAAGTTGCTAATGGAATTATCTGTGGTTTTGGAGAAAACGGATACTTAATGTCTTTAAAAGCTATGAGAAAATTTTTAAAAAAATGAAAATTGATAAAAAATTAATAAAAGAGTTAGTAGAAAATCTTAAAGAATTTGAATTAACAGAATTAGAATACCAAGAAGGTCAAACAAAAATTAAAGTTTCAAAAGCTTCAAAAGGAATTGAGCAAATAAAATCTAGTGCTGTAGTTCCTCAAAACAAAGCTGTTTTAAAATCCTCTGATGATAGCGATGGAATAAGAGTAAAATCTCCAATTATCGGGACAGCATATTTAGCTGCAGAACCAGGAGCTAAAAAATTTATTGAAGTAGGTGATAAAATAAAAAAAGGTCAAACTGTTATGATTGTTGAAGCTATGAAGACAATGAATCATGTTCCCTCAACTTCAGATGGTGAAGTAAAAAAAATTTTAGTAGAAGATGGCCAGCCCGTGGAGTTTGGTCAAACTTTAGTTATTCTTAAATAAGAAATAATGTTTAAAAAAGTTTTAATAGCTAATAGAGGAGAAATAGCTGTTAGAGTTATTAGAGCATGTAAAGAGTGGGGAATTAAAACTGTAGCAGTTCATTCTGATGTAGACTCAGAGTCTATGCATGTAAGATTGGCTGACGAAAGCGTTTGCATAGGATCGCATCAACCACAAAACAGCTATTTAAATATATCTTCAATAATGTCAGCCGTCGACTTAACTGGTGCAGAAGCAATTCATCCTGGTTACGGTTTTTTGTCTGAAAATGCAAAATTTTCTGAGATTGTAAATAAACATGGTATAAAATTTATTGGCCCTAGCGCAGAAATTATTTCAAAAATGGGAGATAAGATCGAAGCAAAAAGAATAGCAAAAAAATTTGGTCTGCCTGTGATAGAAGGCTCCGAAGGAGGAGTTAAATCTTTTGATGAGGCAAAATCAATATGTAAAGATATCGGTTATCCCGTTTTAATTAAAGCTGCTGGTGGTGGTGGAGGAAAAGGAATGAAAATTGTAAATGAAGAAGATGAACTAGAAAATTTATTTTTAACAGCTAAATCTGAAGCAAAAAAATTTTTTAATAATGACGAATTATATATTGAAAAATATTTTAAAAATCCAAGACATATTGAGGTTCAGGTTATGTCTGGTAAAAATAAAACTGTACATTTAGCAGAAAGAGATTGCTCGGTACAGCGAAGACATCAAAAGCTGATTGAGGAAACACCTAGTCCAGTATTGAATGATGAGATAAGAAAAGATCTTTTTGAAAAAACTGTAAAAATGGTTGAGCAAATTAATTATGAGGGAGCTGGTACTGTTGAATTTATTTATGAAAAAGGAAAATTTTATTTTTTAGAAATGAATACTCGAGTTCAAGTTGAGCATCCAGTTACTGAAGTTCAAACTGGAATTGACATTGTAAAAGAACAGCTATGGATTGCGTTTACCGGTGATACTGCATTAAAACAAAGTGACATAAACCCTCGAGGTCATACTATTGAATGCAGGATCAACGCAGAAAATCCTGCTCTAGATTTTCAACCCAGCCCTGGAACTATTAGTGTTTGTCACCAACCTTCGGGTTTTAGAACGAGGGTAGACGGATCAATATTTCAAGGATGTAAGATAACCCCATACTATGACAGTTTAATCGCTAAGGTTATTTGTAAAGGAAGAAATAGAACTGAAGCTATACAGAGAACCTTGAGATCATTGGATGAATTTGTTCTTGAAGGAATTACTACTACTATTGATCTTCATAAAAAGATATTAAATCATAAAAAATTTATCAGCTCAGACTTTGATACGAACTGGCTAGGAAAAGAAAAATTTTTTTAAGCATTTTTACAACTTAATAATTGCAAATTATATATTGCATGGTCAAATGGAGTTAGGCTAGGATCAGATGCAAAAGTCCACCCATTAAAAATGAATACTTTTTCATTATCATTTTTACTTAAATCCTTAACTTGCATATAGGCGACATTATCAATTCTATTATTTACTTTAACTTTTCCACATTTTAAAATTTTTATTTCTAATGGACCAAATTGTTTACTTTCGTTTAAATTTACTAAAAGTTCTGAGGATTTTGCGGTTATTTTATCAAGTCCAATTAAAATAGCTTGAGATGGTTTTAAGTTATTATCTTTTTTTTTTTACCTTAAGATTTTTGTTTATCTCTAAATTTTCATTTTCTTCCTCAAGTTCCTCAAAACTTGGTTTAATCTCCTCTACATTCAATAAAGGAGTTGTAGTTATTTTCTCCTCAGAATTAGAAATATTTATTGAAATTAAAAAGAAAATAATTATTGAAAAAATTTTATTTCCAAGTTTCATATTTTTTTTTTATACTTTTTCTACTTATTTTTACCGGTTTATAACTATTATTTGAACCAGTTTGATTTTCTAAATGCTTTTTTTGCCATTTATATTTTTTTTCATTGGCATCAGGAATTTTATCAATTGTATGGTGTATCCATAAATACCATTCCGATGAAATCTTGGTAGCTTCAATATTGTTTGCATAAACAATCCAACGTTCATTTTTTTTACTTTGATAATATTTATTTCCAAATTCGTCAGCGCCTACATATTTTCCAAAAAATAAGGTTTTTAAAAATGTTCCAAAGGTTTGCTTATTCCACCATGTAAAAATTATTTTTAAACTCATTTTTTTAATTTTAAATCCACACAATTTTAAATTGTATTATTAAGTGATAGACACCTTATACAATTAATATATATCTAAATAAAGAGATTCCAATAACTTTATGAAAAAATTTATAGTTGAAACTTATTACACTTGCACGTTTAAAACTGTTCATACTTTAAGTAATCTTGATGATGCAGAGTTATCAAAGATTGACAATAGAACCGATGGAGAAGTTGAAGTAATAGATGTTAAGCTTAATAACAGAAAAACAAAAAAAATCGGTGATAAAAATAATAAAAAAACTATTAAATCAAAAACTCAAAGTGATTTGCCTGAAATGATTACTAATCAAATAGGAGATCAAAAGAAACAAAAAAATGATACACTTATTAATAATAAAGTAAAAAATAGTTCTAGATTTAAAATGCCTGACAGAAGAAAAGGGTATATTCAAAAAGCGCAAATTGGTGATCACAAAGTTTATCTACATACAGGTGAATATGATGACGGTAAAATTGGAGAGATATTTATTGATACTAATAAAGAAGGTGAACTTGTTAAAGCAATGATGAATAATTTTGCTATAGCTATTTCTCTAGGTCTGCAATATGGGGTTCCATTAGAAGAATACGTTGATGCATTTATCGATACAAAATTTGAACCATCTGGCACTGTTATTGGTAATGATAGAATATTAAGTGCTTCTTCAATTCTTGATTATGTATTTCGAGAACTTGCTATCTCTTACTTAGGAAAAGAAGAACTCGCGCATACCCCTGCAATAGCAAGTACAAAAAATTTAAGTACAGATAATAGTGATGATAAATTTCTTAAAATAGTAAAAAATATTACATCAAAAGGATTTGTTAGAAGTAATTACGAAGAAAAATTAGTGGATCTTTCTGACGTGAGAATTAATCTGAAAAGTAAGAATTAATTCTTTTTAATATCTTTCTTTATATTTAATTCCTTTAATTGATTTTCATCCACCTCAGAAGGAGCCTGCATCATCAAGTCTTGAGCATTTTGATTCATGGGAAAAAGAGTTATTTCTCTTATATTTTCTTTTCCTGCAAGCAACATTACTATTCTATCAATTCCAGGAGCTATACCACCGTGTGGTGGCGCTCCATAGTAAAATGCATTTATCATGCCGCTAAATTTTTTGTTTACATCGCTTTCACTATATCCTGCAATTGAAAAGAGTTTATACATTAATTCTGGAATATGATTTCTTATAGCTCCAGAGGAAAGCTCAATACCATTACAAACAATATCATATTGATAGGCTTTGATATTTAACGGCTCATCAAAATTTATATCCTTAATATCACCTTGTGGCATAGAAAAAGGGTTATGACTAAATATTATTTTTTTTGAATTTTCATCATATTCATACATCGGATAATCAATGATCCAACAAAACGCAAATTTATCTTCATCAATGATTTCTAAACTTTTTGCAATTTTGTCTCTTGCTAATGAAAGAATTTTTTCAATTTCTTTTTCTTTTCCACATGCGAGAAAAATACTGTCACCTATTTCAGCGCCACATAAGTCCATCAACTTTTTTAAAGCCTCCTCGCTAAAAAATTTTCCAACAGGTCCTTTACCTAAAATTTCTTTATTTTTTTCTAAAGTGAAGTATGCTAATCCTGACGCGCCCTGCTCTTTTGCCCATTTATCAATATTATCAAAAAAACTTCTTGGTTTATTCTTGGTATTCTTTGTTATTATCGCTCTTACTATAGAACCTGATTTAACTAATTTTTTAAATATCTCAAATTTTACATCATCTCTTTTAAATAATTCTGTGATATCTTGAATAATTAATGGATTTCTTAAATCTGGCTTATCTGTTCCATATTTTTTCATTGCTTCTAAATAAGGTATTCTTGGAAATTTCTCATATAATAATTTTTTTGAGGAAAAATGTTTAAATAAATTTATCATAAGTTTCTCTACGACTTTAAAAACATCCTCTTGTTCCACAAAAGACATTTCTAAATCTAACTGATAAAACTCACCCGGACTTCTATCTGCTCTCGCGTCTTCGTCTCTAAAACAAGGTGCTATTTGAAAATATTTATCAAAACCAGAAACCATTATTAATTGTTTAAATTGTTGTGGGGCTTGGGGTAACGCATAAAATTTACCTGGGTTAAGTCTACTAGGAACTAAAAAGTCTCTTGCACCTTCAGGGCTTGACGATGTTAAAATTGGTGTTTGATATTCCAGAAAACCTAAATTTAACATTTCAGATCTAATAAAAGAAATTACTTTTGATCTCAAAATTATATTTTTATGCATCTCTTCCCGTCTAAGGTCTAGAAATCTATATTTTAATCTTATATCTTCAGGGTAATCTTGCTCACCAAAAACTGGCATTGGTAGTTCCTTGGCATCAGAAAGAATTTCCAAATCTTCAATTAAAACTTCAATTTTTCCAGTCTTTAAGTCTAGGTTTTCTGTTCCCTTTGATCTTTTAACTACTTTACCTTTTATTTTAAGTACGGACTCGGGTTTAGTTTTTTCTAAAATTGGAAAATGATTATTATTATTTTCAATCACACACTGCGTCAGTCCATAATGATCCCGTAAATCAATAAATAATAGATTTCCATGATCTCTTTTTCTGTGAAGCCATCCAGACAAAAGAACAGTTTTATCAATTTCTTTTTCATTTAGTTCCGCACAATTATGTGTTCTATATTTATTCATTGATTTAGTATTTTTTTTATTAAATTAATATTGATAGATTTTCCAGAAGATAAAGACAATTCATCTAGATCTTTGAGAAATTTAAACATTTTTTCATAAGATCTCTCCACATTATTAACAATGTAGTCTAATATTTTAGGATTAATATTAATTTGATGGTCTGATAATGTCTTAGATATTATTACCTTTAATAATTCATCTGTTGGTAATTCTATACCTATATACAAAAAACTATCAACTCTAGATTTAAGATCTTTTAATTTAAATTCTATACTTTTCATTGAGGGCGTAGAAACGATTAGTATGTAATTTTCTAGTTGTTTTGAATGATTTAAAATTGAATAAAATAACTTTTCATCAATATTATTCTGAAAATTATCAATTATAAGACAGTCAAGATGATTTAAGCCTTTAATCAAATTATTATCAATATCTTTTGCGTTAACTAATTTTATCTTATCAATTTTTTTTTCAAGTATTTTTGCTAAATGTGTCTTTCCAGAGCCAGAAGATCCAAAAATATTTAACCATTTACCAGGCCAATTAGGCCAGCTTTCAATTAATTTGTATGCAGAAAAATTGTTGCTAGAAACAAAAAAATCTTGTTCATAGTATTTTTTTGAGAAAGGAAATTTGAATATTAATTGATCCATTTTATAATGTTTTTATCATCCACTTATCTCCAATTAATTGTAAAACTATATTCTTAGTTTTTAATTGATCAATTATTTTTTCTAGTTTGCCAAGGTACTTTATTCTGAGACTCATATAATCTTTATTAAATTCCTGTACATATATATTCTCTATTGAGTCAATATTTTGTATTCTTTCATTTAGCTCAACTAGGCTACTTTTTTTAGAGAGATCTAATTGAACATTTATAAAAGAGGGTGCTCTAATATCAATTAAGTTTTTTGATTTTATTAAATTTGTTAATTCTTTTTTTACCTCTAATATAATTTTTTCATTAACTTTTAAAGATGGTAAAGTCTCTTCTTTTAAAATTAAATTTTTTGATATCTTTTTTCCTTGAATTCTAGTTTTTAAGTATACTCTTCTTAAATTTGCTTTATATTCCTCAATTATAATTAAAGCTAAATTTTTATTTGGGTATTCTTTAAAAATATTTACTAAATTTAAATCAATTAAGTTATCTTTAAAATTATTTACATTTTGGATTATTTCAATATTTTCTAGTGGGAGAATAAATTCAATTAAATCATTATCATAAGAGTTATTCCAATTCTTATAAAAGAAATTATCATTAAATATAAATATTTCATTTTCTTTTACTAATACTGGAAGAATAAAAAGTTCTTTATTAGAAATTTCAGAGTATTGAATGCCTCTTTTGTAAAATAAATTATGAATTTTATCTTTGTCAAATGTGACGCTAAAATTTACTAGTTTTTCTTTTTTTTTATTATCTAGAATTTTGGACATTTGATAATATGTTACTAATTGTTTCATCGATGAAAAACTTAAATTTGAAAGCTTTTCCTTATCTTCGTCTAATAAAATTCTATTTATAAGCTGGGTAAACCCCTTTTTAATCGCCTGGTTTGCTAAGGTATTATTAGATGTTTTCTCTTTTTTTTCTATTTCAATATTATTAACATTAAATAAATTATTTTCTGAAAAAAGAGTTTCAGTTTTTAAAAAAACTACTAATATAATTATTATTTGCTTATACAATTTCATAAAAATTTAACTACCAATTTATAAATGAAAAAAAATAAAAATAGTTATAAAAAAAGTGGTGTTAACATTCCGTTAGCTAATAAATTAGTAAAATATATTTCTAGTATATCAAAGAAAAATGTCAAAAAAACGAGTGGCTCCTCAAAAAATGAGGTAATAGGCGGCTTTGGTTCTTTATTTGACATAAGTAATCTAAAAATTAAAGACCCAGTAATAGTTTCTTGCACAGATGGAGTCGGGACTAAAATTGATTTAGCAAATAAATTTAAAAAATTTGATACAATCGGTATTGATTTAGTAGCTATGTGTGTGAATGATTTAATAGTCCAAGGTGCTAAGCCATTATTTTTTTTGGATTATATAGCTGTTGGTAAATTAAACTTGAATAAAACAAAAAAAATTTTAAAAGGTATTTTCTTAGGATGTAAAATCTCTGATTGTAAACTTATTGGAGGTGAAACAGCAGAGATGCCAGGTATTTATTCAAAAGATAAATTTGATCTAGCTGGCTTTAGCGTTGGCATAGTTTCCAAAAGAAAGATCATTGGAAAAAATAATGTCAAAACAAGTGATGTTATATTAGCCGTTCCATCTAATGGAATTCATTCTAATGGTTTTTCATTAGTCCGCTCCATATTGAAGAAAAACAAAATACCTAATAATTTAAAAAATGAGATCTTAAGGCCTACTAAGATTTACTCTAAAGAAATTTTAAAATTAACAAATAAAAATCTCATCAATTCTGCAGCTCACATTACTGGTGGTGGATTGATTGAAAATTTACTTAGATCAATACCGAACAACTTATCTTTGAATTTAGATCTTTCAAAAATTAAGATTTCTAAAATTTTTAAATGGTTAAAAAGTAAAAATATTTCAGATAAAGAAATGCTACGGACATTTAATTGTGGAATAGGATTTTGTTTAATCGTATCAAAAAAAAATCTTACAAAAATTAAGAAAGTTTTTTCAAAAAAATTTACACCTTATGAAATTGGATACATATCTAAAGCCAAAAAAAAAATTAATTTATCGAATAATTTAAAATGGTAAAAAGGAAAACCTGCGTTTTTATCTCAGGACATGGTTCAAATCTTAAAAATTTAATCAGACATTCCAGAGATTGTAACTTTCCAATAAAAATAAGTTTAATAATAAGTAATAATAAAAAAGCTTATGGGATAAACTATGCAAAAAAATACAAAATTCCTTATATTTTTATTGATACGGAAAATAATCAATATGAAAATAAAATTTTACTTAATTTAAAAAAGTATAAAATTTCCTTTATTTGTTTGGCTGGATATATGAAAATAATTTCAGGTAATTTAATTAAAAATTATAAAAAAAAAATAATCAATGTTCATCCTTCTCTATTGCCAAAATTTAAAGGCTTAAATACTTTTTCAAGGATATTAAAATATAATGAGAAAAAAACAGGATGTACAGTTCACTATGTAGATGAAAAAATAGATAATGGGAATAAAATAATTCAAAAAGCTTTTTTTGTTAGTTTAAACGATGATGAAACAATCTTAAAAAGAAAAACACAAAATCTAGAATATAGAGCTTTTCCTGAGGCAATTATAAAAATTTTTAGAAACTCTTAGTTCTTAAAAAAAAAGTTTATTTCTTTTTTTGCATTTTCTGAAGAGTCAGAGCCATGTACTGAATTCTTATCAATTGATATTCCAAACAATTTTCTAATAGTATTTTCGTCTGCGTCTTTTGGATCAGTGGCTCCCATTAATTT
>Ga0213866_10002404_pt1 | contig 13226 bp, 9 predicted proteins | sample PICome_11_FD_160079 | JGI IMG/M metagenome (GOLD analysis project Ga0213866, IMG submission 160079) | Coastal seawater microbial communities near Pivers Island, North Carolina, United States - PICO284 | ecosystem: Environmental > Aquatic > Marine > Coastal | place: USA: North Carolina... | reverse complement strand
GGCCACGTCTGCACCCTCGTCCACGACCTTCCCGCCGCACAGGACGAGCTCAAGCACGGCCAGTTCGACCTGGTCGTCACCGACCTGAAGATGGCCGGCGAAACCGACGGCATGGAGGTCCTCGCCACCGCACGCCAGAGCCAGCAGGCCGCCGAAACGATCATGGTCACCGCCCACGGCGACATCCCCACCGCCAAGAAGGCGATCAAGGGCGGCGCCTACGAGTTCATCGAGAAACCCATCGACCTGGATGTGCTCCGTACGCTCTGCACCCGGGCACTCGAAGCGGTCTTCCTCCGGGCCCAGAACACCGAGCTGCGTCAGCGTGTGGACGAGCAGTACGGCTTCGAAGGCATCATCGGCCAGTCGCCCGCGATGCGAGAGGTGATCGCCAAGCTCAAGCAGGTCGCCCCCGCGAATATCCCCGTCCTCATCACCGGCGAGTCGGGCACCGGTAAGGAACTCTTTGCCCAGGCGATCCACAACAACTCCCCGCGTGCCAAGAAGCGTTTTGTCCCGCTCAACTGCGCCGGGCTTACCGAGAACCTCCTGGAAGACGAGCTGTTCGGCCATGTTCGAGGCGCATTCACCGACGCCGCAAAAGACCGCGAGGGGCGCTTCGAGTATGCCAACGGAGGCACGCTCTTCCTTGACGAAATCGGGGACATGCCCCTATCGATGCAGCCCAAGCTCCTGCGCGTGCTCGAGTCCGGCGAGGTCATCCGCGTCGGAGCCAACGAGTCCAAGCACGTTGACGTCCGCCTGGTCAGCGCGACGAACCACGACCTGGAAACACTGGTCAAGGAAGGCAAATTCCGCGGCGACCTGTTCTTCCGTATTCGCGGAATGGAGATCAAGCTGCCCGCCCTCCGTGAACGGCGTGACGACATCCCCCTGCTCGTCCAGCACTACGTGACCCAGTTTGCGAAGCAGATGAACAAGCCCGAACTGAGCGTCGCCGAGGACGCGATGATCGCACTGATGCAGTTCGATTGGCCGGGCAACGTGCGGCAACTCATCAACGCGGTACAGAACGCGGTCATCGTCTGCGACGACGACCATATCGAGCCCCGCCACCTGCCCCCGGAAATCGCCAGCGGCGAGGGTGGCGAGGCAGGCAGCGTCGATACGGCCGGGCTGTCGCTGGATCAACTGGAAAAACAAGCAATCCGCAACGCCCTGCAGGTCACCGCCGGCAACCGCGAGAAGGCCGCCAAGATGCTGGGCATCGGCGAGCGGACGCTGTACCGTAAGTTGAACGAATACGGGCTCAAGTAATGACACAAGCACGCATCGGACACGGCTTTGACCTGCATCGGCTTGAGCCGGGCAAGGAACTGACCGTCGGCGGGCTCAAGCTTGAGCACGACCGCGGGTGCGATGCACACTCGGATGGGGATGTGCTCTACCACGCGGTGACCGATGCGGTGCTCGGGGCGCTTGGGCTTGACGACATCGGCCAGCTCTTTCCCGACAACGACTCGACCTGGGACGGTGCGGACTCAGCACTGTTTTTGCGTGAGGCGTTCATGCGAATGTCGGCTGAGGGCTATGCGGTCGGCAATCTCGACTGCACCGTCATCCTGCAGCGCCCCAAACTCGGTCCCCACAAGCCCGCGATCAAGACCAACCTCGCCAAGCTGCTCGGCTGCGAGTTGTCGCAGGTCAACCTCAAGGCGAAGACCCATGAGGACGTCGATGCGCTGGGCGAGAACCGCGCAATCGCGTGCCACGCGGTCGTGCTGCTCGTTGCTGTTTAGCAACCGCAGCAGCTGTGATACGATCTTCGCATGAGAAAGATCATCACATGCCTCGTCCTTCTACTGGCCGCCTTCAACGCATCCGCTGCCGATAAGCCCAATATCCTTTTCATCTTTGCTGACGACTGGGGCTGGGGTGACCTGAGTTGCCACGGCCACCCTTACGTCAAGACCCCCAATATCGACCGCCTCGCTGAGCAAGGGACCGACTTCCATCGCTTTACCGTGGCCAGCGGCGTCTGCTCGCCCAGCCGGACCGCGGTGATGACTGGGCACTTCCCGGCCCGCTACAGCATCAACGGCCACTTCGCCTGGGTGCCCAGCAACGCCAAACGCGGCATGCCCGACTGGCTGGACACCGAGGCGCCGCTGCTCCCGCACATGCTGCGCAAGGCCGGCTACCGCACCGCGCACTACGGCAAGTGGCACCTGGCCAACGACATGATCCCCGACTCGCCAACGCCCGCGGCCTACGGCTTCGATGACTACGGCGCGTTCAACTGCTCGGGCGAGCAGATGCCCTGGCACGAGGATGCGCAGCGCGCTTCCGCGTTCATCGCCGAGAGCGTCAAGCAGGACAAGCCCTTCTTCATCAACGTCTGGATGCACGAGCCGCACACGCCCTTCCACACCGTGCCGAAGTACGAGTGGCGGTTCCGCCATCTTGATCGCGAGGACCAGATCTACGCCTCGGTTCTCTCGCACGCGGACGACCGGGTCGGCGACCTGTTGGACACGCTCGATCGCCTCAAGATCGCTGACAACACACTGGTGATCTTCAGCTCCGACAACGGGCCGGCCCGTAACGCTGGGGGCCGGGAGCTTGACCTCGTGTATGACACGGCGACCGGCGCGGGCTGGGGCATCGCGGGCGCCAAGGGCATCACCGGCGGGCGCAAGGGCTACAAGGGGCACCTGCATGAAGGCGGGATCGGCGTACCGTTTATCGCACGATGGCCTGGGAAGATTGCGGCCGGGAAGGTCGATGACGCCTCTCTGATCTCCGCAGTCGATCTGCTCCCCACCTTCTGCGAAATCTCCGGCGCCTCCTTCCCGGACGGCTACGTTCCCGACGGCGTCAGCGCCATCGATGTCTTCAAAGGCAAGCCGATGAAGACGCGCGACAGACCTCTCTTCTGGAAGCGATCCGGCTCGCCCTCGCTCGCGGTGGTGCATGACCAGTGGAAGCTTCTTGCGGATAAGAACCTCGCAAATACCGAGCTCTACAAGATCACCGAGGATGTCGCTGAGGCGAATAACCTCGCCGCCGACAAACCCGAAGTCGTTCAAGCGATGCTCGCCAAGCTCAAGGCATGGCAGGCGACGCTCCCTGTAAAACCGACCGGCAATGTTTTTTCGGAGCTTCGCAAGGAGACCGGCGAGAAGTCACGCGAGCGTGACCGCTAAACATCTGGCGGTTACATCGTCGCCGCCTCGTCGGGCACGCGTCCGAACGCGATCTTGTCCTGCATCTCGACGTCCGCGATGTGATGCATCCCGCCGAGATACACGCTGTGGTTGCCGAATTTGCGGTTGATGGTGTCGATGACGCTGCCCAGCCCGCGCCGGTGATCCACGCCGTCGAACAGCCGGCCCGTTGCGCAGTGATAGGGCTCGAGCTGACCGACGCCGATCGACACTTTTACGGGTTTGCCGATCATGCGTTTTCGCTTCCATATCCGTTCAAAATGCTCGATCACCGTCACCGTGTCCTGGCACGCGGGAAGGTCGATGCCGTCGCCCCACCGCTGATCGTCGTCGTAGCTGATCCCCGCCCAGAGCGTGTGCGCGACGTAGCCGTGGCAACGGAGACGCGCCGCGGCCTTGTGCAACAGGCGGGTCATCACGCTGTGCGCCCCGTGCTCGGTGCGGAGTTCGGGCGCGAGCACGTTCGCGTGGGTAAACATCCGCCTGCGTTCGGGCAGCAGTGCCGGCTCCTGGCCGTGCAGCGCCATCCAGTACCGCCGGCCCTCGACCGACCCCCACGCCTCCTGCGCCTGGCCCGCGCTCATCTCCCACAACTCGCGGATCGTACACACGCCCTTGCGGTGCAGCCGGCCACGCACGCCCACGTTGATCCCCGGCAGGTCGGTCAGCGACAACGCCTCGATCTTCTCCGGCAGCGCGTCCAGCGGCAGCGTGCACAACCCGTCGGGCTTGCCCAACTCGCACGCGATCTTGGCAAGCAGACGCGTCGGCGCCAGCCCCACGCTGCACGTCAGCACCTCGCCGACCGACTGCGCGACCGCGTCCTTCACACGCCGACCGATGGCCAACGCTGCCCGCTCGTCCCGCTCCTTGCCCAACAGCTTCACCGCCACCTCGTCGATCGACCAGACCTTGTCGATGGGCACAACGGTCTCGATGGCGGCCTTGATCTGTTTGTGGATCTGGACGTAGTAGGCCGGGCGTGCCGCAACGAATTCGATCTGCGGGCAAAGCCGACGGGCCTCGTACACGCGCGTGCCGGTCTTCACGCCGCGCCGCTTGGCGTGGGCGCTGGCGGCGATGCAGCACGACCCTTCGCTCTTCACCGGCAGCACGCCCACGGGCTTGCCACGCAGCTCCGGCCTGGCCTGCTGCTCGACCGACGCGAAATAGTTGTCCATGTCCAGGAACAGCCAATCCAACATCTCGGCTCCTTACCCTATCATTATCCAAACATCAGCCAGGGAAGCAAATCCTTCCATTTTGACCGAAGATACCTGCATGCTCGATTTCTGCGACGAGCCCTACCGGGACTTCCCACCCAAAGACATCCCGCCCTGGCGGTGGGTGCTCAACTGGTACAACCACAGCCGGTTCCTGCCTGCCGCCAAGCGGATCACCAAGCTCATCGTCCACGGCAGTGAGACGCTCAACCAGACCCGCAAGCCCGGGGACCGCCTGGTTCTAATGCCCAACCACCCGACACACGCGGACGCATCGATCATGCTCGAGGCCTCGCGACGGGCGGGGCTGACGACCCAAATGATGGCGGCCTACGACGTGTTCCTGCGCTCGAAGTTGGACGCGTTCATCATGCGACGGCTCGGCGCGTTCTCGGTGGACCGCGAAGGCTCGGACGCTCGGGCGATGAAGACTGCGCTAGGCGTGCTGGAGAAGGGCCGACACGCGCTGGTCGTTTTCCCGGAGGGCAATGTTTACCTCGAGGGAGACCGCGTGACGCCATTCAGCGAAGGCGCCTCGTTCATCGCCCTCCGCGCCGCACGGCAACTTAAGGACCAGGGCCACCGCGTATTGGCCGTGCCCGTCTCGATCAAGGCCACCCACTTGACCGACTGCAGGTCGCTGGTTGAAGAGCGTCTCGAAGCGCTGGCCAAAGCGGTCGAGGTTGAGTTACCGACCAACGCGACGCCGATCGAGGTAATGCGGCTGATCGGTATCGCGCTCCTGCACCGCACCCTCTAGCTGCGCGGATTGGACACGCCGGAGGCCAACGACTTTCACGCCCTGATCGGCCACGCCGGCGGGGTCGTCATGGACAAGCTCGAAGCCAAGCTCACCGCGCCTTGCAAGCCGGGGACGGACCTCAAGGAGCGCGTACGTAAGGCCCGGCAGAAAATCCACGAGGTACGGACCGACCCCGATCGCATCGCGGACCACGCCGCCGCGGCGACCTGGGCGGACGAAGCCATGCTCGCGCTAAGGCTGGCCAGCTACTCGGACAGTTACGCGGCCTCGCACCCGACGCTGGACCGGATCGAAGAGACGAGCGAGAAGCTGGCCGAGGACCTGCACCGGCGGATGATGCCGCCCATCGCGGACCGCGCGGCCTACGTCCGCTTCAACGAACCGCTCCCGCTATGCGAGTACATCGCCGAGAGGCGTGCAGGCCGAAAACAGGTGCGCGACCTCACCGCCCGGTGCGAGTCGGCCGTCCAGCGAGGTATCGGCCTGCTGAACCAAGCCAACCCGCACCCGGGCGGGGTCATGTGGGACGCGTCAGAGCCTACCCATCCATAGGCCTGACATTCGAAAAACCGCTTACTTCGTCCGGCGTTCGCGCTGATCCTGCTTGAACTCCTGTTCGAGCCTTTCATTGACCTCACTGGCCAGGCCGAAGTTCTTGTCAAACTCAAGCGTATAGCGGTACGGCACGACGGCCGCGTCCTCGCCGGTCGCACCAGCCTTGACGTCAACATCCCATCGAAGGATGCCGTTGGGGCGATCGATACGGAGGTAGACCGCGTCTTTGCTCAGGTTGTCAAACCCGCTGTCAAGCGTCAGCTTCACATCGTCTTCGTTGCTGAAGTTCGGTAGCCGATCGAAGACCCGCACCTCCGCGGTCTCCTTGCCGAAGTTCTCGACGGCCAAGCGGTACTCGAAGCTGATCCGCGTGTTGCCGCCCTGCTGCTGTTGGTCACGCTCGACCAACTGCCGGGTCGCGTTGAACTGCGGGTCGGCACCGAAGCCCAGCACGAACGTCTGGTCACGCGTCACGCTGACCATCTCGGTGCGGCCGACAAAACGCCCATCAAGGTAGACATTGGCCGGGCCCGCCAGCAGGTCACGTCCCGAGGTGTTGACTATTTCGGCCTCGCGGTACACGAACTGGGTCAGCACGGGGTTGGCGACGTGGTAGAACCCGCCGTCCATCTCTGTCTGCATCACGCGCGTCATCTGCTGGTCGGAGCGGCTTTGCAGGCTGACCTCGCCTTCGATCGTGTAGCTGATGCTCAGCCCCTGCTCGGGCGAAGCCACAACCATCGTCGGCATGAGCTTGTCCACCGGCTCGCAGAGTTCGATCAATTGCAAACGGTTGGCCAGGACATTGCCCGACCAGGCGATCTTAGCGTTGTCATCAAAATTGTCGGATTGATTGAAGATGCTGTCATTCAATTGCACCTGGCTCTGCAGGGTCTGGTAGTCCTTGCCCACGCGGGTCTGACCGCTAGACGAGGTATTGGAGAGCGCATCGTTGAGGTCGAACCCGTTAACCGCCCGGCCGCCCTGTGCGAGCTGCTTAAGCGACACAGGGAACCCCGCGATGAGGGGACCCGACGCGCTGATCATCGGCGACGCCGTCGAGAGCGTCAGCTTCACACCCTCCCAGTCCTCGCCGGTCATCTGCCGGATGAGCGCGTTGTATTCGAGGCGGACCTTGCCGGTCTTCAGGTCGCCACGAGCGTTGTAGCTCGGCGACCAGCCACAGTTCGCCACCAGATACGTCAGCTTCACCGAGTCTGCGCTGGCGTCACGGCGATCCAGAAATAACACCGCTTCACGCACACGGCTCTGCGTCTTGCCCGCGAGCTGCGCACGCTTTTGCTGCAGCGTAGCGAGCTCTTTCTTGATCGTTCGCTCGGCGGTCTTGAGTTCGAGCCCCTCCCTCGCCGCAGACCTCCGTTCTTCGAAAACAAACTTGGTGGTCTCCTGGAGCTGCTTGGCGTCCAGCACGCCCTTGGAGAGCTCGGCGGTGCCGGTCGCGGCGGAGAAGTTCTCGAGCTTATCGAGATAGGCCATACGCTTAGCGATCAAGCCCTTCATCGCGGTGACCTCCTCCATCTCGAACACCTTGGCTTCGATCTGCTCATCAAGGGCACGGATGTCGTCGCGCGGCTCCTGGCCGGTGACACGCTCGCGAAAGCGGACCGCACGCACATCGATCTGCTCGCCGCCCTCGGCAAACAGGCTGCCCGGACGGATCTGCACCGGCAAGCCGCTGACGACCAGTTCGATCGGGCCCTCGCCCTTAGGCACCGCAACCGTGCGGATGATCTGTGCCTGGTCGCGGTAGAGCGTTACATCGGTGAGCTCGCTCTTCGCCTGGTCCGCCCGTGCAGGCACCGCCCAGCCCATCGCAACCGTGAGGATCAACGCCAACCCCAACCACCCCCTCTGCCTAACGGATCGACTCGACATAACGAAGCTCCCTATTCATTGAGTGATGTGACTAAAATATGAAGAGCGGCGCACATACCGCGCCTACCTCTCATTAAGACGCGGCATCTGCTTGGGAGGTTCCCAAGGAGAACGATCAAAAACAGTTTGCCAATGACGGTGGAAAACCGCTAGCCATTGGCCGCGGCCTGATCGAGATACCAGGTCAGCTCACCATCATTGACCGAAGGGTCGATGCCCGTAATCGGCAGTTCCTTGATGTCTGGCCCACCTTGAATGATTTGAGCCTCGATCTGCTTGAGCGTGGCGTTTTTGCCCGCGCCCACCAGCAGGACGACGACCTCTCGGCCGTGGTTGATCAGCGGATAGGTCATCGTGACGCGCGGCGGAGGGACGACGCGTTCGCCATCGTTGGTCGCGATCCAGCGATCGGTGATCCCCAACGCAGGCGAATCGGGGAATAGGCTGGCTGTATGGGCATCGCCGCCCATCCCCAGCAGGATGAAGTCGATCCTCGGAAAGTCGGGCAGGCTGACACCCGGGAACGCCGCGGCGAACTCGTCCTCGTAGACCTTGGCGGGGTCGTCCGCCAGCACGGGCATCGGGTGCACCGCACTGCGTTTGATCGGCACGTGATCCGTCATCGCCTCCCGGATCATCTTGATGTTCGACTTCTCATGATCCTCCGGAACACAACGCTCATCGACGATCCAGATATGCGTCTGCTCCCACGGGAAGGCACGGAACTTCGGATCGGTGACCATCCGGATATAGAACGGCTCGGGCGTGCCGCCGCCGGAGAGCGCCATATGGAAGACACCGCGTTCCTGGACGGCGCGTTGGGCGCTGCCGAGTAGGGCGCTGCCGAGGTCGTCGAAGAGTTGTTCTGCATCGGGTGCAACGTGGACGAGGCCGGGAAGTTTAAGCATCTGTTTAGCCGTTTCTCCAGTAGCGCCCTTCGCGCTGCATCATCAAGTCGGAAGCGGGCGGGCCCCATGTGCCTGCCGAGTAGTTGGGCAGGTCGTCCTGCGGGTGCTCGGCCCAGTAGTCGAGCACGGGCTGCACCGCGTCCCACGCGCACTGAATCTCGTCGCGGTGCTTGAACAGGGTCTGGTCACCGCGTATCGCGTCGTGGAGCAGTGTCGCATAGCCATCGGGCGGGTTGGTCTGCCACTGCTCGACGTAGTCGAAGTCCATCACGACTTCCTTCATCTTCAGGCCCGAGCCTGGCACCTTGCCCTCAAAACGCAGGCGGATGCCCTCGTCCGGCTGGACGTTAATGACGATCTGGTTGGGCTTGGCCTGTCGCGCTTTGTCGCGGAACAGGCAGTGCGGCGTCGGCTTGAAGTAGATCACGATCTCGGTCTTCTTCTCCGCCATCGCCTTGCCCGACCGCAGGTAGAACGGCACGCCGCCCCACCGCCAGGTGTCGACGGAGAACTGCATGGCCGCGTAGGTGTCCGCCTGGCTGTGCGGATCGACGCCATCCGTGTCGCGGTAGCCGATGACGGGCGTGCCATTGACCGCGCCGGGGCCGTACTGCCCGCGCACCGCGATCTTGGGAATATCGTCTTTCTTCGGGACACGAAGCGCCTTGAACACCTTGATCTTTTCGGTGCGGATGTCGGCCGCGTCCATCGAGACGGGCGGCTCCATCGCGACGACGGAGAGGACCTGCAGCAGGTGGCTCTGCACCATGTCTCGCATCGCCCCGCCCGCCGGACTGTCGTAGTAGCTGCCGCGCTGCTCGACGCCGACCGTTTCGCTCGCGGTGATCTGGATGTGGTCGACGTAGCGCTGGTTCCACAACGGCTCAAAGATTGCGTTGGCAAAACGCAGGACGAGCATGTTTTGCACAAGCTCTTTGCCGAGATAGTGGTCGATGCGATAGGTCGCGTCTTCGTCAAAGACCCCTGCCAATGTTCGGTTGAGCTTGGCCGCCGAATCGGGGTCCGAGCCAAACGGCTTCTCGACAACGATGCGCTGCCAGGACTTGTTGCCATCGATCGAGCAGTACTTGCGTCCTTCGACGACAACCTCTGCCCCGCCGATGTTGTTGATGATCGGCTCGAAAAACTGCGGCGAGACGGAGAGGTAGAACAACACGTTCCCGCCCAGGCCGTGCTGCTGGTCCAGCGCGCACATGCGTTCCTTGATGCCGCCCCAGGCGTCGGCCTTCGTCGCGTCGGACGCCTGGTAATGGATGCGTTCTTTGAAGTCAGCCCATTTGCTCTCGTCGTAACTGTCGGGGGCAAAGGCATGCAGCTCGCTCCGCCAATCCTCATCAGAGAACTTGGTGCGGCTGACGCCCATGATGGCGACATTGCTGGGCAGCATCCCGTTGTCCCAGAGGTGGTACAACGCGGGGACGAGCTTGCGCTTGGTCAGGTCGCCGGAGGCCCCGAAGATGACCACGAGGCAGCCGGAGTTGTTCGTTTCGTCTGGCATCTGCTCAGTAGAACCCTTACCGGCCCGGATGGCAAACGCACCATCACGAATCGCGCTCAGCCGATCGGCGTCAGCTTGCTGAGATAGACGCTGACGACCATCAGGTCCGATGGGTTGACGCCTTCGAGCCGACCCGCCTGGCCTAGGGTCGCGGGCTTGAACCGGTCGAGCACGAGCTGCGCTTCGCGGCGCAGGCCCTGCACCGAGGCGTAGTCAATATCGGGCGGCAGGGGCTGTCCTTCCTGTTGCGACAGTCGCTCTAATTCTCGCTGCTGGCGAGCGATGTAGCCCGCGTAGTGAAGGTCGGCGAGCAGCTCGGCAAGAACGCTACGCAGGCGGATCGGACTCAACGCATCGAGCGTTTCGCTTGCCCGGCCATCGGATTGCAGCAGGCCCAGCAATTCCTCGGCCGTCATCTGCGTCTTCCGAGCCTGGTCGATGAGTCGAGCACCGTCTTGCTTGATCTCCCGCATCGCGGCTTGAATCGCTTCACGTGACAAGCGTCGTGACTCGTACACCGCCCAACGCGCATCATCAACGAGGCCCAGCTCGCGCCCCAACTCAGTCAGACGCGCGGACGCATTATCCGAGCGCAGCAGCAGCCGATGCTCCGCCCGGGAAGTAAACATCCGGTACGGCTCAACCGGGACCTTCGTCACCAGGTCGTCCATCATCACGCCGAGGTAGGCCTGGTCACGCCCAAATCGGACCAACTCATCACCCCGTGCATAACGCACCGCGTTGAGCCCTGCGATCAGGCCTTGGCCCGCCGCCTCTTCATAGCCGGAGGTACCGTTGATCTGCCCGGCGCTAAACAACCCGGGCAGCACCTTGGTCATACAAGTCGCGTCGAGCTGGTGCGCGACGATCGTGTCGTACTCCACCGCATAGCCGTACTTCAGCACGGTCGCGTTCTCACAACCCGGCAGTGATCGGATGATCACATCCTGCACCTCAGCGGGCAGCGACGTGCTGATGCCGTTGCAGTAGACCTCATTCGTCTCATGCGACTCGGGCTCGAGGTAGACGTGGTGCGAACTGCGGTCGGCAAAGCGAACGACCTTGTCCTCAATCGAAGGGCAGTAGCGCGGGCCGGCCGTGGTGATCTGCCCGTTGTACATCGGGGCTTTGTCGAGGTTGTCGCGGATCAGAGCATGTGACTGCTCGTTGGTGTGGGTGATCCAGCACGGCGTTTGTTGCATCGGCGGGAAGTTGCCGTCGGTCATATCGCTGAAGGGCGTCGGCTGCTCGTCGCCGGGTTGCTGCTCGAGCCCTTCGAGCACGAGCGACTCGCGCGCGAGGCGTGGCGGCGTCCCGGTCTTGAGACGCCCCAGTTCGAAACCCAATCGCTTGAGCGTGCCGCTGATCCCATCGGCCGTGCCTTCACCGACACGCCCGCCCTTGTCCCGCTGTTCGCCGGTGTGCATGATCGCACGCATGAACGTGCCGGTCGTGAGTACGACGGCCTTAGCGTGGAGCGTGATCGGCTTCTCCGCGTCATCAATGCAACCAAACTCGCCGCAGCAGCCATCGGTCGGCTCCTCGGGCCCATCGCCGGGCATCGGCACGTACTTCACGCCGACGCACCGGCCGTCCTCAACGAGGAAATCGTCTACCAGCCCGGCGATCTCCTGAATGTTCGGCCGGGTCTTGAGCAGACGCTGCACCTCCCGAGCGTAGGCATACTTGTCGGACTGACAACGCGGGCCGTGTACAGCGGGGCCCCGGCTCGAGTTGAGCACGCGGAACTGGATCCCCGTAGCGTCCGAAGCCAGGCCCATGAGCCCGCCCAGCGCATCGATCTCCCGGACGATCTGGCCCTTGGCCAAACCACCGATCGCGGGGTTGCAGGACATCGCGCCGGTCTTGCTCGGATCCATCGTGATCAGCGCGACCTTGCCACCGTCAGAGGATTGCAGCGCATTGGCCGCCGCCCAGACCGCCTCGGCACCCGCATGCCCGCCGCCGATGACGATCACATCGAATTGTCGCCGCTTAGAAATCATGGACCGGGCATTATACGCTGCGATCGCACAAGAACTGCTGGATTCCTACGTGGTTCTGACAGGATTTCCACAAAACCTGCTCGCTAATTAGGCAACCGACTTGACCCCCGCCTGATAATTGTTTGCAAATAATGAGGGTGCTAAGATCGTTGGCGTAGACGGGTTGACCGCCAATCCGTCTTGGGGTGGCTTCATTTCGTATCAGTTGCCACAAAACAATTCACGTCCGCCTATCGCCAGGGAGGCCTGCATGTCCCGTCGCGCCGTCGCGTTTCTCGCGTTGTGTCTATCCGTTCTCATCGCCGGCTCGGTCTTCGCCGAAGAAGCCGCCGCCGCACCCCCGCCCACCATCGACACCGGCACCACCGCGTGGATGCTCACATCCACCGCACTGGTCCTGCTGATGGTCCCAGGGCTCGCACTGTTCTACGGCGGGCTGGTCCGCACCAAAAACGTACTGGGCACGATGATGCACAGTTTCGTCGCCATGGCGATCATCGGCGTGAGTTGGGCCGTCGTTGGCTACGCGATGTGCTTCGGCGAGTCGTCACTCGGCGGAATCATCGGTTGGGATTCGAGCTACCTCTTTCTGAGCTCGATGGATTCGGGACCCGGAAGCTACTTCCTCATCGATGAAGAAAACAACATCGCGATCCCCTCGTTTGTTTTCGCCATGTTCCAAGGCAAGTTTGCGATCATCGCGCCGGCCCTGATCGCCGGTGCGTTCGCTGAACGCGTCAAATTCCGCGGCTACTGCCTGTTTATCCTGCTCTGGTCACTGCTGGTCTACTGCCCGCTGTGCCACATGATCTGGGGCGGTGGCCTGGTGAGTGGCGACGCGATTGACCTCGCGGGTGGCACGGTAATCCACATCGCCGCGGGCACGGCAGGCCTGGTCTGTGCCCTGATGCTTGGCAAGCGACGCGGCTACCCCCGCACCGCGATGCACCCGAACAACCTCGTCCTCGCCCTCCTTGGCGCAGGTCTCTTGTGGGTTGGCTGGTTCGGCTTTAACTCCGGATCGTTTGTCCAATCCAACCTAGACACCGGCCGAGCCCTGGCGATGACTCAGATCGCCGCCGCCGCAGCCGCATTGATGTGGGTGCTCATCGAATCGCTGCACCTGAAGAAGGCGACCTCTCTGGGCATGGCCTCGGGCATCATCGCG